>Ga0068859_100000442_pt1 | contig 41408 bp, 35 predicted proteins | sample KBSSwiS22_FD_66585 | JGI IMG/M metagenome (GOLD analysis project Ga0068859, IMG submission 66585) | Switchgrass rhizosphere microbial communities from Kellogg Biological Station, Michigan, USA - KBS Switchgrass S2-2 | ecosystem: Host-associated > Plants > Roots > Rhizosphere > Soil ... | reverse complement strand
AGTGATCGGCGCGCGCGTTCGGATGTTGGCGACGAGCTGGTCCAGCGCCGCGCGGATCTGCCGGCTGGGGGATTGCTCAACGGTTGCCGCCATTCGTCCCTCCTGGATCATCTGTAACGCCTCGGGCGTGGCATTGAAGCCGATCACCTTGACGCCGCTCACTCCGGCGCTGCGCAGGGCCTCTGTCGCACCGAGCGCCATGTCGTCGTCTTCGGCGATGATGACGTCCGGATGCTGCGAACCGAGCGAGGTCAGGACGTTCTGCGCGACGGTCAGCCCTTGCTCCCGCTGCCAGTTCGCTGTCTGTTCGGCCACGATCTTGAAAGATGGGCCTGCCTTGTCGAGAACTGCGTGAAGGCCCGTGGTACGGTCGATCGCGCTGCTCGAACCCGGGCTGCCGGTGAGTAGGACGATCCGTGCGCCAGCTGGAAAGAGGGACATGGCAAACTGCGCCATAAGCTGCCCGCCCGCGACGTTGTCCGCACCAAAATGGGGCACGGGCTTCTTGCTCCGGTCAACCCGCCGGTCGACCGTGACGACGGGAATGCCCTGATCGATTACCTCGTCCACCGCCGGCGTCAGGGCGTTGACGTCGGTCGGCGCGAGGATCAGCCCGCGCGTGCCAGTCGCAGTGACTACGCGCACATCGGCGGTCTGCTTGGCCGAGTTCGACTGCCCATCGACGACCAGCAGGTCGATCTTGAGCTTGCGCGCTTCGTCCTCGGCGTTGCGACGCATGGCGACAAAGAACGGTTCGGACATGTTGTGGAACGAGGCGACTACCTGGAAGTCACCTTCGCGCTTTCGGCAAGCGCTCAGCGCGACGGCAAGACCGACCATAGCGATGATGGTCGATGCGACGGTGGATTTGCGAGTCACGCCGGGTTCGCCAACTGCACCGGTAGTCCAATGCTTGCGGACTGTTGCGCGGCTACGGCGAGCCGTAACGCGCCGAGCCCGTCAGCGACGCTGGCTACCGGCGCCTGCCGGCCGGCGAGGATCTCGACGAAATGGTCGACCTCCGCAGCATAGGCCTTGGCATAGCGCGTGAGGAAGAAATTTTCGAACCGGTCATTCGCAGCGCCCCGGCCGGTCCAGGTCTCAACCTCGGTTTCCTTCATGTTGTTTGCCGCGAGCCGGCCCAGCGGGCCAAAGGCCTCGACGCGCTGATCATAGCCATAGCCCGACCGGCGCGTGTTCGATATCACCGCCATGCGCCCGCTTGGCGTGCGCAGGATCACCTTCGCCATGTCGAAGTCCCCTGCCTCTCCGATCGCCGGATCGACGAGATTGCTGGCCGATGCGAAGACGTACTCGACCGGTTCTTCGAGTAGCCAGCGCGCCATGTCGAAATCGTGGATCGTCATGTCCTTGAATATCCCGCCGGAGCCCGTGATGTAGCTGACCGGCGGCGGCGCTGGATCGTGACTGGTGATGTGCAGCGTTTCAATCGCGCCGATCTCGCCCGCAAGAAGGCGAGCGTGCAGGGTTCGGAAGGTCGGGTCGAAACGACGCTGAAAACCCAGCAGCAGACGATCGGCGATCGGCTCAAGGTCGGTCAGGTGGCGTTCGAGCCGATCTAGGTCCAGATCGAGCGGCTTTTCACACCAGACCGCCTTGCCGGACCGCGCGGCAGCCAGGCAATGGTCGAGATGGGTGTCCGTCGAACTGGCGATCACTACCGCGTCGATGGAAGGATCGGAATAGACTTCCTCGGCGGTGGCCACTTTGGTGCCTGTCGCCGCAGCCAGCGCGCCGGCGGCTTCGGCGGCGGGATCGACAATGCAGGCGAGCGCGAGGCCAGGGTGAGCAGCGATGTTGCGAGCGTGAATGATGCCGATGCGCCCTGCGCCAAATTGCGCGACCTTGAACATGTTCCGGAATCCTCGATAGTCTGGCCGGTCTCAATTCTGCCGGTTGTGGGTATGGAACGGATATTCTATATATCTCGGAAATGGAATATGCCAATCGCTATTGCGGTTGCGCGGGAATGACAAACGGTGGGGGCATGATGTGACGACGACAATAGCCAGTGCCAAGGAACTGCGTGAGGCCATCCTCGGGCGGTTCGACGAACTAAGCCCCCGCTTGCAACAGATCGCCCGATATATCCTCGATGACCCGGATAGTGCAGGAGTAGAGACCCTATCGGTCATTGCCCAGCGAACCGGTGCGCCGCCGTCTGCCATGGTTCGCTTTGCGCAGACTTTCGGGTTCGATGGCGCGGCCTCGATGCAACGCCTGCTAAAGGACGAATTGCTCTCGACGCGTCCGGAAACCGCCTATCATCGACGAGCCCGCAATTTTCTCGAAGCAGCCGATCATGGCCCGCCGCCACGGCCGCTTGATCTGCTCGCCGAGTTCGCCGAAGCTTCCGCGGTCTCCCTGGAACATTTGTTCGAATCAGTCGATCATGCCAGCTTCGAGCAGGCGGTAGCTCTGCTTCAAGCCGCTGACGCGGTGCACGTTGCTGGCTTTCGCCGCAGCTTTCCCGTTGCGGCCTATTTGTCCTATTCGCTGCAGCGCAGTGGCAAGCGGGCCTTCCTCATCGATGGCGTCGGCGGCATGGACAAGCTTGCATCGGCGTGCATCAAGCCCGGCGATCTCCTCATCGGTATCAGTTTCAGCCCCTATGCGCCCGAGATGCTCGAATTAGCCGAAAAAATTGCCGGTGCGGGCGTGCAGATCCTGATGATCACGGATTCGCTGGTTGGCCCGGTCGCTCGACATGCCGTCTGCCTGTTGCAAATTCGGGATTCCGAGGTGCGAGGTTTTCGCACGCTAGCTGCTTCCATCTGCTTGGTGCAGTCTCTCGCTATCACTTATGCCTTTGAATTCTCGAAGAAAGAATCCTGATCGTAGCGGCCGGTACGCGATAGGAGCGAGAATCTTCGGAAAGGACTTTGCGCCGCCCACGCAAATGGAATATTGGTTCTGAGAGCAGGCCAAAATGAAAGAAGAGTTCCATGAGGGGCTTGGGAGCAAGGGTATGACCGACGCGAGGACGCTCGATATCGTCACTATCGGACGATCGAGCGTCGATCTCTATGGTGAGCAGATTGGCGGCCGGCTCGAGGACATGCAGTCCTTTGCCAAATATGTCGGCGGCAGCCCCACCAACACGGCGATCGGCGTTGCCCGGCTCGGAATGCGTCCCGGATTGATCACCCGAGTCGGCAGCGACCACCTGGGTCGCTTCATCAGCGAACAATTGCAGCGCGAAGGCGTCGATGTTCGCGGCGTTGCCTCCGATCCCAAGCGGTTGACCGCGCTCGCCGTGCTCGGCATCCGCAATCAGCTGGATTTTCCGCTCATTTTCTATCGCGAGAATTGTGCGGACATGGCGATCACTGTCGATGACATCGATGAATCGCTGATCGCGGACGCCAGGGCGGTCCTCATCAACGGGACCCACCTCTCCAAGCCGGACACGGCCGCCGCTTGCCGCAAGGCCTGCAATCTGGCGCGGGCCGGTGGGGGCAAGGTCGTGTTCGATATCGACTACCGTCCGGTGCTCTGGGGTCTCACCGCGCGCGACAAAGGTGAAGATCGTTTTGTCGCCGATGCCATGGTCTCCACGCGCCTGCAGGAGTTTGTCGGCCTGTGTGATCTGATTGTAGGCACCGAAGAAGAGATCCATATTCTCGGCGGCGCCACCGACACGCTTGCCGCGCTGCGCACCATTCGCTCGGCGACCGCCGCGTTGATCGTGCTCAAGCGCGGCGCGCAGGGCTGTGTGTGCTTTCCCAGTGCGATTCCGGATGATCTCGACCAAGGAATCGCCGGTGCGGGTTATCCGATCGAAGTTTTCAACGTGCTGGGCGCTGGCGACAGTTTCATGGCGGGTTTCCTCCGGGGCTGGCTGGCTGGCGAACCGCTTGAGACTTGCTGCAGTTGGGCCAATGCCTGCGGGGCGATCGTCGTTTCGCGTCATGGCTGCGCTCCTGCCATGCCCACCTGGCAGGAGCTTGGGGAATTCCTGGCGCGCGCAAGCCGCCCGTACCGATTGCGCGAGGATGCCGCGCTCGAACATGTTCATTGGACATCGACGCGTTATCCCGACCGGCCCGAGCTCATGGTTCTCGCGCTCGATCATCGTTCGCAACTGCTCGACCTTTGCACGCAGCTGGGCGCCGATCCTGCGCGCATTCCAGCTTTCAAGGCCCTCGCGCTCGATGCGGTCGATCGCCTGGCCAAAGGCGACCCTGCCTTCGGCATCCTGCTCGACGGGCGCTTCGGTATCTGCGGCCTGGCACGGGCAGCCGACTATCCCTACTGGATCGGACGGCCGATCGAACTTCCCGGTTCACGCCCTCTCGAATTCGAAGCGTCGGCGGATGTCGCGACCGAAATCCGGGAGTGGCCATACAATCACGTAGTGAAGTGCCTTGTCCTCGCCCATCCCGACGACGAACCGCAACTGCGCGAGCGGCAGGAGCGTCAGGTGCTGCGCATATTCGACGCCTGCCGCAAGACCCGCCATGAGTTTCTGCTCGAGGCGATCGTGCCGGCTGGGATTGAAAGCGGACCCGATGCGGTTTCGCGCCTGATGCAGCGCTTCTACGATCTTGGGGTCAGGCCCGATTGGTGGAAGCTCGAACCGGTGTCGGATGCCGCGACCTGGGGGAATATTCAGGACGTCATCCTCCGCAACGATCCCTACTGCCGCGGTGTGGTTATCCTCGGCCTTGCCGCGCCGGACGAAGTGCTACTGCGTTCCTTCGCGGTGGCGCGCGCTTTTCCCGTGGTGAAGGGCTTCGCCGTGGGTCGCACGATCTGGGGTGATGCCGCGCGCGAATGGCTCGCCGGCCGGATCGACGACGACCAGGCTCTTGCTATGCTGGTCGAGCGATTTGATGTCCTGGTTCGCGGGTGGCGCGCGGCCCTGTCGCAGGAACTTGTCCTGTGACAGCAATTCGCCTCACCAGTGCGCAGGCCATGGTGCGTTGGCTTGCTGCGCAGCACGTCGCCACCGAAGAAGGCGAATTGCCGTTCTTCGCAGGTGTCTGGGCCATATTCGGCCATGGCAACGTCGCTGCACTCGGGGAGGCGTTGCACGAAGCGAAGGAACATTTGCCGACCTGGCGCGCGCACAACGAGCAGAGCATGGTGCATGCGGCGATCGCCTTCGCCAAGCAATCGCGTCGCCGCCGCGCGATGGTCTGCACCACTTCGATCGGTCCCGGCGCGCTCAACATGGTGACCGCCGCAGCCTTAGCGCACGTCAACCGTTTGCCGGTCCTCCTCGTGCCCGGCGATGTCTTCGCCAGCCGGCGTCCTGATCCCGTTCTCCAGCAGATCGAGGATTTCGAGGACGCAACCGTCAGCGCGAACGACTGTTTCCGCCCTGTCTCACGCTATTATGATCGAATTGTCCGGCCCGAGCAGCTGCTGGCCGCCCTGCCACGGGCCATGGCGGCGCTTACCGATCCCGCGCTTTGCGGGCCTGCGACGATCGCGTTCTGCCAGGACGTCCAGGCGGAAGCCGCGGATTGGCCGGCGAGCTTTTTCGTTCGCAAGGTCTGGCGCATCCGGCGGCCGCGCCCCGATGCGGTAGAGCTCGCGGGGCTCGTCGAAGCCCTGCGCGAAGCCCGCAGCCCAGTGATCGTCGCCGGAGGAGGGGTGCTCTATTCGGGCGCAGAAGACGCGCTAATCCGTTTTGCCGAGACTGCAGCCATTCCCGTAGCCGAGACACAGGCCGGCAAGGGGGCGCTGATCTGGGATCATCCGCTGGCGCTCGGGGGCGCGGGGGTTACAGGAACTTCGGCAGCGAATGCCGCAATCGCAGCTGCCGACCTGATCCTCGGCATTGGAACGCGATTGCAGGATTTCACCACCGGTTCGCGCAATTTGATCGATGGCACCCGCCAGCGCCTGATCCAGGTCAACGTCCAGGCCTTCGACGCCGCGAAACATGGCGCGGAGGCTGTAGTTGGCGATGCGCGCGCGGTGTTGGAAGAGCTTATCGCTCTCGGCGGATCGCCGTCCAATATTCGCGTCGCCGAACTTCGGCGAGCATGGGACGCGGCGTGCGACCGGGCGACGGCTGCTCCTGCGTCGGCTGCAGCGCTTCCCTCGGATGCCCAGGTGATCGGGGCCGTTTGGCGCAGTGTCGACGAGAATGCCGTGGTCGTATGCGCGGCGGGCGGCCTGCCGGGGGAACTCCACAAGAACTGGCGCACGCGCCGGCCGGGTGGCTATCATGTCGAATACGGTTTTTCGTGCATGGGTTACGAAATTGCCGGTGGCATTGGCGCGAAGCTGGCCGAGCCGCAGGGCGATGTCGTCGTCCTGGTCGGCGACGGTTCCTACCTCATGGCCAATTCCGAGATCGCCACTGCCGTGGCAATGGGCCTCGACATCACGATCGTGGTGCTCGACAACCACGGCTTTGGCTGCATCAATCGCCTGCAGCAGGCCTGCGGCAGCGAGCCGTTCAACAACCTCTGGCGCGACACCCGCCATGCGGTAATGCCGGCCGTCGATTTCGCGGCGCACGCTGCCAGCATGGGGGCAGTGGCGCGAAAGGTTGCATCGGTAGCCGATCTGGAAGCGGCGCTGTCCACTCGGACGGCGGGGGTCAACCTCTTCGTTATCGACACAGATCCCGCGACCGTCACCGAGGCAGGGGGCACCTGGTGGGACGTCGCCGTGCCGGAAATCTCGGGCTCGCGGAGGGTGCGGGATGCCCGCAGGAACTACGAGCGCCAAATCGTACGGCGCGATAGCGGAGAAGACGCGTGACGATACGCTGGGGCGTCAGCCCGATCGCTTGGATCAACGACGACATGCCGGAACTCGGCGGCGATACGCCACTGGAGGTCTTGCTCGGTGATTGCCGAGATATCGGTTTCGCGGGAGTCGAACTTGGCGGAAAGTTTCCCCGTCGGCCCGAAGAACTGCGCGGCCTCCTGGGGAGCTATGGTCTCGACCTCGTCGGCGGTTGGTATTCCACGCATCTTCTTGTGCGCGATGCCGATGCGGAGATCGAAAGCATGGCCGATCATCTTTCGCTGATCGAAGCGATGGGCTGCGAGGTGTTCATCGCCGCCGAATGCTCCAACGCCGTTCACGGCAATCGCGCCCACCCGCTCGCCCACAAGCCGCGGGTCGATGATTGGGCGCGCTTCGGCGCAAGGATGACTGCTCTCGCCGACCATGTCCGCGCCCGCGGCCTGCGCTTCGCCTACCACTATCACCTTGGCACCTGTGTCGAGACACCCGAAGACCTCGCCCGGTTCGTCGCCCACACGGGTGAGAGTGTTGGCTTCGTCGTCGATACCGGCCACGCCGTCCTCGGCGGGATCGACCCGGTCGATCTGCTTCTCGCCCACCCCGGCCGTGTCGCCCATGTCCACGCCAAGGATATTCGCCGTGCAGTCCATGCCCGGGTGCTGGCGGAAGGCCACAGCTTCCTCGACGGCGTGCTGGCGGGAATGTTCACTGCCCCCGGCGATGGCTCGATCGATTTCGGCGCGGTCATGCGCGCGCTGAAGGCGATCGACTATTCGGGCTGGATCGTGATCGAGGCAGAACAGGACCCGGCCCTTGCCGATCCGCGCGAATATAGTCGGCTGGGCCTCGCGACGCTGAAGCGCGAAGCCGCCGTGGCCGGTCTGGTCCGGGAGGTCGTGTGATGCCCAGCCTGCGCGTTCGCCCTGCCGAGCCGGACCGCGAAGGTCGCGTCATCGCGATTACCCCGGAAAGCGCAGGCTGGCGTTACGTCGGTTTCGAAGTTCGCCGACTCTCTGCCGGAACCCGGGTGGAAATTGTCCAGCCGGGGCGGGAGCTTTGCCTCGTGATTCTTATTGGCAGGGCGGATGTATCTGCCGGGAGAACGGACTTTCCGGGTCTTGGCGGGCGCACCAGCGTCTTCGACGATCTCGCACCCGGCGCCGTCTATCTTCCCGCAGGTTTGCCCGCGACGCTCACGGCGCTTTCCGATTGCGAAATTGCCGTATGTTCTGCGCCTGGTACCGGTGCAGGCATGCCGCGCGCCATTTCTTCGGAACGGATGCGTGTCGAGGTTCGCGGGCAGGGCACCAATCAGCGCCGCGTTCGTAACATCCTGCCCGAGACCGAGCTGGCGGAAAGCTTGCTCATTACCGAAGTGATCACGCCCGGTGGCCATTGGTCGTCCTATCCGCCCCATCGCCACGACGAAGATGCAGGCGATGCCATGACCCTGCTCGAGGAAACCTACTACCACCGCCTTAGCCCGCCGCAGGGTTTCGCATTTCAGCGCGTCTATACCGATGATCGCGCAATAGACGAAACCGTGCACGTGGAGGATGGCGACGTCGTCCTCGTCCCGCGCGGCTATCACCCCGTCGGCGCCCCGCACGGATATGATCTCTATTATCTCAACGTCATGGCAGGGCCGCGCCGCCAGTGGATTTTCCATAACGACCCAGCGCACGACTGGCTGATGCGACGCTAAACCATGAGGCGGGTACCGGCGAGATCCGGATCCGCAGGGAGGGGAATCAGGATGGAGGACCAGCTTCTGCTCGCGGCTGAAGGCGTCTCGAAGTCCTTTCCAGGCGTCCGCGCGCTGGCGGATGCGCGACTTCATGTCCGCGTTGGGGAAGTCCATGCGCTGCTGGGGGAGAATGGCGCGGGCAAATCGACGCTGCTCAAGATCCTCGCGGGCGCGCAGAGAGCCGAAGAAGGCGATATTCGATTCGCCGGCATCGCGCTCGACCCCTCCGATACTCCGCTCGCCCGCCAGCAACTCGGGATCGTCACGATCTATCAGGAGTTCAACCTCCTCCCCGAAATGACCGTGGCCGAAAACATGTACCTCGGCCGCGAACCGCGCCGTTTCGGCTTGATCGACTGGCCGCGCCTGTCCGCGGACGCGCAAGCGATCCTTGCGGATCTCGATCTTTCCCTGGATCCACGTGCGAAGGTCCGCACCCTGACGGTAGCCGAGCAGCAGATGGTCGAGATCGCTCGCGCCATGACCTTTCAGGCGCGACTGATCATCATGGACGAGCCGACCGCCACTCTCTCCGAGCGGGAAGTCCAGGTGCTTCATCGACTCGTGGCGGAATTGCGGGAACGGGGTGTCTCGATCATCTACGTGACGCATCGGTTGACGGAAGTCGTCGCAGTCTGTGACCGTTTCACGGTCCTTCGGGATGGCCGCTTTGTTGCCGAGGACCTGGTGGCCGATCACACCGTGGCGGACATGGTTCGGCTGATGGTCGGCCGCGAAGTTGAATTTTCGCGTCGGGCGGAATCGAGCGCGAGCGACGAGATCGTCCTGAGGCTCGACGGCATCAGTCGCGCACGGTCTGCGCGCAGCCCGCACGCGACTGTGCTGCACCGGATGAGTCTTGAGGTGCATTCGGGCGAGATCCTCGGTTTTGCTGGTCTCGTCGGTGCCGGGCGCACGGAACTTGCGCGTATCGTCTTCGGCGCCGATCGTTGTGACGAAGGCGTGCTTTGGCTTGGCGGCGGCGAACTGCGGCCCTTGCGCTCCCCTGCCGAGGCGATGCGGCGCGGCATCGCCCTCGTGCCCGAGGACCGCAAGCAGCAGGGTTGTTTCCTCGACCAGTCGGTCCGCCAGAACATGGTCCTGCCCAGCCTTCCGGCGCTCAGTCGCTGGAAGTATTTTGTCGATGAACGGGCGGAAAAGAAGCTGGTCGAACGCTATCGGATAGCCCTCGCCATCCGCATGCCCAGCCAGATGACGCCGATGGGCAAGCTGTCGGGCGGCAACCAGCAAAAAGTCCTGCTCGCGCGCTGCATGGCGCTCCATCCCCGCGTCCTCATCGTCGATGAACCGACCCGGGGTATCGACATCGGCGCAAAGGCGGAGGTTCACAAGGTTCTGTCGGACATGGCGGCCAGCGGCGTCGCCGTCATCGCCATCTCGTCCGAACTGCCCGAAGTCATGGCCATCAGCGATCGCATCGCGGTGTTCCGCGAAGGGCGGATCGTCGGGGTAGTAGCGGGCACCGGTGCCGACGAGCAGACCCTGATGCGATTCATGGCCTTGGGCGAAGCCGGCCCGCGGTCCGGCTGAACCATTTTGGAAGGAAACGAGACGATGCATGCCAAGGCCCCGAGACAAGCCGACGTCGAAGGGTACTCGCGGCGGCCTTCGACATTGGAGTGGCTCAACCGCTATGGGACGGCATTGTTTCTCGTCCTGATGTGCCTGTTCTTCCTTGCGCAGAACCCGCATTTCTTCTCACTTCGCAATATTGCCAACATTCTTGCCGATGTGTCGATCTATGGGGTGATCGCGGTCGGCATGACATTCGTCATCATCACCGGCGGAGTCGATCTTGCCGTCGGCGCCACACTGGCGCTCGCCTCGATATGCGCCGCCTGGGCGGTCAGCCTGTCGGGGTGGGCGCTCGGACCGGATTGGTTGGTCGCCTTGGCGGTATCGGTGCTGGTCGGAACTTGCGTGGGACTGATCCACGGCAAGATAACCACCTGGTTGGGGGTCCCTGCATTCATCACCACGCTTGGCGGCATGACGGTGTGGCGCGGCGCCACGCTTCTGGTCAACGATGGCGGTCCGGTCAGCGATTTCAGCGAGGGGTTGCGCTGGTGGGGGACCGGATCGCTGCTCCGTCTTCCTGTCCCGGTAGTGGTCTTCGCGCTTGTCGCGCTCGCTGGTCTGGTGGTCCAGCGCTACACCCGCTTCGGCCGCCAGGTCTATGCGGTCGGAGGCAACCCGGAGGCCGCAAGGCTCAGCGGTGTCGATGTCAAGCGGATCGAGACTGCGGTCTACGTCATCATCGGCAGCCTCTCGGGTCTCGCGGGCTTCCTGCTCATGGCTCGGCTGAATTCAGCGGAGGCGGTCGGCGGCACCGGTTACGAGCTGCGGGTGATCGCTTCGGTGGTGATCGGCGGGGCCAGCCTTGCCGGCGGCGTCGGCGGCATCGGCGGAACGCTGCTGGGCGCCCTGCTGATCGGTGTGCTCTCCAACGGCTTGGTGATGATGGGGGTCAATGCCTATTACCAGCAGATCGTGATCGGCGTGATCATCGTCCTCGCGGTAGCCTTCGATACCTACGCGAAAAAGCGGATAGGTTGATCCGGGGACGCGCAACGCACCCCCTGCTTGCGCGCGTGAACCGGCGCTCGAATTCCCGCCCATCCATCGCATGACGGATGTTTTTCGGACACCGTTGAAGCGGTTCCGCCGGCCGATAGAGATGGTGCGATTTCCGATTTGGCTGGAGAAGAATTCATGGGAAAAATCGTTGTGACCGGCGGTCTCGGCGCGCTGGGTCGCGCGGTCGTGGTCACGCTCACCAGGGCAGGGCATCAGGTCGCGGTTGTCGACCTGGCACCGGCCCCTTCCACAAGCGATTGCCCCGTCTTCGGGGGCGTGGACCTCGCCGACGAGCCAGCGGTCGAGATCGCCTATACCGCCGTGGCCGACGCCCTCGGCAGCATCGACGGCGTGGTCAATATCGCGGGCGGGTTCGTCTGGGAAACCCAGGCGAGCGGAAGCGTCGACAGTTGGGATCGGATGTATCGGATGAACCTGCGCTCGGCCGCGGTGTCGTCGCGCGCCGCGCTGCGATATCTCAAGGCCGGCGGCGCGATCGTCAACGTCGGCGCGGCCTCGGCGATTCATCCGACGCAAGGATTTGCGCCCTACGCGGCTTCGAAGGCAGGGGTGATGGCGCTCACCGAGAGCCTGGCCGACGAATTGCGTACACGATCGATCCGCGTCAACGCGGTGCTGCCCACGATCATCGATACGCCTGCAAATCGGGCGGACATGCCCGATGCCGACACGTCGGCTTGGGTGCGGCCCGAAGCCGCGGCGGATATCGTTGCGTTTCTGCTGTCGGCTCAGTCAGCGTGCGTTACCGGCGTGGGAATCAAGCTTTCACTGCGGGGCTGATGCGATGCGCGCCGGGCGGCAAGCATCAGTCTCTCGTTCGTTTCACAGCTTGCCCATCAGCTCGGGTACGACTTTGAACAGGTCACCGACCAGGCCGATGTCGGCGACCTGGAAGATCGGCGCGTCCTCGTCCTTGTTGATCGCGACGATCGTCTTGGAATCCTTCATCCCCGCGAGGTGCTGGATCGCGCCCGAGATGCCGACGGCGATATAGACTTCGGGGGCGACGATCTTGCCGGTCTGGCCGACCTGATAGTCGTTCGGCACATAGCCCGCGTCCACTGCGGCGCGCGAGGCACCGACCGCAGCACCGAGCTTGTCCGCCAGCGGCTCGATGATCGCGCGGAAGCTCTCGCTGTTTTGCAGTGCCCGCCCTCCCGAGACGACCACCTTGGCCGAAGTCAGCTCGGGCCGCTCGGACTGGGCGATCTCGGCGCTCACGAAGGCGGAGATGCCCCGGTCGCCTTCGCTCGACACCGCTTCCACCGTCCCGCTGCCGCCCGCCCCCGCCGCTTTCTCGAACGCCGTGCCGCGCACCGTGATTACCAGCTTGGCGTCGCTGGTCTGGACCGTCGCGATCGCGTTGCCCGCGTAGATCGGGCGCGTGAAAGTGTCGGGCCCCTCGACCGACAGAATATCCGAGACCTGCATCACGTCGAGGCCTGCGGCGACGCGCGGCGCGATGTTCTTGCCCGTGGTGGTCGACGGAAACAGGACGGCGTCGTGATCTTCCATCAAACCGACGATCAGCGGCGCGACATTCTCCGCCAGGCCATGCGCATAGGCGGCATCGTCCGCGACAAGCACCTTGACGACGCCGGCGATGCGCGCGGCTTCGTCTGCGACACCGGCACAATCCGCTCCGGCGACGAGGAGATCGACTTCGCCCAGCCGCGTCGCCGCGGTGACTGCGGCAAGCGTGGCGTCCTTGACGCTGTGGTTGTCGTGCTCGACCCAGACAAGCGTCTTCACTTGGCAACTCCCATTTCCCTGAGCTTCGAAACCAGCGCGTCGACGTCGGCCACCCGTATCCCCGCGCTTCGCTTGATCGGCTCGACCACGTTGAGCGTCTTGAGACGGGGGCGTACGTCGACGCCATAGTCCGCCACGGCCTTTCTGAGCACCGGCTTGGACTTTGCCTTCATGATGTTGGGGAGCGTCGCATAGCGCGGCTCGTTGAGACGGAGATCCGTAGTAACGATAGCCGGCAGCGTGAGCCGGACAGTCTCGAGACCGCCATCGACTTCGCGCGTCACGCACACGGCGTCGTCGGCTAGCTCGATCTTGCTGGCGAAGGTCCCTTGCGGCCAGCCGAGCAAGGCGCCCAGCATCTGCCCGGTCTGGTTCGAATCGTCGTCAATCGCCTGCTTGCCCAGGATGACCAGCCCGGGCTGCTCCTCCTCGACGACCTTGGCGAGCAGCTTGGCGACGCCCAGCGGCTCGACCTCGTCATCGGTCGCGATCAGGATCGCCCGGTCCGCTCCCATCGCGCGCGCTGTCAGCAGCACGTCGCTCTCGGCCTTGGCCACCCCGATCGTGACGACGACGACTTCGGAAACCGTGCCCTGCTCCTTCAGACGAACCGCCGCTTCGATCGCGATTTCGTCGAACGGGTTCAGGCCCATCTTGACGTTAGCAAGATCGACACCCGACCCGTCCGCCTTGACCCGAGGCTTCACATTGAAATCCAATACCCGCTTCACCGGGACCAGGATCTTCATCGGCGTTACCCTATTTCAGATTGGCTGGCGGCTTGGCTATCGCCTCGCGCGAAGTCCGCAAGCGCCCGCGCCTTGTGATCAGATAGTCGATCAATTCCGCTATCGTTCCGGCAGCCGCCGCGTCCTTTTTACGAAGCGGTTGCGGATATCGCCGAACAGATAGCTTTGGTTTGCCGGCTCGTCGAACGCATCGAGCGTCCAGCCGCCGGGATGAATGGTGGTGCGAATCGCCTCCGGCTCCGGGATCACCGCTACTTCGTCGCCCTGGATGTAGAAATCGCGCCCGCTGATATGTCCCGCGGCATCGCTGCACAGCCATACGACCAGCGCCGCGACATGATCGGGCAGAGCAGTCATGCGCGGCGCCGCCATCGGTCGATTCCACAGCAGCGGGATCCCCAGCCGCGCGGAATTGTCGATGGTCTGCTGCACTTCCTTGGTGAAGGTGGTGGTGAGGTGCGAGACCGGCCGGATCAGGTTGGCGCGCACGCCGAATTCGCCGAGCTCGCGCGCGATCGAGCGCGTGAAACCGAGCAACCCTTCCTTGGCGGCCGAATAATTGGACATGCCCCAATGGCCGAAGCCCGAGGGCGAACCGGTATTGACGATCACGCCCGATTCCTGCGCGATCATATGTTGAGCGGCCGCTCGGCATGTGTGGAAACTCGCCTTCAGGCTGACGTCGATGCACAGATCCCAATCGTCGTCGGACATCTGGTCGATCCGCGCCGGCCGCACGATTCCCGCATTGTTGATCAGGATATCGATCCTGCCGAAGCTATCGATTGCTTGTCGTACGACTGCTTCCGCACCTTCTCGGGTCGCGACGCTGGAATATTGGGCCACCGCTTCGCCGCCGGCGTCGCGGATTTCCTGCGCGACTGTTTCGGCCAGCGCGGCGTCGCCAGGCTCGGTGCCATAGGGACCGCCGCCCAGGTCGTTGACCACCAGTTTCGCGCCTTGCTGCGCGAGCAGAATTGCCTCGGCACGGCCAATATTTCGGCCGGCACCGGTGACTACGGCTACCTTGCCGACCAGTCTCTGCACGTCCTTCTCCCGCAACGTCCCTCCCATATTCGGGCGTCGCGCCGTCGTTTGTCGATGCGCGTCCGAATTCTCATCATGGTGGTGATGTTTCGGCCTTAGGGGTTTCTGCGGAAGCGCGGTGGACGAGATTACTGCCAGATCAGGGCGGGGACAAAGCGACCATGCGTGCAATGGCAATTCGCAACTATGGCGGGCCCGAAGTGCTCGAGGCCATCGAAATGCGCGTGCCCGATGTCGCGGTGGGCGAGGTCTTGGTCCGGGTGCGTGCAGCCGCAGTCAACCCGGCCGACTGGAAATGGCGTAGCGGGATGTTTGCCGCGCAGCTTCCTGTCCGGTTTCCGCACATATTAGGGTACGACATCGCCGGGGAAATCGTGTCCGGACCGCGCTTTGCACGTGGCGCACGGGTAGCGGCGATGCTCGATCCCGTCACGAAAGGCGGCTATGCCGAATATGCCACCGTTCCGTGGCGGCAGATTGCGTGCATTCCCGACCGCGTGGCGTTCGAGACCGCAGCGGCGCTGCCGACCGCCGGGTTGACCGGCACGCAAATGATCGAAGCATTGGCGACAACAGCAGGCGACGTCGTCTTGGTAACGGGCGCGACCGGCGCAGTCGGCCGGTTTGCGCTGCTCGCGGCGCGGCGCCTGAGCATTCGCACCATCGCTGCGGTTCGCCACCGCCAGATCGCCGAGGCGCTGTCCTTGGGCGCAGACGAAGCAATCGACCTTTCGGCGGATTGGTCGGGCGAACCGCTGGACCATGTGGTCGACACGATCGGCGGTCCGCTCGTCGGTCGCCTGTGCCGTCATCTCCGGCCCGCAGGCACGATCCTCACTGCGGCAACGACGCCGATCGACTGCACCGGCCTGCACGTAACTCCCGGCTTTTTCGCGGTTCAGCCATCGGGCACGGCGCTGCAACGGCTTCTCGATATGGTGGCAGAGACGGGATTTGCGGTTCCCATCGCGAAAGTGCTGCCCCTGGCGGAAGCGGCACGGGCACATCGGTTGGTCGAACGGGGCGGTACGGGCGGCAAGATCATCCTGAGGCCGTGATCGAATGATATTGCCGGGACCTTTGCAACGCCCGCCGACCCCTATCTACCCAGGCGGCAAGTGAAGAGTCAGGCCATCCAGTTCCGCACGCAACCGGATCTGGCAGGAGAGCCGCGATTCCGCGCGGCGCTCGGCGGCGAAGTCGAGCAGGTCCGATTCGTCCTGTGACGGCGGTCCGACGGTCGACGTCCAGTCTGGATCAACATAGACATGGCAGGTGGCGCAAGCGCAGCATCCGCCGCACTCGCCGGGGATCCCTTCGATTCCGCCCTTTTTCGCGACTTCCATGGCCGATTGACCAATATCGCCGCCGACTTCGGCGACTTCTCCGGAGGCGAGGATGAAGCGGACCTTCGGCATGATCTCAAATGACGTTGTCGGCTCTGAGCGCTTCGATCGCAGCGTCGTCGAGACCGAGCTCGTCGCGCAGCACCTCCGCCGTGTGCTCGCCCAGAATCGGCGGGGCGCGATATTCGGTAATCGGAGTCGTCGTGAAGTTGAGCGGACTGCGGATCACGTCGAGATCGGGCTTGAGCGGATGGGGTGCACGGGCGCGCATGCCGCGATGCACGGCCTGAGGGTAGGCGAATACTTGCTCGAGATCGTTGATTGGTCCGCTCGGGATGCCGGCCGCGCCGAGCTTCTCCAGCCAATAGCCCATGGTATTCGTCGCGAAGATCGCATCGAACACCTTCGTGATCTCGTCCCGGTTTTTCACGCGCTCGACATTGGTATGGAAGCGCGGATCGGCCGCCAACTCGGGATGGCCGACCAGGTCGCACAGCAGATTATATTGCTTGTCGTTGCCTGAAGTGATCATGATCGCGCCGTCGGAGCATTGGAATTTGCTCGTCGGCATACCGCCATTTCCCTGCGTGCCGCGCCGCACCGGTACTTCACCCGAGGTCAGGTAGATCTGTGCATAGTGGGAAAGCGCGGAGATTCCGCAATCGAGCAGGGCCACGTCGATATACTGGCCCTCGCCGCCATTGGCGTCGCGATAATATAGGGCGCCGAGGATCGCATTGGCGACGTTGAGCCCGGTGAACAGGTCGACGATGCTGGGACCGACTTTCATCGGGCCGGCGCCGGGCTGCCCTTCGGCGACTCCCGTGACGCTCATGAGGCCGCATTCGCCCTGAAAAACCGCGTCGTAGCCGGGTTTTTGCGCCAGCGGTCCATCCTGGCCATAGCCGGTGACCGAGCAATAGATGATCCGCGGATTGACCGCCTTGAGGCCTTCATAGTCGAGCCCGTAGCGTTGCAGGTCGCCGACCTTGTAGTTCTCCATGACGACGTCGCATTGCTTCACCAATTCGCGGATCAGCGCCTGCCCTTTGGAGTCGGCGATGTTGACCGTCACCGAACGCTTGTTGCGATTGACCGACATGTAGAAGGCGTTCTCGCGTGTTCGGTTGCCGTCGGCATCACGCAGATAGGGTTCGCCGAAGATCCGGGCGTCGTCACCCACGATCGGCCGCTCGATCTTGATCACGTCCGCCCCCATGTCCGCCAGGACCTGCGAGCCGAAGGGTCCTGCGAGCACGCGGGTGAGATCGAGCACGCGGATATTGTCGAGCGGAAGTCGGGGCATCGTTCACCTGGGCGGACAGGTCACTTGGTGGTGGCGCTCGCCCGCGTTGACAAGGGCGCGTCCTGCACCTTCACAACCGTGATATGGCGCGCCGCGCGCCGATCGGCTGTTTGTCGAGGCGTCGCCTTGCGGCACTAACAGCCTGTTGGAAACGCGCCGAACAGCGGATTTCGGGCGGGCCGGCCGCGAATGGGCCGGAGGCGCATTTCCAAACGGACATTTGGCTGTGCCGCCGCGCTGGCGACCAGACGGGACGAGGAAGGCGGTCCATGGGCGACATCGTTCGCGATTTTCCGGTGGCGGGAGTTTGCCGGCTCACGCTCGACCGGCCCGACGCGCTCAATTCGCTGACCTTCGACATGTATGCCGAGCTGATCGATCACCTGGAATCGGTCCGGTACGACCATGACGTCCGCGTCGTGATCCTTACCGGCGCGGGCCGCGGCTTCTGCGCCGGCCACGACATTCGAGTGGGTAGCGTTCCGGCGTGGGTCGCCGAGGGACTCGGCAAGGCGCAATTCCAGCGCCGGGTGCTCGACAAGCTGGGGCAAATCCCGCTGCTCATGCGCGCGCTTCCCCAGCCGGTGATCTGTGCGGTCAATGGCGTCGCCGCGGGTGCAGGCTATTCCATCGCGCTTGCCGCGGACATGACGATCGCGGCGCGATCGGCAAAGTTCGTCAATGCCTTTCACAATGCGGGCACCGGCCACGAATTGGGGTTCAGCTACCTTCTGCCGCGCCTGGTGGGACTCCAGCGTGCCGCGGAGCTGATGCTAACCGGCCGCGTGGTGATGGCGGAGGAGGCTGCGTCGCTCGGCTTGATCCTGCGCTGCGTCGACGACGTGGATTTGACGGCAGAGACGCTCGCACTCGCGGAGGCAGTGATGGTCAACAGCCCGATCGGTATATCGTTGACCAAGAGTTCGCTCCATCTGAATGCCGATGCGCCGAGCCTCCAGGCGGCGATCGAGCTTGAGAACCGGGCGATCTTCATGAGCCAATCGACCGCCGACACCGCCGAAAAGCGCAAGGCTTTCGTCGAGAAGCGCAAGCCCAATTTTACCGGCGAATAGGCCCATGACCTTCTCCCTCGCGCCGCTGCTCCAGCCTTTCACGCTCCGGGGATTGACGATGCCCAACCGCGTGGTGATGGCGCCGATGACGCGCTATCGCTCGCCGGTGGGCGTGCCGACGCCGGAAGTGGCGAGCTATTATGCTCGGCGTGCCGCGAGCGGGCTCGGGCTGATCCTGAGCGAGGGAGTGGCGATCCCGCATTACGCGGCGGGCGACCATCCGGACATTCCGCGGCTAGATGGTGCGGAGACGCTCGCCGGGTGGCGCGGCGTCATCGACGCCGTCCACGAAGCGGGCGGACGGATCGTCCCGCAGCTGTGGCATCAGGGCCCGATGTGGAACGTCGAATATGCCGGGCCAGGCGCGGGTAGACCGATGCGCCCGTCGGGCATCTGGGGACCGACGGACGGAGTCATCTCGTTCGGTGCAGAGGGACGGGAGAAATGCCTCGCGCCCTTGCCGGCGATGACCGAGAATGACATCGCCGACGTGATTGCGGCCTATGCCAAGGCCGCCCGAAACGCCGTCGCGCTCGGAGCCGACGGGATCGCGATCCATGGTGCGCACGGCTATCTGATCGACTGCTTTTTGTGGGAATATACCAACCAGCGTGCCGATCGCTGGGGCGGAGATCCGGCGAGGCGCGCAGCTTTCGGCGCCGCCGTCGTTCGGGCGATCCGCGCAGAGATCGGTGAGGACCGGCCGATCCTATTCCGCGTCTCGCAGTTCAAGATGCAGGACTATCGCGCGAAGCTTGCCGACACGCCGGAGGTGCTGGAGGCGTTGCTCGGACCGCTTGCCGATGCCGGCGTGGACCTGTTCGATGCCAGCCAGCGCTATTTCGACACGCCGATCTTCGAGGGATCGAATCTGAATCTCGCCGGCTGGGCGAAGAAGCTCACCGGCAAGGCATCGATGACCGTCGGGGGGATCGCTCTCGACAAGGCGAAAGGCAGCGCACGTCACATCGACGCGAGCCAGGAATCGACCAATAACCTACCGCTGCTGCTCGAACGCTTCGAGCGCGGCGAATTCGATCTCGTCGCGGTCGGGCGTGCCATTCTCAACGATCCGGGCTGGTGGCTCCGCGCGCGGGCCGGCGAACCCTTCCTGCAATTCGACCCGGCCAATCTCGAGCGGCTCGCATGAACTGGGAAGCGCGCATTGACCGGCTGGAATCACATGCCGCAATCCAGCAATTGGCGATCCGCTACGCGCTTGCGATCGACGGCCGGGATCTCGATGCCTGGACCGCGCTTTTTATCCCCGACGTCCATTGTGGGCGGGCGGGAAAAGGGCGTGCGGTTCTGCGCTCGATCATCGAACCGGCGGCCAGAAGCTTCTATCGCTCGATCCACCAGATCTGCGGTCACCGCATCGAGTTCGACGATGCCGACCACGCCAGCGGCGTGGTCTATTGTCGCGCGGAACATGAGGACGGTGGCAAATGGGTGATCATGGCGATCGCCTATTTCGACAGCTACGAACGGCAGGGCGGCGAATGGTATTTTGCGCGGCGGCGCGAGAAGCATTGGTATGCCGCCGATTGGCAGGAGCGTCCCACCGCGCCGTTCACCGGCTGGCCCGCGCACGACACGCCGCCGCTGCTGCCGCAGGCGTTCGAAACCTGGGCGCCCTTCTGGGCGGGTGAGGCGCCCGATGCGCTCGCGCGCCTGACTCGGCAGCGCGCCGGCGACGAGGAGAAATAGGATGCAGCGACGGTTCGAAGGGCGCCCGGTCATCGTCACCGGCGGCGGGTCGGGGATTGGCGAGGCGACGGCGCGTGCTTTCGCCGACGAAGGCGGACTGGTCACCATTGCCGAGCTCGACGAAGCGAAGGGAACGGCCGTTCGCGACGCAATCCTGGCGAGCGGCGGCGAGGCCCAGTTCGTGCGCACCGACGCGACCAACGAGGAATCGGTGCGGTCGATGGTCGCGGCATCGCGCGCGCTGCACGGCCCGGTGCGTCATGCCTTCAACAACGTCGGCATGTCGCGGTTCGGGTCGATCGAGGAAATGAGCCTGGAGGACTGGGAGTGGACGCTGCGCATTTCGCTCACCAGCGCATTCCTGGCTATGAAGCACGAAATTCCGGTGATGAAGGCGAACGGCGGCGGCACCATCGTCAACACCGCGTCGATGTCGGGGCGCATCTACACCGCGAGCGCGCCGGCCTCCTACTCGGCGGCGAAGGCCGGCGTCATCCATCTCACGCAATATGCGAGCAATGCCTATGCGGCGGACGGAATCCGCGTGAACAGCGTGCTTCCCGGCCTCGCCGCCACGCCATTGATCACCGGCATGTTTTCAATCGAACAGCAGGAAGCGATCGCCGGCGAGCATCAAGCGATTCGACGCGCGGTCCAGCCCTCGGAGATCGCGGCGACGGTACTGTTTCTCTCGAGCGACGAAGCTGCGATGATCACAGGCCGCGGCATCGAAGTCGCCGGGGGCGGGGTGCACGCCAGCTGAGCCGTACCGGCCCGGCAGACGCCATCGTCATGCCCGCTCGAAGATCACCGCGGCGCCCTGGCCGCCGCCCACGCACATCGTCTCCAATCCATAGCGCGCGCCCCGCCGCTGCAACTCGTGCGTCAAGGAAGCAAGGATTCGCGCGCCGGTCGCAGCGATCGGGTGACCCAGCGAGATGCCGCCGCCGTTGACGTTGAGCTTCTCGGGATCGTTCCAATCCCAGCCCTTGAGCACGCCGAGCACCTGCGCAGCGAACGCTTCGTTCAATTCGACCAGATCCACGTCCTTCCAGCCGAGCCCAGTCTGGCGGAACAGTTTCGCCACCGCCGGCACCGGTCCGATTCCCATGACCGACGGATGACACCCCGCGACGGCATAGCCCACGAAGCGCGCGATCGGCTTGAGCCCGAGATCCGCCAGCCGGTCCTCCCCCACGACCAGGCAGGCCGCCGCCGCATCGTTCTGCTGGCTCGCATTGCCTGCGGTCACGACACCGTCCTTCAGGATCGGCCGGAGCGCCGCCATCGATTCGGCAGTCGCATCGGCACGAATGCCCTCGTCACGATCGACCACCGTCTCGCCTTTGCGGGACCTGACGGTGACCGGGACCAGCTCCTCGGCGAACTTCGCTTCGTCCCACGCCGCGGCGGCACGCCGATGGCTGCGCGCGGCATAGACGTCGGATTCCTCGCGGCTCACCGCATATTCGCGTGCGACATTCTCGGCGGTTTCGATCATGCCGGAGATCTTGCCGAAGCGTTCCTCCGGTTGCGAGCGCTCGCGCTGCCGCTCGAGACGGTCGTACAGCGTCGAATTGCCCGCGCGCGCGCCCTTGCGCATCGCGTTGCTATAATATTCGACGTTGCTCATGCTCTCCGCCCCGCCGGCGAGGATCACGTCCGCCATCCCGCTCTGCACCATCGCGGCGGCCGTCGCGACGGCCGTCAGCCCGCCGGCGCAGCGCCGGTCCAATTGCATCCCCGGCACTTCGAGCGGCAGGTCCGCGGCAAGCGCGGCCCAGCGGCCGATGCTGGGCGCCTCGCCGTTGGCATAGCTCTGCGCGAAGATCACATCGTCGATCGCTGCAGGATCGATGCCGCTGCGCGCGACCACGGCGCGGATCACTGCCTCGGCGAGCCGCTCGGCGGGAACGTCGGCGAGTGCGCCGAGATATTTCCCGACGGGCGTGCGGACCGGAGAGACGAGATAGGCACTGCGCATGAACGAAAACCCTCTGGGCGATGCCGTTTCGCCATACACGGCGTGGCGATACCGTCGGGAGGGCTGGCACGATCCATCATGTCCCTGATGAAACGCCGTTTTGAGCGCTCCATCTATTGTCCGGCTCCCTTGCGCACTGATCGAAGCGTACAGTGTGCGGCGAGAAGATGAGGTCGGTTGATTGACGACTGCTCGCGCACCAGAAAGGAAATGATCGCGCCCGCCAGGCACTGGCGTCGGGCAGGGCAGGCGACGGTCTCGATGGAGGGGCGATGGACCGGCTGACGGCTATGGAGGTCTTCGTCGCGGTCGCGGAAACGGGCTCGTTCACCAAGGCCGCCGCGCGGATGCGCATGTCGATACCAATGACGACGCTCCATGTTTCACGCCTCGAGGAGCGGCTGGGCGTTCGACTCTTCAATCGAACCACCCGCCGCGTCGACTTGACGCAGGAGGGCACGCGCCTTCTCGAACCCGCGCGCGAGCTTATCGGTGGCTATGCTTCGGCCGAGCGTGTCGTGCGGCCGGGGGGCGGGCTGCAGGGCCGCGTCCGCGTCGACGCACCCGCCTCGATCGGCCACGCCTGCATCTTGCCTCGCCTTGCCGAGTTCCAGGCCGCTTTTCCAGACATCGTCCTCGATTTGACGCTCGGCGACCGTGGCACGGTGTTTCGCATCGACGGGTTCGATATCGTAATGCGCGTGGGGGAGGCGCCGATCTCGGGCTGGGTGATGCATCAGCTGGGGGAGACGCGGCAGCTGTGCCTGGCTTCGCCACGCTATCTTGCGCAATACGGCACGCCGCAGTCGCCGGACGAACTCACCGGGCATCGCTGCCTGCTGTACGCCAGCGTCGAAGTCCCCGGTGGCAGTCCGTGGCGTTTCCGCGAGGACGGCAAGTCGATCAGAATACGTCCAGCGCCCGCCTTCACGTTCAACGACGGCGTCGCACTGCAGTCGGCCGCGCGCGACGGCATCGGGATCGCGCAGCAACTGGAGATGGTTGCCCGCGACGACATGCGCAACGATAGGCTGGTGCCGCTGCTGTTGCCCTGGGCGGCGACCGTGCGCACGACGCTGATGGCCTCGAAGGAACGTCTGGCGTTGCCGCACGTCGCCGCGGTGATGGATTTCCTCGCGACGCGAATCGACTGGCAGCTGGACTGAACGCCGTCGCGGCGATTATTCGATAAAATCGAAAAGTACCTTCATTAAATCGCCCATTCCTCAGTCAACTCGATTGAAATAATCTAAGACTGCGCGCGCCGACCATAGGGCCGTGCGCGCCACAGGAGGAGGATATGGCAAGTCTGGCAGCAGACGCTGGCGCGACGCGCCCGGTCGAACTCGAAACGCGGCAGCTTTCCGAGGGTTTCGGACTCGAGGTGATAGGCGTCGACCTTTCTCGGGACCTGACTCCCGGGATAAAGCAGGCGGTGCGCGACCTATGGGTCCAGGGCGGCATCCTCCTGTTTCGCGATGCGGGAGCCGACGACGAGGCCCAGATGCGTCTGAGCCGGATTTTCGGCGAATTGGAACCGGCCGCCACCGCCGACCTCAATGACCCCGACAACCAGTTCCTGATGACGCTGGCGCACGATCCGAACAGCGACGTCGCGCGGTTCCAGCGAAACTACAATGTTCACGGCGTCGACCTCGCCGGGTGGATCGGCTGGCATTGGGACCAGTCCTTCATGCCCACGATCGTGCGCGGAGCGGTGCTGCGCATGGAAGTGCCCGCGAGTAAGATGGGCCGCACGGGGTTTATCGACGGCATCGGCGCCTATGACCGCCTGTCGCCCGAGATGAAGCAGCGGATCGCGGCACTGGAAGTCGTGTACGAATTCAATCCCGACTTCGCTTCCGGCCAGTTTGGCTTCCCCGAGGATATCCGGGCTCTCCCGCGCACCACCCAGACCATGAAGGCGAGCTGGGATTTCCCGCCGGTCGTCCATCCGCTGGTGATCTCGCAGGTGGAAACCGGCCGCAAGGTGCTCAAGCTGTCGCCGATGCATGCGCGCTACGTGCTCGGCATGGACAAGGCCGAAAGCGACGCTCTGCTGCGCGAGCTCGCCAATCACCTGGTCGATGAGCGCCACGCCTATTTCCATCAGTGGCAGAAGAACGACATGGTGGTCTGGGACAATTGGCGGATGATCCACCTGGCCGAGGGCGTGCCGCTTGACGTGCCGCGGCGCGCGCGCCGCACGACGATCATGGGGGACTACAAGGTCGGCCGCTATCTGGATCCGTCGCTCGACCGCGACCGAAAGGTCAAGCGCCTCGTCGATTGACCGCCGACCGCCGGCAACCACGTGGCGGAACGAAACGTCCGATCACGCTCGCGAATAAAACGAGGCCGGGACTTGCATCCCGGCCTCGTCCGCGAGCCGTTCAGGCCGAAAGCCGTTCCGGCGTCGCGGCTGCTACGGGCGCACCGCGCCGGCCGCGGACCAGGCGGCCCGGCAGCGCTCCCGTGGCGACGCCGTTTCGATACGTCACTTTCCCGCTAACGATCGTCGCGACATAGCCTTCGGACTTTTGCGTCAGGCGTTTGCCGCCGGCGGGAAGGTCGGCCTTCACCTGCGGCCGGTGCAGCAGCATCTTGTCGATATCGATCAGGTTGATGTCGGCCTTGTAGCCAATCGCCAGCGTGCCGCGATCGTTGAGTCCTACCGACGCCGCCGGCTGGCTGGTCATGGCCTTGATCGCAACCGGCAGCGCGAGCGCATCGCGTTTCATCCGCCCGGTGAGCATATAGGTCGTATAGGCCGCGTCGCATATCATGCCGTAGTGCGCGCCGCCGTCGCCCAGCGCGACGATGCTGTTGTCTTCGCCGATCAGCTCGCGGCTCATGTCGAGATATTCCTGCACCTCGTTCGAATAGGAGCACAGAATCGCCTTGCCGTCGTTCTCCAGCAGCGCGTCGTAGATCGCTTCGCGCGGATCGCGCCCCTCGCGCGCGGCTCGCGCCTGGATACTGTCCTCGGGCGCAAAATTATAATCGGCAGGATCGCTCATTTCGAACAGCGCGGTGATCGCCTTGATCAGGCCGACAAAGGCGGGATTGGGGTCGCTCGGCTCCTCGCCGATTATTCTTGCCCGCAGCTCGGGATCGCGCATCGCAGCAACCTTTTCAGGAAGCGGAAGGCCGGCGAGCGGGCGATAGCTCGGGTTGAGCGAGAAGGGGTGGTAGCTCAGGTCGAGTCCATAGAGCACGCCCATGGGCCGCGGCATGAACTGGGCACGGATATCGAGCCCGTCGACGCGGGCCTGCTTCAGGCCCTCGACATATTTCGCCCAATTGTCCGAGCGGACCGCCATGTAAATCAAGCTGAACGTTACCTGGCAGCCGGTTTGCTCGGCGATGGTCCGGAACAGCGCCATCTCGGTTTCGGCATCGTTGTCGAGATTGGGATTGCACTGGAAGATGCCGCATCCCGCGTCGCGCAACCCTTCCGCCAGTGCGAGAACCTCGTCTACCTCGCTCTTCACCGATGGTGCGAACTGCCCGGACCGGAAGCGATGGAACAGGTTGCGCGAGCTCGCGACGCCGAGCGCACCGGCCTTGACTGCCTCCGTCACGCATCGCCGCATTTCGACCAGATCCTCCGACGTCGGGGGTTCGAGGTCCGCGCCGCGTTGCCCCATCACGAACACGCGCAACGGGCTGTGCGGAATCTGCGTGGCGAAATCGACGTCTGCCTCGCGCTGTTCGAGCGCATCGAGATATTCGGGGAAGCTGCTCCAGTTGAACGGGACACCCGCGGCCATCACGACTTCGGGAATGTCCTCCACGCCTTCCATCAACTTGATCATCAACTGTTCGTCGCCGCGCCGCACGGGGGCGAACCCGACGCCGCAATTGCCCATCACCACGGTGGTCACGCCGTGGTTCGAGGAGGGCGCGAGCGTGTTTTCCCAGGTGATCTGGCCGTCATAATGGGTGTGGACGTCGACGAAGCCCGGCGTGACGACGAGCCCGCGCGCATCGATTTCCTCCGATCCCGCGCCATGGACAGCGCCGATCGCGGCGATGCGGCCATCGTCGATGGCCACGTCTCCGCGATAGGGAGGCGCGCCGGTACCGTCGACGATTGTTCCGCCGCGGATTACCATGTCATATCGCAATGCCATACCGCACTCTCCCGTGATGCCGCCTTGGACAGGGTCGACAGATTCTTATAGGATAAATAGTGGATGCTATTTAACATGAACCCTGTCCGAGCAGCAACAGCGAATCGACATCATGGCTGATGGCGGCGCGCCCGCCCGCCGGGGGCGGCCGCCGTCGGCCGGCCAACGCCCGCGGCGGTCGACGAAGGAAATACGCGAGCGCATTCTCGAGGCGGCGCGCGAGGTGTTCGCGCAGCGCGGCTATTCGGGCGCGACAACGCGTCAGATCGCCACATCCGCCGATGTCGCCGAGCCGCTGATCTTCAACCATTTCGGCAACAAGGCCGATCTCTTCGCGGTGGCAGTGCTCCAACCGTTCAATGATCGCTTCGCGCAATTCATCGTCCGCAGCGACACGTTGCCGCTCGACCGGGAACTGCGCAGCGCCGAGTTCGTCCGCGCGCTCTATCCGTTCCTGCGCGACAACGCCGATTTGCTGCTGGCGCTGGTCAAATCCACGCACGACATGGAGGCCCCGCACCGGGAACTGGACGCCTATTTCACCAGCGCCGTCGAGCGGATGCGCTCGCAATATGAGGCCGCCGGTCTCGCCTTCGACGTGCCGCCCGAGCTGTTGGTCCGCTATGCGTTCGGAATGCTCGCGGGCGCGGTGCTGTTCGAGGACTGGTTCTTTCACACCGGCAAGCCGCCTATGGCAGTGGAAGAGGCGACTCTGGCGCGGATATTGTTCAAGGCGAGCGAGCCGGCGAAGTGACCGCCTGCGGCATTCCGCCCGACATCATATTTATGATCGATCCGCACGCGCCGCGGCACTCGATGGACAGCAATTTCGCGCGGAGTCACAGATCGCGTCATGACGCAGCAAGCCACAATCAAGCAGAAGCACCCGCAACGCCGTGTCGCGTCGCATGTCCCCGACAATCTGGTGGTCGATTTCGACGCCTACCGCCCGATGCAGCCGGACAAAGGCTACCATGAGGTTTTTGCCGCGCTGCAGGGCAAGGTTCCGGACATCTTTTGGTCGCCCTACAATGGCGGGCACTGGGTACTGACACGGCGCGATCATCTTGCCGAGGCCTTTGCGGACTATGGGCGCTTCACCTCTTCGCAGGGCGCCTCGGTCGACAAGGTGATGGATCGCAACGCCCCCCGCCTCGCGCCGATCGAAGCCGATCCGCCGTCACAGCAGGTCTATCGCAAGCTGTTCTCGTCCGCATTCACGGTGCTGGCGCTCAAGGAGCGCGAGAAGGAAGCGCGCGCGCTCGCGATTGAGCTCGTCGCGGAACTTGCGCCGCGTGGCCGCTGCGAGTTCGTGACCGAGTTTGCGCAGCACCTGCCAATCAAGATCTTCATGCGCATGGTCGATTTGCCCGAATCGGACCGGCTGACGCTGTTACCGCTCGCCAACGCGCAGGTCGCAGCGGACGCGCCGAAGGAAGAGACGATGGCGCAACTGTTCGCCTATTGCGGCCAGCGCGTCACCGAGCGGATGAAAGCGCCGGGCGACGATCTGATCAGCCAAATCGCGACCGCACGCATCGACGATCGGCCGATCACCTTGCACGAGGCGATCGGAGTCACGGCGCTGCTGCTGATCGGCGGGCTCGACACGGTGGCGTCGATGATGGCGCATATCATGCATTTCCTCGCGGGTTCGCCGGCGCACCGCCATGCCCTGGCGGACGACCCGAAGCTGTCCACCCCGGCAGTCGAGGAACTGTTGCGGCGCTTCGCGCTGACCAATCCGGGACGGACCGTCGTTGCGGATATCGACTTTCACGGCGTCGCGATGAAAGCGGGCGACAAGGTGCTGCTCGCCACGCCGTTCGGCGCCGTCGATCCGCGCGATTTTCCGGAGCCGCTCGCCGTCGATTTCGCGCGCAAGTCGACCAACAAGACCACCTTTGGCAATGGCCCACACGTTTGCCCCGGTTCGATGCTGGCGCGGATCGAACTCAAGATCCTGCTCGAGGAATGGCTGCCGCGCATTCGCGACTTCGCGCTCGATCCCGAGAATCCGCCGCGGTTCCGCACCGGCGTGAACGGCAGCATCGACCGGCTGCCGCTCGTCTGGAATCCCGCCGCGTGACGGCGATCGATTTCACTGGCCAGGTAGTGGTCGTCACTGGCGCGGGAGGCGCGCTCGGTGCCGCCTTTTGCCGCGAGTTCGCGCGGCGCGGTGCCGCGATCGTCGCCAACGACCTGGGCGGATCGACCACCGGAGCCGGCGGCTCGACTGAATATGCCGACGGAATTGTTGCCGAACTGACGGCAGCCGGCGCGCGCGCCGTCGCCAGCTACGATTCGGTGGCGACCGCAAGCGGTGGCCAGGCGATCATCGACACGGCGCTCGGCGCCTTCGGTCGAATTGATGCAGTGATCAGCAACGCCGGCAACCAGCGCAACGGCGCTTTTGGCGAGCTCAGCGAAGAAGATATCGAGGCCGTCTACGCCGTGCACGTCAAGGGGGCGTTCAACGTCTGCCAGCCCGCCTATCGCGAGATGGTGAAGCAGGGCTATGGGCGGCTGGTACTCGTCAGCTCGCAATCCGGCGTGTTCGGCAATCCGTTTCGCGCCAATTACGGCTCCGCCAAGACCGCCATGATCGGCCTCATGAACGTGATCGCGCAGGAGGCGCCGGCCGGCGTGGTGGTCAATACGCTGTTCCCAAACGCAGTCGGTGGCCGGCTGGGCGGCACGCCGCTCGAGGAACGTCCCGATATCGCGTTCCTCAAGGCGGCGGGCGCACGCAGCCGGCACTATATCGACGGAATGCAGCCGCAATTCGTCGCCGCGATGGCCGCTTTCATGGCGAGCCGGGCGTGCGATCGCTCGCAGCACATGTACTCCGTGCTGGGCGGGAAATATTCGCGCCTGTTCGTCGGCCTGACCAAGGGATGGTATGTCCCGGGATCCGATGCGCCGAGCGCCGAGGACATCCTCGCGCATCTCGGCGAGATCGACGACGCCTCTGCATTCGACGTCCCGCTCAGCGGGCTCGATGAGATGGACACGGTGATTGAATCTCGGCGCAGGCTCGGCCTTTCCTGAAGGCCCCGGCTGGGCGCCGAAAGCGTGCCGCCGCGTTTGCGGCACCGCGCATCAATTCTTCGCCAGCAGTTCCTTGAGCGCGTATTTGATGACCTTGCCGGTAGAGTTGAGCGGCAGGCTGTCCACGAACGTGATGCCGCGCGGTACCTTGTAGTTGGCGAGGTTCGTCTTGCACCAGGCGGTCACTTCCTCCCCGGTGATGGTCGAGCCGGCGGACCGCACGATGAATGCGTGACCGACTTCGCCCAGCCGCTGATCGGCTACGCCGACGATCGCGGACTGATGGATGCCCGGCAGGCCGGACATCTGCTTTTCGATCTCGGCCGGATAGACGTTGAATCCGCCGACGATGTACATGTCCTTGAGTCGGTCGGTGAGCTTGAGATAGCCCTCGGCATCGAGAATGCCGACGTCGCCGGTCCGCAGCCAGCCATCTTCATCGAACGTCTGGGCAGTCGCATCCGGATTGTCGAGATAGGCGATCAGCAGCTTGTCGTCGCGGATCAGCACTTCACCGGCCTCGCCCGGCGGCAAGGTCCGTCCGTCGGGGGCGGCGACACGGATCTCGGTGCCCGCGATCGCCGTGCCGACGGAGTAGGCGACGCGCTCGATCGGATCGCCAGGCCGAGTGTGCGTCGCCGATCCGCAGCATTCCGTCATGCCGTAGCCGGTGGTGATTTCGGTGATGGCGGTTTCGGCGCGCAGCCGCCGCATCAGCTCGATCGGAACAACGGTCGCGCCGGTGGACAGGAAGCGATAGCTCGAGATGTCCCAGTCGCGCCAATTCGGATGGGCGAGCACTTCCTGGAATACGGTGGGGGGCGCCGGCATCACGCTGATGCGGTTGTTCGCGATCAGGTCGAGGATCGAGACCGCATCATAGGCCTCGGGCCAATAGACGGTACTTCCCGTCATCAGTCCCGCCACCCAGCCTGCCTTGTACGAGGCATTGTGCGAGAACGGGCCGAACACGCAGTAGCGGTCCGTCGCGGTCTGGCGAGAGATGCCGGCCCAGGCACGCGCACCGCCCAGCGACCGCCGATGGTCGAACAGCGCGCCCTTGGGCGCTCCGGTGGTGCCCGAAGTGAACATGATGTCCGCCAGCGTATCCGGCGTTACGTTCGCTTCGCGCTCGGCCAGAGCAGCAGGGGCCGTGCTTTCACCAAGCGCCACGAAATCCTGCCACGCCAGCGCTGGCGAGCCGATCTCGCCGGGCCCCGTACGCAACACGATGCGGCGGCGCAGTGACGGCAGGTGCTCGCCGTCGAGCATCGCGGGATACCTGCGTCCGAGAAACTCACCGATCACGAACAGCCGTCGGATGTCGCCGCGACGCACGATGTCCGCTACTTCGCCCCCGCGCAAACGCGTGTTGAGCGGCACCACGATCCCGGCCGCGCGCTGGATGCCGATGGCAGCGGCGACCCATTCCCACATGTTGGGCGCCCAGAGCGCCGCCCGGTCGCCGGGCATCGCACCATCGGCGATCAGCGCGCGTGCGACCAGATCGGCCTGGCGGTCGAGTTCCCGATAGCTGATCGGACCGTCCTTGGATGAGACCAGCGCGGGTCGATCGCCGAAACGGCGCGCAGCATCGCGCATCAGAGCAGGGATCGTAGTCATCTGCGTCGAGTCCAGCATTGCATGTCAGGCGTCGAGCCGCTTCAGGAAATCGCGCCGCGCCGACCAGATCACGGCGGCACTCAACGGGCCAAGCGTCGCCAGCGCGACGGCGATGGCGCGGCCGACGAGTTGCGGATCGCCGAACACATATTCGGTGAGCAGGCCGACCACCATCGGACCGAACGCAAATCCCATCAGGTTGGAGGAAAGCACGAGCAAGGCGGCGAAACGGCCCTTCATCTCGCGTGGCGAGATCATCTGCATCGCCGCCATGGTCGGCCCGAAGCTGGCGCCGATGGTCAGCATGATGCCGAGCACGGCGAAGAACAATAAAGTGGGCGAATCGAGCAGGAAGATCAGCGCCAGCAGCGGCGCGACAATCAGCGTGAAACCGGCCATCAACCGCAGTGCGATGTCGCGCACGCCGCGGCTGAACATTCTGTCGACGAACAGGCCTTGGGCGAGACCACCGGCGATGCCGCCGACCGCGACGGCGATCGACATGATCGCGCCGGTCTCGGTCGCGCTGAGGTGCAGAACGCGCCGCGCATAGGTCGGCGTCCAGCCCATCGCCGCCTGGACGGTCATCGCCATCAGCCCCGAGCCCAGCACCAGGCCGATCTTCAATCGCCGATTCTGTCCAATATGCCGGAAAAAGGCGCCCCAGCTCGCCATGGCCTCGCTGCGCGGCGGCGCGCCGGCGCGACGCGGTTCGCGGATGGTGAACGCCAAAGCAGCGATCAGCACGCCCGGGAGCCCGGTGGCCACCAGTACCTGCCGCCAGGGGGCAAGCGCTCCGACCGGGCCGGGCATCGTCGTGCGCGTGAAGATATCGAGCAAGAACCCGCCCAGCGCATAGGACACGGATATTCCGACGATTCCCGCGAGCGTGAAGACCGCCATCGGCGTCGACAATCGGTGCCGCGGAAATATGTCCGAGAGCAGCGCCTGGCCGGCCGGGGAGATCGCGCCTTCGCCAGCGCCCACGAGCGCGCGCCCGAGGAAAATTCCCGAATAGCTTCGCGCCAGGCCCGTCCACGAGGCCGCGAGCGACCAGATCGTGATCCCGGCGAAGATGATCTTGCGCCGGGAGTAGCGATCGACCAGCCCGCCTATCGCCAGGCCCATCACGCCGTAGAACAAGGCGAATGCCAGGCCCTGAAGCAGGCTGATCTGGAAATCGTCGAGGTGCAGATCCGCGCGCATCTCGGGGATAAGCACCGATATGACTTGCCGATCGATCAGCGAGACGATCTGGAAAAGGCTCAGCATCGCGACCGACCACCAGGCAGCCCTGGCGTCGTAATTGTCTGGCCAGTCGCTGTGCATGGCCTTTTGGGGAAGTTGCGCCATGATCAGCGCTGCAGATGCGCTGGAAGTGTGCGCATGAAGATCGTCTTGATCTCGGTGAAGCCGTGCAGCCCCTCGGTGCCGCCCTCGCGCCCCACGCCCGAGTGTTTGAACCCGCCATAGGGGAGCGTGAAGTCGATCACGCGTCCGTTATGGCCGAAATTGCCGGTCCGGATGCGACGGCCCATGGCATAGGCGCGTTCGGGATCCTGCGTGAAAACGCCGCCCGACAGGCCATAGTCGCTGTCGTTCGCGATCGCGATCGCTTCTTCTTCCGAGCCATAGGGGATGATCGTGCCGACCGGCCCGAAAATCTCCTCGCGTGCGATGATCATGTCGTTGCTGGCATCGGTGAAGAGCGTCGGCTCGATGTACCAGCCCTTGGCGAGACGCGCCGGCCTGCTTCCGCCCGTGACGAGTTGCGCGCCCTCTGCCTGTCCTTTTGCGATATAGTCGAGCACGCGCGCCTGTTGTCGCTGTGCGACCAAGGGGCCCATTTGCGTCGAGTCCTCGAAGGGATCGCCGACGGTGACCTGCACCATCGCTGCCGACAGCGCCTCGGTCACAGTGTGCTTGAGCGACTGTGGCACCAGAATTCGGCTAAAGGCTGCGCATTGCTGGCCGCACAGGCCGACGAGATTGGGCATAATGCCGGCGACGACGGTGCCGACATCGGCATCGTCGAGCACGATCGCCGCCGATTTTCCGCCGAGTTCGGTGGTGATCCGGCCGCTGCGGCCGCTGACGATCGCTGCGATATGCTCGCCGGCTGCCGTCGAGCCGGTGAAGCTGACCTTGTCGACCAGCGGGTTTCGGACGAGATGCTCGGAGACCTCGCGATCGGCGGTGAGCACCGAGAACACGCCTTGTGGCACTCCGGCGGCAGCGACGCATTCGGCAAGGATCAGCGCCTCATAGGGCGTCTCGGGTGAAGGCTTGGCGATAACGGTACAGCCCGCGGCGAGTGCCGCCGCGACTTTCAGCGACAGCGTGGCCAGCGGAGCGTTCCACGGCACGATCGCGGCGACCACGCCGACAGGCTCGCGCGCCACAATCGCATAGCCGCCCTGCGCCGCGGGACGCACTTCTTCGAAACCCTGCTCCGCGAGACCTGCGAAATAGCGGTAATAGCCGCCCATGAATGGCGCGCTCGCGGACGACTGACGGAACGGCATGCCGACTTGCAACGACCAGGCGCGGGCGAAGTCGTCCGAGCGCTTCGCCATCTCGTCGGCGATCCGGTGCAGATACGCCGCGCGCTCGGCACCCGCCATCCGCGGCCAGGGTCCATGGTCGAACGCCTGGCGCGCCGCGGCCACCGCGCGGTCCATATCCTGCATGGTCGCGCTGGCTACGCTCCCGACATGGCGCTCGGTGGATGGAGAGACGATCTGGATCGTTTCGCTACCGGACGAAGCGGTCCAGTCGCCGCCGATGAAGAGCTTGTCGGGATGCGCGAGAGTCAGCGGCGTGTCGGTCATGCGGAGGTTCCGATCCAGAAAGGGGGGTGGGGATCGCCGGATCAGCTATCGACCACTACCGGCAGCGACAGGATGTTCGCGACGCCGCCGTCGACCGGCAGGACATGCCCGGTCACATAGGCCGATGCTTCGGATGCCAGGAACACCACGGGCCCGACCATCTGCTGCGGATTGCCGAAATCGCCGAGCGCGATCGCGCTGCGGAAGATGCGGGCGCGTTCGGGATGGCCGACGGTCGGAGCAGCCATGTCGGTGTCGAAGAAGCCGGGCGCGATCCCGTTGCAAGTGACTCCGGTGGCGGCGAGATCGGCGGCGAACGCGCGGGTCATGCCGAGCACTGCGTGCTTGCTGGCGACATAGGCCGACAGATTGGGCCGACCGGTAAAGGACACATAGGAGGCGAAGTTGATGATCCGCCCCCATTTGCGGTCGACCATGCCTTTGGACAGGTCGCGGCAGAGCAGATACATCGACGAGACGTTGACGTCGAACATGCCCTCCCACTGCGCGAGTGACGATTGGTGGAGCGATGCCCAGCCACCGATCGCTCCGTTGTTGACGAGGATGTCGACCGGAACGCGCTCCGCCGCCAGTTTTTCGGTCGCCTGCTGCACGGCGTCGAGGTCGCCGAGGTCGAACGCGATCGTGCGCACGGTTGCACCCATTGCGCGCAATTCGTCCGCGCTTCGCTCGAGCCGATCGGGATCGCGTGCGCTCATGACCAGCGACGCGCCGGCCTGGGCCAATCCCTGGGCAATCGCCTTGCCGAGGCCGCGGGACGCGCCCGTGACCATCGCCGTCTTGCCCGCCAGAGAGAAAAGCCCGCTCATCTTCGATTCCGTCAATTGGCCGGGTTTCGTTCCGTGACGCCCACATAGCCCCGATGGCAGCGGCTATTCGACGACTGCGGCAAAGCCATCATAAGGGTGATGTCACTGCGCAATTGGGTTGTCGCCGGCCTCGCATCGACCACAACAAGACAGGATCGGAGAGAGTGGCGGATGACTGCGAGTTCTAGCGCCGGCGCGGTGGCGGAAACGATCGCGGATTTTGTGATCATAGGCGCCGGTTCGGCGGGATGCGTATTGGCGAACCGGCTGAGCGAGAATGGTCGGTACCGCGTGCTGGTGCTCGAGGCGGGACTCGATGATCGGCCGAGCCGGCACCTGGCAGATCCCCGCCAGGCGGCGAGCGCGCTCAACATCCATATCCCGGCCGGTTTCACCAAAATGCTGCAGAACCCGCGGCTGAACTGGAACTATCGGACCGAGCCCGACCCCAATTTCGATGGGCGCCAATTCGCCTTTCCGCGCGGCAAGGTGCTGGGAGGATCGTCTTCGATCAACGGCATGCTCTGGGTGCGCGGCCTGCCGGAGGACTATGACGGCTGGCGCCAACTCGGTCTGGCGGGCTGGGGATGGGACGATGCGGAACGCTATTTCGAGAGGATCGAGCGTCGAGGGGGCGACGCGAGCGACACCGCGCCGGCGGGGGGACCGCTTTCGATCGGCGACGTGCCCATGCGCCATCCGATGCTCGACGTCATGACACAGGCATTTTCGCAGATCGGCGCTCCGCTGAGCAACGACCTCAACGGCACGACGCGCGAAGGCGTCGCGCGCGTCCGCCTCAATGCCGATCGCGGGCGGCGCGCCTCGGCGGCCACTGCCTATCTTCACCCGGCGATGCGCCGGTCGAATCTCGAAGTGATCACCGGGGCCCTGGCGGCTCGCCTGCTGTTCGACGGCAAGAAGGCGGTCGGAGTCGAATATGCGCGCAGGGGACAGATGCGAGTGGCGCGCGCCCGCCGCGAAGTGATCCTTTCCGGCGGGGCGATCAACTCGCCGCAACTGCTCGAGCTTTCCGGCATCGGCGATGGCGCCCGGCTGAGCGCGCTCGGGATCGAGACGCTGGTGCACAGTCCCCGCGTGGGCGAGAATCTGCAGGATCATTATGCCACGATGGTCCGCGCACGAATGAAAAACGGTGTCCCGAGCCTGAACGCATTGTCGCGCGGCCTGCCGCTGCTCGGGCAAATGATGCGCTACGCCGTCATGCGGACGGGACTGCTCGCGCTTGGTGGCTCGAATCTGACGGCATTCATGAAGTCCGATCCGGCAATGGACCTCCCGGACCTGCAATTCTTCGCGAGCCCCGCGACGATGGACTTCGAGAGCCTCGCCAAACGCGGGATCATGACCATGGAACGCCAGCCCGGATTGACGCTCGGCGGCTATGTCATGCGACCGCAATCCCGCGGGTCGATTCATCTGAAATCGCCTGACTTCCGGGCCGCGCCGTCGATCCGCCCGAACTATCTTTCGGAAGCGGCGGATCGGCGCGCGCAGGTGGCGGCCTTGCGGATCGCCCGCAGCGTCCTGAATGCACCGGCGCTTGCACCCTATTTCCACCACGAACTGACGCCCGGCGCGGCGCTGGAGAGCGACGAGGAACTGCTCGGCTTCGCGCGTGCCGCGGGCTCGACCGGCTATCACCAGGCCTGCACCTGTGCGATGGGCGTGGACACGGATGCGGTGCTGTCCGGTGCGCTGCGCGTCAATGGCGTCGATGCGCTTCGCGTGGTCGACGCGTCGGCGATGCCCAATGTCGTGTCGGGCAATACCAATGCTGCGACGATGATGATCGCGGAAAAGGGAGCCGAGATGATTTTGGCGGACGCGCATTGACCAGGCCGGTTTGTGGCTGACATCGCATGGATGATGGGCGAGCCCAGCGGCTTGTCAGCTCCGGCGGGTCGCCGCATCTGCGGAACGTACGGGCGCCACCGCAGGAATTGAGCAGGTCCGATGGAATTGCGACTTGAACCCGAGCTGGAACTGTTCCGCCAGGAGATCCGCGCCTTCCTTCGGGAGGTCCTGCCGCCGGAAATCCAGGAGCGCCAACGCCGCAAGGTCGCGAACAACGCCGCGGTTCCCGATCAGCTCGAATGGATGCGCATCCTGTGCGCGCACGGCCGCTCGGTGCCGCATTGGCCGGAGGCATTCGGCGGATGCGGGTGGAGCCCGATGCAGCTCTTCATTTTCAACGAGGAGCTTTACGCCGCGGACGCGCCGGAATTCGACTGGGGCGGCACGCATATGCTCGGCCCGGTACTCTACACCTTTGGCTCCAAATATCTCCAGGACCGCTTTCTGCCGATGATCCGCGAAGGCGCGACGGTTTGGGCGCAGGGGTTTTCCGAGCCGGGTTCGGGATCGGACCTCGCATCGCTGCGCACCTCGGCCGAATTGGTCGGCGAGAAATATGTCGTAAACGGGCAGAAGATCTGGACGAGCGGTGCCGCGCACGCCGAATGGGGCTTCTTCCTCGTGCGCACCGACAAAACGGTGAAGCCTCAGCGCGGCATCTCCTTCCTGATCATCAAGCTGGATTCACCGGGAGTCACGGTCCGCCAGATCCCGCAGATCAATGGCGAGGCCCATCTGTGCGAGGTCTTCCTCGACAATGTCGAGGTGCCCGCCGACCAGCTGATCGGCGAACCGGGAATGGGCTGGACCTATGCCAAGTTCCTGCTCGAGCATGAGCGCACCACCTCGAGTTTCATCTACTGGAGCAAACGCGAGCTCGCGCGTGCCAAGGACATTGCGATGCGCGAGCAGCTCGGCGGCCGCCGCCTCGCGGACGATCCGGCAATCCGCGCGCGCTTCGCCAGGCTCGAGGCCGACCTGATCGCGCTCGAATGGTCGGTGTTACGGGTGCTCGGCCATGAATCCTCCGAAACGCCCGAGGCCGCGGCCGCATCGGTGCTGAAGATCCGCGGCTCGGAGCTGCAGCAGGAAGTCACGATGCTGCAGGTGGACCTGCTCGGCGCGAAGTCCCTGCGTTACTTCGAGGTCGCACCGGCACTTCCTCCAGCCCCGACGCTGGATTGGCCCGACTATGTGCCGGGACGGACCGCCGTCGCGCTGATCAGTCGTGCCGCGACAATCTATGGCGGGACGAAGCAGGTGCAGAAGAATATTCTCGCCAAGCTTGCCTTCGGCCTCTGAGGGACCGCGATGGACTTCTCACGCTCCGATATTCAGACCATGCTCCTCGACAGCGCCGAGCGGCTGCTGGCCGAGGATTCGGGCGCCGAATATTGGCGCGAGCAGCGGCACAACACACTCGGGTTCGACACCGAGCGCTGGGCCCGGTTTGCTGAACTGGGCTGGCTTGCGCTGCCCTTGCCCGAAGCCGCGGGGGGCCTTGCCGGCTCGATCGAGGATGTCGCGCTGCTCAATGTCGCGCTCGGCCGGGCGCTCGCGCCCGAGCCCTATGTCAGTAGCGTGGTGCTTGCCGCCGATATCCTTGGGCGTGCAGCTCCGGATGGGCCGGCGCAACAGGCCCTCGAGGCCATGGCGATCGGGGCCGAAAGGTTCGCGCTGGCGCATCAGGAGACTGGCATCGACCCGCTTGCCGGTGAAGCGCCCGGCACGCTGGCGCGACGGACGGGCGATGGCTTCGTGCTCGACGGGGCCAAGCTGCTGTGCCTCGACGCGCCGAGCGCGCACCAGTTGATTGTCTCGGCGCGGATCGAGGGCGAGGACGGACTGGCCCTGTTCCTCGTGCCCGTTTCGGCCGAAGGCCTGTCCCTGGCGCCCTATCCCTTGATCGACGGGACGCGCGCCGCCGATGTCACCTTCCGCGCCGTCGCGCTTGGCCACGATGCGTTGCTCGCGGGGAGCAACGGCGGCGCTGCAGTGCTGGCCGCGGCGATCGACCGCGCGCAGATCGCGCTGATGGCGCAAGCGGTGGGAGCGATGGAAGCGGCAAACACGGTTTGCGGCGCCTATGCCAAGGAACGCAAGCAGTTTGGCGTTGCGATCGGCTCGTTCCAGGCGATCCAGCACATGCTCGCGGACATGTTCGTGGCTGCGAACCAGGCGCGTTCGATGCTCTATCACGCGCTCGCCAACGCCGACGCACCCGCCGAGACGCGGCAGGCGGCGATTTCCGCCGCAAGGATCGTCATCGGTGAGGCCAGCCAGCTGGTGTCGCGCAGTGGCATCCAGCTGCATGGCGGCTATGGCCTGACCGACGAATATGCGATCAGCCATTATTTCCGCCGGCTGATGTGCATCGAGAAGCAGTTTGGCGACCTGAACGCGCACACGGCGCGGTTCGGAGCCACGATCTTCGCGTGACTGCAGACGCCGCCGCGCAGTTCGGGCGGCAGGATCATACAGGCGGAGCGGCCAAGTGCGAGCGCCGCGCGCCGCTCGCCTAGAGCGGGATGAGATAGGATCGAAGCCATCCGTCATCCCCGCGAAGGCGGGGACCCAGGGCCACAGGCGACGTCGCTCGCTACCCTGGGAGCATCGGGTTGAGCATGCCCCGCATGCTCAAGGATCATCCTGCGGATGATCCGGCCCGATACTCTTTCGCGGGGATGACGAGTTAGGCCGCAGACTCATGAACTCGCAGCCACAGCAGCACTGAGGCGAGCTGGACCATAGCGAGGAAGTTGACGGCGACCTTGTCGTGGCGGGTGGCGACACGGCGGAAGTGCTTCAGCTTCGAGAAGAACCGCTCGATCAGGTTTCGCTCGCGGTAGAGACGCTTGCTGAAGCATGGTTTCCAGCGGCGGTTCCTCTTTGGTGGAATGGTGGGCGTTGCGCCCTGGTCCTGGATCAGCTCACGGATGCGATCGCCATCATAGGCCTTGTCGGCGAGCACGATGGTGCGCGGACGGAGATGATCGAGCAGCGCGTCGGCGATCTGCCCGTCGTGCGTCTGCCCGGCGGTCAGGTCGACCTGGATCGGGAGGCCTTGGGCGTCGACGACGTGGATCTTGGTCGTGACCCCGCCGCGTGATCGACCGAGACAGTGATCTGCACCCCCCCCTTTTTGCCGTCGCGGCCTGCCGATGGGCGCGAACGAAGGTGCGATCGATCATCTGGATGTCGCCTTCGTGCGCGGCGGTAACGGCGTCCATCAACCAATCCCATACACCTGCCTTCCGCCATCGCATGAAGCGGTTGTAGCAGGTCGTGCGAGGGCCGTAGCGCTCGGGCAGGTCGCGCCACGGTGCGCCAGATCGCAGCACCCAGAAGATGCCGTTCAACACGCGGCGGTCATCCACACGCGGTACGCCTCGCGGCTTGTTGGGCAACAGCGGATCGATCACGCGCCACTCGAAGTCGGTCAGGTCGTAGCGGCTCATTTCGACGCTGAATCAGGTTTTCAGGCGAAGTTGAAGTAGCAACTTGGTAAGCGCTTGGCCGCGCCGATTGGCGCCGGTGGCTTCTCAGCGTAAGTCAGCTGGATGAAGGGTCTGCTTACATTCGCTCTAGCGAGCAGCTTTGTGCTGGTAGCCTTTGAGGCGAATGGCACGGCTCCGGCGCGCTCTCGGCCCGTGCCACCGGATTTCCGTAGCGCGGGAGAGGTGAGAATCCGGCAAGAGCTACTCCACCCACGGGCTGCCAAATTCAAATGGCCCTTCGATCTTCGCCGCGGCTTCTTCAGGCCCGAGGGCTCTACCAAGAGATATAGCGGCTGGGTCACTTGTGCCTCTGTTAATACTGACAAAACTCGTGTGAGCAGGTCTCTACATCCGATCCCGTTCGTGATTGTATTTGACCAGGGACAGGTAGCCTATGCCGAACTGGACAATGCATGGGGAACGATCGAACGAGCTTGCAAGAGCCTGTCGCTTCGCCGAAGCGCACGCGGAAACCCTGCATAGCCACCTTAATGAGTTTACGGCCTTGTTTTATCGCATCGCGTTCTGGTGGTCGCCCGTCAGCTCTTCTGGGCGATCCGGTCGCGCAGCAGGAACTTCTGCACCTTGCCGAGCGGGGTGCGCGGAAACTCCTCGACGAAGAACAAATGGCGAGGAACCTTGTAATTCGCCATCCGCTCCCGCGACCAGAGCGTGAGGCCCGGCAGATCCAGAGCGGCACCGGCCCGCAGGATCACGCAGGCGGCGCAGACTTCGCCCATCCGTTCGTCCGGCCAGGCGATCACGCTGACGTCCGCGATGGCAGGATGATCCCGCAGGATATTCTCTATCTCGGCCGGATAGGCATTGAATCCGCCGACGATCACTACGTCCTTCAGCCGGTCGAGGATGCGTAGATTGCCGTCGGTGCCAACCTCGCCGACATCGCCTGTGTGCAGCCAGCCATCGGCGTCGATCGTCGCGGCGGTCTGTTCCGGCTCCTCGAAATAGCCCTGCATGACGTTGGGGCCGCGCACGAGCAGTTCGCCGCTCTCGCCTTGAGGCAAGGGAACGCCCTGCGGATCGACGATCCGCAGCTCGACTCCCGGCAGCGGGCGGCCCACGGTCGTGGCGATCGTCTCGAAATCGGCATCGGGCGTATTGACCGTGATCAGCGCAGTCGATTCCGTCTGGCCGAAGCTGGTGAGGAAGAGGTCGAAACCGAAGACCTCGCGGCCGGCGCGGATCAGGTCGACCGGCACTTTCGAGGCGCCGGTGTGACCCACTCTGAGCGAGGACAAGTCGAAATCCGCGAACCGCGGATACTCCATCAGGCTGGAGAATATTGCGGGCGGCCCCATCAGGACCGTGATCCGTTCACGCTCGATGAGCGCGAGCAAGGCTTCGGCGTCGAACGTCGCGATCGGATAGGCCGTGATTCCTGCGACCAGCGCCGAAACCCAGCCCGACCGATAGCCGAAGCTATGAAAGAAGGGATTGACGATCGCCATGCGGTCGCCCGCGCGCAAGTCGTTG
>Ga0068859_100000441_pt1 | contig 41723 bp, 32 predicted proteins | sample KBSSwiS22_FD_66585 | JGI IMG/M metagenome (GOLD analysis project Ga0068859, IMG submission 66585) | Switchgrass rhizosphere microbial communities from Kellogg Biological Station, Michigan, USA - KBS Switchgrass S2-2 | ecosystem: Host-associated > Plants > Roots > Rhizosphere > Soil ... | reverse complement strand
GAGGCGGCCCAGGCCGACGTCGAGCACGGCTTCTACGGCGCCTTCGGCAGCGCGAGCCCGTCGATCCAGACCACCGCGCCTGGTTGCAACAATGGCAGCAACAACTGCACCAACGGCAATCACGGTTATGCATGGACCTGGAACAACGGCGGGACGACCGGCCTGCCCTCGGCCGGTTACCCGGACAACTACGGTTACACCAGTGTTTTGTCCAACCCGGCCTATACCCTGTTCAAATCGAACTGGGCGTGGGCGAACAAAGTCGATGAGAAGAATTACGCGGGCAAGTTCAACCTGCACGCCAAGGTAGGCAGCGTGCTCACCCTTTCGGCCGGTGGACGGTATCAGCATCGCGAGGTCGACTATGTACACGGTCGATACCTCGAGAGCGGTGTGAACCCCTACGGTCTGGGCGGGGTCGGAGCCGGCACCGCGGCAGGCAACTGCTGCACCAGCCCGGCCTCCGGAACATGGCTCTACTTCCAGGATCCGGGCTACGCGGGCATCCCGTACTCGACCCCACAGAGCAATCCCGATCTCTATCTCGTCTACCGGAATTTCGCGGTCGGCAACATCGGCGTGAAGAATCCGTATACAGGTGGCATGACCAATCCCGCCACGTACCTCAACACCCTGTGGTCACAGGCGGGTGTCGCCAATGGCACCGAGACGTTCTTCAAGGACGCCCTCAACTCGTATGATGTGAAGGAACGGACCTACTCCGGCTACGTCATGGGTGATGCGGGCGATGCCGGCGACATCTACCACGCTAACTTCGGCGTACGTGTCGTAAAGACCGAGCTGACCGTCGATGGCGGCCAGACAAATCCGAATGGCTCCACGTTCGTGGGCACTGCCTCCTGGAACGGGGTGAATGCCAACGATGTGGCATTCGAGAGCAAGCGTACCTACACCGACGTGCTGCCGTCGTTCAACTTCGTGTTGAATGCGACCGAGAGTCAGAAGCTGCGCTTTGGGGCGGCCCGTGTGGTCGCGCCGCAGAATCTCAACGATATCGGCAGAGGCCTGCAGTACGGCTTCACCCGCGCGTCGGACGGTCCCAACGGCGAGGTCCGGTTCAAATTCAACGGAGGCAATGCCGGCAATGCCAAACTCGATCCCTTCCGCGCCTCCCAGTTCAACGTGGCCTGGGAAAACTATTTCGCCGACAGCGGCCTGATCAGTGTTGGAGCCTTCTACAAGGCAGTCGACAACTTCGTGACGACCGCCAACATACCCACTTTCGTCAATGACGGCGTGGGTGGTAGCACTGCCAACGTAGCATCGCTCGTGAACGGCGGAAGCGGCACGATCAAGGGTCTGGAGCTCGGCGGTCAATACGCCTTCGGCTACGGATTCGGTTTCCAGGCCAACTACACGCGCTCGGACTCCGATTCCACCCAGTCGAGCTCGTTCGCGAGCCATCTGCCCATCCCGGGCGTATCCAAGAACTCGATCAACGCAATCGTGTATTACGAGCGATTCGGCTTCTCGGGACGCCTGGCCTACGCCTGGCGCGACAAAGCGGTGAACTCCTCGGGAGTAGGGTCGTCCTTCAACTTCCAGGACATCAACGGCACTCCCAAGACGTACACGATCTACTCAGCACCGTACGGACAGCTCGATGGACAGGTGGGATACGACTTCGGGCCTCACATCGGTATCGTGGCTTCAGTGGTCAATCTGACCAACGAAAAGCAGCACACGTATCTGCAGTGGAAGAACGAGCCGTTTACCTACGACGATACGGGTCGCCGCTTCTTCTTTGGGGTCAAGGGCAAGCTGTAAGGCAAGGCACCGGGTCCTTACGCGAGTCAATCCATGCGCGTAAGGACCCCCCCTTGAGCAGGGCGCTGCCGCCATGTTAGCGCTACCGCCAGAAGTGACGTAAAGTGCAGGGGAGGCACTTGAGGGGAGCGGGCTCGTGCAAATCAGGAGCATCGCGATTGTCGGCGGCGGCACCGCCGGCTGGCTTGCAGCCAGCATGCTGGCGCGCGCCCTACCGGGGTCCGGAACTGTCATAACGCTGATCGAATCACCCGACATCGGCACGGTAGGCGTTGGCGAGGCGACCATTCCGCCGATCATCGACCTGCTGCGTTTTCTCAGCATCAATGAAGAGGACTTTGTCCGGCACACGAACGCGACGTACAAGCTGGGCATCAAGTTCTCAGATTGGATGGCGCCGGGACACACCTACTGGCATCCGTTCGGCACGTTTGGGGCTGCCATCAATCGACGCCCGTTCCACCACTGTTGGCACAAGGCGCGAGCCTCGGGCGTCGCCCTGCGATTCAACGACTATAGCGTCTGCGCCGCGCTGGCTGACGAGGGCAAGTTCCAGTTTCCCGCCAACAACCCGGACAGTGCGGCCTCGGGGCTGCGCTACGCGCTGCACTTCGATGCGATCCTCGTGGCGCGTTACCTACGCAGCTATGCGGAGCGCCTGGGTGTCATTCGCATCGAGGGCAACGTGGTCGGCGCAACAATGCGGGCGAACGGCTTTCTTGACGCGCTGCAGTTCTCCGATGGGTCCACACACCAGGCTGACCTCTACATCGACTGCAGTGGTTTTCGTGGCATTCTGATAGAGAAGGTTCTCGGTACCGGATATCTCGATTGGACTGCAGTACTGCCCTGCGATCGCGCGGTTGCCTTTCCTACATCGCTGACCCTGCCGCGTCCGCCATATACCCACTCATTGGCCCGCAGCGCAGGCTGGCAATGGCGCATTCCACTGCAACATCGCGTAGGTAATGGATATGTTTACTCCAGCGCGCACTGCACCGATGAACAGGCGCTCGCGGACCTACTCGGCACCACCGGCGGCAAGCCGCTGGCCGAGCCGCGTTTTCTGCGCTTCGTAACGGGCCGCCGCAAGCTCTATTGGAATCGCAATTGTGTCGCATTGGGGCTGGCTTCCGGCTTCCTGGAGCCGCTGGAATCCACCAGCATCCACCTCGTCACGAGCGGACTCTACCATCTGCTCGAGCATTTCCCCGACCTCGGCTTCGACCAGACCAACATCGATTCGTACAACCGCGAGCTGATCGAGGAGTGCGAGCGGGTTCGTGATTTCATCGTTCTGCACTATTGCCTGACACGCCGCGATGATGCGCCGCTGTGGCGCTACTGTCAGTCCATGCCCCTGCCTGACACCCTGCGCGAGCGCATCGAGTTGTACAAAGGCACCGGGCGCATCCGCATTCGTGCCGGCGAACTATTCACCGATCTGAGCTGGTTCTACATATTCGAGGGCCTGGGCGTACGTCCGGCCAGTTACGACCCATTGTTGGATGTCATCCCGGAAGGCAAGCTCCGCGAGATCCTGGTGTCAATGGCGAGGGCCACCGTTGCTGCGACCAAAGGGGCGCCTTCCCACGATAGTTACTTCAAAGCCGGATGTCAGACCTGAAACCCTTCAGTGCGCCCAGGGGCAAGCCCGCAACGCTCGATGATGTCGCCGCGCTGGCGGAAGTTTCACCCAAGACAGTCTCGCGGGTCGTCAATTCCGAAGGTGGAGTGCACCGCGCGACTCGCGAGCGCGTGCTGCGGGCTATCGAGTTACTCGACTACAAGCCCAATCTGAACGCGCGTGTATTGGCGGGGGATCGCTCCTACACCATCGTCCTGTTCTGCGAAAGACCCGGCGGTTACCTCTCGGATTTCCAGGCGGGCGCCAGCGACCGGTGCCGTGAATCCGGCTATCACCTGGTCGTGGAGGAGTGGAGCCGGGCCAGTCCGAACGCGGCACGGCACCTGATGACGCTTCTGCGCCAGCTGCACCCCGACGGCGCGGTCCTTCTACCACCGCTGAGTGACGATCAGTTGCTCTGCAATGCTCTACGCGAGGCCTCCATTCCCATGGTTCAGATCGCGCCGCGCGAACCATCGGCCGATTCTCCGTCGATTGGAATAGACGACTATCTGGCTGCGCGACAACTCACGGCCCATCTGCTAGGTCTCGGTCACCGCCGCATTGGCTTCATACGGGGTAAGAGTGGGCACGGCGCCGCGGAGCAGCGTTACCGAGGCTTTACGGATGAGATGCGCGACCAGGGCATACCGATCGAGGTAGCACTTGTTGAAAACGGCAACTTCGTGTTCGGGGACGGAGTTGGCTGCGCGGAACGGATGCTGCGGGCGCCAGCCCCACCGTCAGCCATTTTTGCCAGCAACGATGACATGGCTGCTGCCGTGATCTCAGTGGCACATCGAATGGGTCTCAACCTTCCAAGTGAGCTCTCGGTCGTTGGCTTCGATGACGCTCTCATCGCCACCATGATCTGGCCACTGCTGACAACCGTACGGCAGCCCGTCATCAGCATGGCACGCCATGCCGCTGGGCTCATTATCGACCACCCCCGTCGATCGGGTTGGCCGCCAACCGTCGCAAACACCGTGTTCGAATTCGAGCTGGTGGTGCGCGACTCGACCTCATCGGCGCCATGCAGCACCTAGTTTGTACTTGCTGATAGCGCTGTCACCGTCTATCCCATTCAGTGAATTTAGGCTTCCTATGGCGCGATAAATATGATTTAGTAGCTATGTCAGCGCTAACATTTTGGGGGCTCTAGTGGACTGGCATCCGCTCAACATCCGCGGCAGTGGCGCAATTGCGCCGCGCGCCCTGCTCGTGTGTATTTTCATGCTCTGCGGATCGCCGCAGCCGTCGCAGGCCGAGAGCGCTGCGACCAACGATGTGCACCCGGCAGATTGGCCCACTGTATCCCGCGCAGTTCCCGCACAGCCGGATGTCGAGAAGTTTGTTCAGCAGCTGCTGGAGGCGATGACACTCGAAGAGAAGGTCGGGCAACTCATCCAGGCCGACATCGCATCCATCAAGCCATCCGACCTCGCACAGTATCCTCTGGGTTCCATCCTCGCGGGCGGAGGTGCTGCGCCCGGCGGCGATGTACACGCAGGCGGCGCGCAGTGGCTCGATCTCACCGATGCGTTTTTTCGTGCCTCCACCAAGGCAGGCTCGTCGGCTCACCCGCCCATCCCCATTCTGTTCGGCATCGATGCAGTTCATGGACACGCAAAGATCCGCGGCGCCACCATCTTTCCCCACAACGTTGGACTCGGCGCCGCACATGATGCCCCGCTCATCGAAAAGATCGGGCGTGCAACCGCCGAAGAAGTGGCGGCGACCGGCATAGACTGGACGTTTGCGCCAACAGTGGCGGTCGTACGCGACATACGCTGGGGCCGGTCCTACGAAAGTTACTCCGAAGATCCGGCCATCGTTGCGGACTACGCCCGCGCCATGGTGACCGGAGTGCAGGGCAAGCTCGGCACCGCGGATTTTCTCGCACCGGGTCATACACTCGTGTCGGCGAAACATTTCCTCGGTGATGGCGGGACTGTCGCAGGGCGCGATCAATTCAACAACCTGGCCGACGAACGCACTCTGCGGGAAGTGCATGCCGCGGGCTATCCAGCCGCAATATCGGCAGGTGCCCTGATCGTGATGGGATCCTACAATAGCTGGCACGGCGTCAAGATGCATGCCAATAAGGCGCTATTGACTGACGTATTGAAGGAACGGTGGAATTTTCCGGGCTTCATAGTAGGCGACTGGAACGCGCACGAGGAAATCCCCGGCTGCACGAAAGTTTCCTGTCCCGAGTCCCTGAACGCCGGGCTCGACATGTACATGGCGCCCGACAGTTGGAAACAACTCTACACTCACGTTCTCGAGCAGGTCCGCTCGGGCCGGATCGCGCAGGCCCGCGTAGACGATGCGGTGCGGCGCATCCTGCGGGTGAAAGCCCTGGCGGGTCAGTTCAAGAAGCGTCCGCCGAAGGATCGGCTTCCCGCCGGACAGCTTGCCATCATCGGCTCGGCCGCCCATCGCGAGATCGCCCGGCAGGCTGTGCGCGAATCGCTCGTGCTGCTGAAGAACAACGGTCACGCCCTGCCCCTCGAGCCGCACTCCCGCATTCTCGTGACGGGACCCGGCGCCGATAACATCGGCATGCAGAGTGGCGGCTGGACAGTTGACTGGCAAGGCAATCACAACACCAACGCCGACTTCCCGGGAGCCACATCGATTCTGGCCGGCATCCAGGTCGCGGTGAGCGCAGCCGGCGGTGAAGTAACCACCCGGATCGAGGACATCAACACCCACAAGCCGGCCGCCGCCATCGTCGTGTATGGCGAGACTCCGTATGCGGAGTTTCAGGGCGATCGGGAGACCCTGGAATTCACCGCGCCGTCGCAGCTTGCCACCCTGCGCAAGTTGCATGCGGCGAAAATCCCTGTGATCAGCCTGTTCATCTCGGGCCGACCCCTGTGGGTCAACCGGGAAATCAACCTGTCCGATGCGTTCGTTGCGGCGTGGTTGCCGGGCAGCGAGGGTAACGGCATCGCGGATCTGCTCTTCAAGCCCCTTCCCGGGCACGCCGCCCACGACTTTACGGGGCAGTTGAGCTTCTCGTGGCCGGCGACCGCAATGCCGGTGACCTTCGATTCGGACAATACGGTAGGCGGGGCGCTGTTTCCGCGCGGATTCGGACTCTCCCTCACGAGCTCACAGCAACTCGCGCAGCTGCCCGAGGACCCGCAGATCCCGGTCTTCTACCGCGACAAGGACACGCTCTTTCACGCCGGACATGTCACGGCGCCCTGGTCGATCTATGTTTCCGATCCGCTCGCGGAAGTCCGACTCACGATGCAGTCACAGAACAGTCCCGGCACGGCGGTGACCGCCCAATTGACATCCCAGGGCGTGCAAGCCACCTGGTCGGGGCAAGGCACAGGAGAGTTTCGAATCGGCGGACGGGCTGTCAGTTTGCAGTCGCTGTCTGGCGGCGCTCCGGCCCTCCGCCTGCACTACCGCATCGACGAGAAGCCGCAGCAGCCAGTCATTCTCAGCATGCGCTGCGAGGCACCTGCTGGACAACCGGCTCCGGTCTCCGACAGCACGGCCGCAGCCACGAAACGCTGCGGCATGGCGGAAGGTGAAGGCGTTGACCTCACGCAATCCTTCCGCTCCGCGCAGGCTGGATCCTGGGCAACATTGACCGTACCGCTCACTTGCCTGCACCGTGGAGAGGCGGCGTCAAAACTCGTCAATGCGCCCTTCGCTGTGGAAAGCTCTGGGCGGCTGAGCGTGAGCTTCGATGACATACGGCTCGTTCGCGCGACCGCCGAGTCCTGTCCACAGCCGACACACTGAGCCGCCGTGCTGCAAAAAAGGGCGCGGCTTGCGGTAATCTAGGCTGAATGACCAAGCCATCTCAGCCCGCAACGCTCGAAGACGTAGCTGCGCTCGCGGAAGTGTCTGCGAAAACCGTTTCGCGTGTCGTCAATGCAGAACCGACGGTCAGTGCGAAGACGCGCGAGCGGGTTGAGCGGGCCATAGCGCTCCTGGACTACAAACCCAACTTGAATGCCCGCATGTTGGCGGGCGAGCGCTCCTACCTCATCGGGTTGTTTTACGACAAGCCCGGTGACTATCTAACGAATTTCCACGCAGGCGCGGCCGACCGCTGCCGCGAGTCGGGGTACCACCTCATGCTGGAATCCTGGGATCGGGACAGCCCGCAATTCACGCGCCAGGTATCCACGCTGCTGCGGCAGATGCGCCTGGATGGTGTCATTCTCCTGCCGCCTCTGAGCGATGACGTTCTGATTGGCAACACCTTGCGGGACGCTTCGGTTCCAAGCGTGCGCATCGCCCCACGCGATCACACAGAGCACTCGCCCTCCATCGGTATCGACGACTACCTGGCGGCACGGCAACTCACGGCCCATCTGCTCAGCCTGGGACATCGGCGTATCGGCTTCATCATGGGAAAGCCCGGGCATGGCGCCACCGAAGAGCGCTATCGCGGCTTCGCTGACGAAATGCGGGCGCAAAACGCGCCCATCGACGCATCATTGGTGGAGACTGGCAATTTTGTGTTCACGGACGGCGCCGCCTGCGCGCAGCGTCTGCTGAATGTCAGCACCCCGCCCAGCGCGATCTTCGCCAGCAACGATGACATGGCGGCTGCGGTCATCTCAGTCGCACACAAGATGGGACTCGAGTTGCCAACTCAACTGTCGGTGGTTGGTTTCGATGACGCGCCCGTTGCATCAATGATCTGGCCCCTGCTGACGACGGTGCGCCAGCCGGTTACGACCATGGCCCGCCTGGCGGCCGAGCTGATCATCGAGAACTCCCCGCGCCGCCTGGGCTGGCCAAGCCCCCTGCCCCACCGCACACTGGACTTCGAGCTGCTCGTGCGGGATTCGACGACCGCCCCGCGTCAGTAGGCAAGCAGAACCCTGCAACCGAGGGCACGCGCAACAAGTAGAATGCGAGTTTTGTAGTCGAGGGGGTTACGGATGAAACGCTTCCTGCTTGGCTGCGCTGTGTTGTGTGCGGCCGCCTCCATCCATGGCGCTCCAAAGCACGCCGTACCAAACTGCGGCGCGGACATCTGCGGCGAAAACCAGGTGCCCGCGCCGGCACACGAGCCGCAGATCTCGCCGGATGAACCCGGCTACGCCCAGTGGCTCGAGGAGCGGTCCATGCTGCACCAGGCGCAGGCACTGGCGCAGCGCTATTCGGGCAATTCAGCTCAATGGCAGCGGCCATACGGCGTCCCCCAGCCTCGTGCGGCCTCGGCGCGGGCGTCTGTCTGGTTTACGGCCTACCCCGCGGCGACGATTCCGGCGACGCCGGGCGAGTCGGTACTAGCAACTCTTGCGGACGAGCGGCTGTGGAACGCCTTCCAGGCGATTGGGATCCAGGCAGTGCATACCGGTCCCATGAAGCGCTCCGGCGGCATCAACGGCCAGGCCTACACACCGTCCGTCGATGGTAATTTCGACCGCATCAGCTTCGAGATCGATCCAGTCTTCGGCAGGGAGAGTCAGTACCAGAGCCTCGTTGGGGTAGCGAAGGCACACGGAGCCATTGTCATCGGCGACGTAATTCCGGGTCACACTGGCAAAGGAGCGGACTTCCGCCTCGCCGAGCGTGCGTACCGTGACTATCCCGGCATTTATCACATGGTGCGCATTCAGCCTGCCGATTGGGGACTGTTGCCGCCCGTGCCCTCAGGACAAGACTCGGTCAACCTCAGTCCGGCCACGGTCAATACGCTGCAAGCCAAGGGCTACATCGTCGGCATGCTCTCATCGAGGATCTTTTACCAGCCCGGGATCAAGGACTCCGATTGGAGCGCCACGGACTTCGTGCGCGGCGTGGACGGCGTGTACCGCCGCTGGGTGTATCTGCATTACTTCAAGCAAGGCCAGCCCACGCTGAACTGGCTGGACCCGAGCTTCGCCGCGCAGCGGCTAGTGATCGGTGACGCCCTCCACGAGATCAGTGTGCTCGGGGACGGCGGGCTGCGCCTCGATGCAAACGGCTTGTTGGGAATCGAGCGCGATCCGAAAACCGGACTCGTCTGGTCGGAAGGGCACCCTCTGTCCAACACGTCAAACCAGCTCATCGGCGACATGGTGCGTAAGCTCGGAGGATTCACGTTCCAGGAGCTCGCCCTTGCGTTCGAGAACGTGCGGGAGGCGAAAAGTGGTGGCGCGGACCTATCCTATGACTTCGTAACCCGTCCGGCCTACGAACACGCGCTCCTGACGGGCGATGCCGAATTCCTGCGCCTGATATTCCAACTCATGCGCCAGTACGACATCGATCCGGCAGCGCTCATCCATGCGCTGCAGAATCACGACGAGCTCACGATGGGATTGGGCCATTTCGTCACTCACGCCAATGATGTGTTTGCGTTTCACGGCGGCCAGATGACGGGGAAGCAGGTGCGCGACACCGTACAGTCGGAAATGTACGCCCGCCTCCTGGGCCCGAATGCACCGTACAACCTCAAGTTTGGCGATGGCGTCGCGAGCACGACGGCCACGATCATCACGGCCACGCTGGGCATCAAAGACATTACGAAGCTGACGGCCGCGGAGGTCGAAAAGATCAAACATCTGCACTTGTTGCTCGCCTTCTACAACGCATTCCAACCCGGTGTGTTCGCCCTTTCCGGCTGGGACCTGGTGGGTGCACTGACGCTGCCCTCCGAGCTCGTGAAGAACCGGCTGGCCGATGGCGACACGCGTTGGATCAACCGCGGGGCCTACGATCTGATCGGCTCGAATCCCAAGGCGAAGCAGTCGATGGCAGACATGCCGGCCGCCGTCGCGCTGTATGGTCCACTGCCGAAGCAGCTCAAGAACCCGGACTCCTTCGCCTCACAGCTGGCACGTATGCTGAAAGTGCGCGCGGATCTGCATTTGTATGCGGGCCGGCTGGCCGACCTGCCCGCCGTTCAGTCGCAAGGGTTGCTGGTGCTGGTCCATGAGCTGCCGGAAAGCCCTGACCTGGAGGTTACGGCGATCAACTTCGGGCCCACGCCTGTTGATGAGGCCGTGGCTGTTGCGGGCGCCCCCCAAAACACGAACGCCCTCGACCTGTTGGATCCGAAGGCGCAGCCGGCCGCGATCGGTGCGGACGGCAAGCTGCGGTTGAGCCTCAAAGGATTCGAAGGCAAGGCCCTGCGGATCAAGCGATGACCGCCAAAGGCGGTCAGGCTCTACGCACGAATCACCGTGAGACCGGCACGCTCGTAGGGCGCCAGGGCTTCCGCGGATATTCCGGGTTCCACGATGATCCCGGCGACGTCCGCGGTTGTCCCGATCACGTAAGGCGAGGCAGCGTTGAGCTTTTCGGCTGAGATCAACACGTAGGTCTCGGCAGCGGCGCCGATGAAAGCACGCTTGACGTGCGCTTCTTCGAGATCGCCGGTGCTCAGCCCTGCCCGCGGGTGGATACCCGTCACGCCCATGAAAAACAGATCGGCCCGAATGCGCGCAATGGCCTCGATCGCCGCTGCCCCGACCGCCACGACGGAGTGTTTGAACAACTTTCCGCCGATCAGCACGACCTCGATCGCGGGGTGGTCCATCAGCGCCACGGCAATCGTCGGGCTGTGGGTCACGACGGTGGCCTGCAACTCGAGCGGCAGATGTTTTGCCAACTGCGCGGTTGTAGTGCCGCCGTCCAACGCGACCACCTGACCTGGTTTCACCAGCTTCGCTGCCGCCCGGCCGATCGCCACTTTGCCGTCGGGCGCGAGCTGCTGCCGGGCCGCAAAATCGCCCACCGCCGGCGATGCCGGCAACGCGCCACCGTGCACGCGCTGCAACCGGCCCTCGCTTGCCAACTCCCGTAAATCCCGGCGGATCGTGTCCTCCGACAGTCCCAGTTCCTGGCTCACCGTCTTAGCCACGATCTGCCCCGTGCTCTTGAGTATCCCGAGCAGGTATTCCTTTCTCTGGCTGGTCAGCATGGGCTCAGTCTGCACGATTTTTCTTGACCCTGCACGTTTATGCACGATAGTCTCTCCTCACCCGAATCCTCACAAGCCCCCTGGAGCCGCCAGTGGCGACCAATCCCGCGATCGAGGTACTCAACACCGAAGTACTTTCCGACAACTGGTATGTATTGCGGAAGGTAACGTTCCGGCTGCGTAAACGCGATGGCAGCTGGGAGACCCACAGCCGTGAAGCGTACGACCGTGGAAACGGCGCGACCATCCTGCCTTACGACCCGGCCCGCGCAACTGTGATACTCACTCGACAGTTTCGATTGCCTACCTTCGTCAATGGGAATGCCTCGGGGATGCTGATCGAAACCTGTGCCGGCCTGCTGGACAGTGAGAATCCATGGCAGTGCATTACACGCGAGTTGCGCGAAGAGACCGGCTTCGAGATTCACAACGTGAGAAAGGTGATGGAAGCCTACATGTCACCCGGATCAGTCACGGAAATCCTGCACTTCTTCGTGGCCGAATATACCCCGGCCCAACGGGCCAGCATGGGCGGTGGCGTCGAGGAGGAAGACATCGAGGTGCTCGAGCTGACGATCGACGAAGCCGAAGCCAAAATCGCCTCGGGAGAGATTCGGGACGGCAAGACAATCATGCTGCTGCAGTACGCAGCACTGCATATCTTCGGGAAGCAGCGGCAGACGGCCGCGTAGAAGAAGCAGGCGGAGGAAGAAGGGAATCAAGTGGGCTTGGTTTCGGGCGCCGTGCTCTTGTAATGCGCGGGGGCCCGAGGCTAACCCTCTTGCCTCCGATCATACGCCGGCGCGGCGGCGCGGCGGATCAGACACTTACAGCGGCCGGCGCGTCAGCCGCACCTTGCCCGCACCATCGCGGCTGACCGCGATGTCGTAATGCCGGCCGCGGAACGCAACGTTCTTCAGAGTGAGTGACCTCCAACTGTCTGGCAACACCGGACGGTAGACCTCGCTCAGCCCTTTATCATCGATGCGCAGTCCGGTCAGACCGTAGACGAAGCTCTGCACGAAACCGGCCGAGGTCGCCAGGATGTAACCGGCGTTGTTCTCGGCAGTCTCGCTGCGCACATTGAACGGCGGCTTGAGGAAACCAACCAGGTTGCGATCGATCCACTGGCCAGCCACATTCCCCTCGCCCAACTCGGCCGCGTGCACGGCGAGCATCACCATCATCATCTCATTCGGGTCGTCACCGTGGACCTTGAGCTCGTTCAGTTGAAACGCGAAATCGTTGCGGCGCACCTGCTGCGGCATCGGCAGATCGAGATTGGGATATGCCAGCCACGACAGCGAGGAGCCCATCCACGTGATCTTGTCGTGCGGCACGACTTCGTCGAAGTCCAGATGCCGCTGTTCCTTCTCCGAGAACGGTATGTACATGCGGCGCGAGATTTCGGACCACTTGGGATCCGCCTTCGCCCCGGCCAGGCGGGCCGCGGCGGTTGCTATAGCCAGCGCCTTGCGCGCCGCTGCGTTGGTGAACGAGTCATTCGGGACATCGTCATACGCCTCGTCCGGCGACGTGACGTGGTGAATCTCGTACCGATGCTCGGCCGGGTTGTACTCGACGCGGCTCACCCAGAATTCCGCGATCTCCCGAATGACGGGCCAGCCGTACTGCTTCAGCCATTCGCGATCACCCGTCATCTGATAGTACTGCCATTGAGCAATGGCGATATCAGCGTTGACGTGGATCTCGCGAAACACGCCGTAGGCGAAATGCGGCGTGTGATCAACCCCGGTCTCAGGATCAGCCTCCCACGGATACATGGTGCCGCGCACATCGTATTGCCGCGCTCGCTCGCGAGCGGGTTGCATCGTCCGGTGCCGGAACATCACGATCGGCTTGGCACGCTCCGGGTGCAGCAGCAACAGCGCTGGAAAGACCCATGAATCGCTATCCCAGAATGTATGACCCGCATAGTTAGGTGTCAGTGAGCACGCGCCCATCGGCCATGCCGTACCTGCTGTCGAGTTGGAGAACAGGTAGTAAAGATCGGAGTGCACCGCCTGCTGCGCCTTCGGGTTCCCATCAATGACAATGTCCGATTTCCACAGCTCATCCCAGGCAGCCCGATGATCGGCGAGCAGCTTGTCGAAGCCGCCGCTGCGCGCCGCCCTGGCAAGCTCGAGATTCTGCTTCGAATCTCCGCCCCAGCCCTGCCGCGATACCGCCACGTACTTAATGAATGTGTAGGTCTGGCCCTTCTTGACGGGGACACTGAGCAGCAGGCCGAGCTGGTACCCCGTATCCACGAGCGTGACCTCTGAGGGTGTCAAACCTGCGGGAATATCGATCGCCGCGGCCTCCGCCATGGGCAAACCTTCTTCGGCCCGCCCGTCCAGCCAAAGCGTCAGGTCACTCTTGTCCCCGCCCTTGTTGGTGACATGGGTGTCGCCGTGATACCAGACGGGCGCCCGGTCGGGCGTCGCGTGATTAACGGGCTCCAACACTGTCATGTTGTTGGCAGCGACTGCTTCGAGCATCTCATCGCCCGTCAGCCTGCTGATGGGGAACCGCGGTTGATGAGGTGCCCACAGCACAAATGGGAAAGACAACTGAGCGGTGCCGTCAAACTCGGGCGTGATGGAGATTCGCGTGGCAGCCATGTGGCTCGAGGCCTGGCTCACGAACGTAACGACCTCTATCCGGGTGCTTTTGCCACTCGCGTCCGTATAGCGATAGCGGGTGGTCAACGTGGCCTCCCGCATATTCAGTGTCTGGCTGTAGTCCCCAAACGCCTTGGGTCCCAGCTTGACGTCATTCAGCCAGAACTGGCCGGCCGTTGATCGCCCCGTGCTGTAGTTGATCCCGCTCCAGCCCGGAATGGCCGCGGGGCGCGCGATGTCCTCCTTGGCGTAGTCCATGAAGGCAACCAGGTAGCTGAGGTTGCTCTCAGTGCCCCGGGGCGCCGTCATGGTCGACAGGTAGCCGTTGGCAAGATAAGTCGGGAAATACGCGGGCAGGTCCTTGGCAGTCGCCGTCAGCAGGAAACTCGGGTCGGTTCCAGCCCGAGCCGCGTAGGCCGGCGCCGCGAGAGTCAAACAAGATACGGCGGCCAGCAGCGCAACCGCTGCCAACCGCCGCATAGACTGACTGGCTGCGAAGTGGCAGCTTAGAATTTGTACTTCACCCCTACATTGACCTCCCGCCCTTCCAGCGGCCGCGCGAGGATCACGCCTCCAGCGCCCGCGGCGGGCCCGAAGATGCGTGAGTTGCTCTCGGTCAACCCGAGCGCATTGGTCATGTTCGTGCCGTAAACACTCAACTCCCAGTTCTCGCCGTAGTTCGCAACGACTCCGAAGTCCAGCGTTTGGTAGGTACCCAGCTGCTGCAGTCCCGCCTGGTCCTGAGTGTGCGCGCCGACATGGCGGTAGGTCAGGTACGTGGTGATATCACCCCAACCCATGGGAAGCGTGTAGCTCGGCTGCACTGCTATTTGGAACTTCGGCTGGCGCTGCAACTGCTTGCCATCGATCTGAGCGCACCCATTGCCGGTGACCGGATTGATGTACTTGATACATGCGAAGTAACCGGTGTAGATGCCGTCCATGTAGTTGCCGAGCAAGCTGAGCTTGAAATGCTCGATCGGACTGACCACGACATTGAAATTCACGCCCTTGGAATCCGATCCGTAGATGAGTGGGGGCACCTGCTGGCCGTTCGGGAGCAGCAGCGGAGCGCCGGTCCCGTCGCTGGGCGTATATTGCAGGCCCTTGAACGATTTGTGATAGACGGTGATATCCGCAAAGACCAGGCTGGACTGGAACTTGAAACCGACTTCGTGGTTCTCGACGCTCTGCTCCGGCGGTGTCTTGCCGGTGGTACTGCCGCGGATGCCGTTGTCGAAGTCCAGGTAGTGGTAGCCCTTGTTCACGCGGGCATACACGCTCATGTGGTCCGTGATCTCGTAGTTGGCACCCACCGTCCACGGCACACGAGTCGGCTTGTAGTCCGTTTTCGTAAAGGTGCCATTGCACTTTTGCGCGGTATTGTCGTAAAGCGTGAGCGGGTCGCCGTCGAGATTGGCAGCGCTGAGATTGCAGACGTTATTGCTGGCATCCACATGCTCAGCGCGCACGGAGGCATCGAACAGCCAGGGCCCGAATCGCTGTGAATCCGAGAAATACCCCGCAACATTGGTCGCGGTGCCATCCTCGATGATGTTGAAACCCCCGTTGAAATCGAAGCCCTGGGGATTCAACTTCTGGTACGTCAGACCCGGCGTACAAGTCGTAGAGCCGGCGGGGCAAACGTAGCTGACTGTGATCGGCCTGGCATTGGGCGTATTGGTCATCAACATCTGATTGCCCAGCGACCACTTGTCGTGATCCGTGTAGTGAGCCACGTAAACGCCGACAGTCGCCGTATTGCCCTCGAAGATCTTCTTGCTCACCCGCAAGTCATTGTTGATCGAGAACAGGTGCTTGTGGATGAACCACCAGCCCTGGTGAATGACACTCTGGTTCGGATCGACCGGGGCACCGTTGTCGGCGTAGGTCGCCGTTGCCGACCCGGCCGGCAGTGCGTAGCCTCCGAAGTCGGTCGTGAGGTTGTACAACTCGTCATTCAGCGTCGCGGGATTGGTGCCCGAGAACAGCGCACTCGTGTTCATGTTACCGCCGAAGAAGATGAACTTGTCGGCAACCGTCCAGCCATCCCCGAGGTCGAAGTCCCCATCTGCGCCGATGTAATGCACGTCGGCGCCGCGACCGTCCGCGAGGTCGGCATTGCCGCCGGTTCCGCCCGGATAGGTGGGCAGAAAGACGTGCTGCATCGCCTTGCCGTTGTACGTGGATGTCAGCGGATCGAAGCCCGGATAGGCGCTGAAGCTATCGGTACCGTGCTGGATTACGGGAACCGGTGTAATGAACTGGTTCTTGTCGTGAAGCACGCGAGCCCAGATCGTAAACGAGCCGATGTCCATGTCATGAGAGACAGTCGCCGTGAACTGGCCACCATTGTCGGCTGGAAACTGAGGGTCGCGCACGCCGTGGCTATAACGGTAGAAACCGCCGGCGCTGCCATACCAGCCCTCTGTGAGCTTGCCGCCATAAAAGGTGTCGACTCTGTACAGTCGCTCGGATCCGTAGGTCACTCCCAGGCTGCCGGTCGATTTGTCGGTCCCGCGCCTCAGTATGTAGTTCGTGGTGGCGCCCATCTGGCCATCGCCAAACACGACCGACGGCCCACCCTGCACGATTTCCACGCGCTCCACCGTATCGTCGAGGCGGATCGCGGAAGTTCCCTCGAAAAATGACAAGGTCGGCACGCCATAGATCGGCGAGCCATTGATCTGGTTGGTCAGGTACGGTGCATCACCACCTCCCGGAAAGCCCGCGATCTCAATGTTGGCGCCTGTCTGTCCGCCGGTGGATTCGGGCCACAGACCTGGAGACACCTTCAGCAGGTCCGCCGCACTCTTCGGGTTGGCGTGCTTGATGTCATCGGCGCTTATAGACGTGATCGTGTAGCTCGCATCGAGCTTGCGCACCGCGGTAGCAGTCGCCGTCACAACGACTTGCTCCAACTGACTATTGGACGTGTCGGGTGCGGCTGCCGCGGGTTCTGCACTTTCCGCCTGCGGTTCAGCCGCGTATACCCAGTACGGCGCGGCGGCTGCAAGTGCAATCATTGCGAGGCTGAGGCGCCCTCGTTGAATCGGCCCGGCAGTGCGCCAGCGGTTGACTCGAAAGTGCGATGTCATGTTCATCCCCCCCTGCAAGTAGACCTTGCGAATGACCCGTGACCGGGTGTTGACTCGCCGCGGGCTATGTTAAGTCACCCCCGCCGTATCTGCCAAGCCACTTCTGTCATCGCTTTAGTACAAGTATTTGTACCATTGGTTGGTTTTTTTACAACATTCGGTTTGCGCATCGCCCAAAGGAGGTATTGCGCCGCCGGAAGGGCGGCACGGGAACGGATATAACCTTGAGCCCGGCCGCCACCGGCCGGCAATGAGCCGGCCCTAACCCGACTCCGCGGCGCGAAGTCGGGGCTAACGCGCCGCCCGCGCTACCGGCAGCGCATACGCGAACTTGGACTTAGGTTGTCTGCCTGGCGGCTACAGCAGGCGCAGATTGTCACTCTGCTGACGTAACTGGCGCAGAAAAGTCTGCAGCTGCTCGACCCGTTCGGGAACCCGTTTCTTGCCCGCCGGTGTCAGAACACGCGGCGGAACTTTCGCAAGGTTGGACTCGAGCATCGGAACCACCTCAGGGCCTGTGGGGTTGCCGCCATGCGCATCCACCAACCCGAACACACGGGCGACGCCGATTGCCCCGAGCCAATCGAGCGCGTCGGCGTCGTGCAGATACAGGGCTTCGGAGCCGGCCGGAGTCCGATCGAACATGTGGGTGCGAATGGCACCGCGCACCGCTTCGATCTTCTTCATCGGAAAGCCGGTGTTCTTCAACACTGTATCAACAATCGTGGCACCCTGGTCGGCATGATCGACGCCTGACTTCTCCCAGGGCTCGAAGGCCGCAATGTCATGGAGGTAGGCAGCGGCATAGAGCACATCATCGTCCAGCGTCACACGGTCCGCGGCAGCCAGCTCCCGCGCCAACTGGTAATCACGCTGCGAGTGCGAATACCCCCACGCCGGATTCTTGAAATGCTCCTGCGCAAACTTGGCGATGACAGAACGCCACGGCGGGGAATCGTCGGAGTCAGCCGCCAAGGCACCCTGCTGCAACCCGAACAGAGCCGCGAACCCGGCTGTCAGGCATATCAACCGAAACAGGCTTCGAGCTGCATTTGAAGACATTCCCGTCTCCTCAAGGACAAGCAGGGGGCCATGCCTCATGACCGTCGAGGCGCCAGATGAAAAACTCTCCGGAGAGCGGCTCGCCGGTATCGCGCGCAAACATCAATGAATGGCCGCTGGGTGAGAACAACGCACCGACCTCGCTGCCATTCACGTTTATCGCCGGACCCAGCAAGGTGCGGGGTGACCACTTGCCCCCTGCCCAGTTGGATACAAACATACCGCTGTCGGCGTTGAGAATGAGCAGCTTACCGTCGGGCGAAGGCAATGGCTCGTATTCGTCGCCTGGCGTGTTGATTGCCGGACCTAGATTCTCCACGGTCCAGGAGCCCGTGCGGATCTCCTTCGCGCGCCAGATGTCGTTTTTCCCGAGCCCGCCGGGACGATTGGAGCCGAAGTACAGCCAGCCATCCGGGCCGGGCCGGGGAAACCACTCGGCTTCCGATGAGTTCACCGGAGCCGGCAACCTGACAGGCTCCGCCCAGGTGCCATCTGAGCGGCGGTCGGCCTTCCAGATGTCAAGATCCTTGCTCTGCGTGCTGCCCGCAGCCCGCGTGGAAATGAAGTAGACGCTGCGGCCGTCGGGAGTGAAGTAGGGATCCGCCTCCACCCCCTTTCCCGCGAAAGGTGCGTCATGGGGAACGGACCATCCGTGACCTTCACAATGCGCCGTCAGGATGCGCCAACCGGAGAACTTCTTCGAGCTTCGCACGAAGTACAGTTCGCCCGTCTTCGGGTCGAAGGCGGCGTGTGACTCGAACAACTCGCTGGACACCCCGTGGGGAGTCCAGCGCTCGACTTGATCGGCAGCGGGCGCGGTATTGACCACGCCCACTGCGCTGACGGCCACCAGGATGTTGAGCTTCAATTGCATTACTGCGTCCCGGCATCCTTAAGGTTTGGCAGGGCCACCCACCGGCGCCGGTGGCGTGCCCGCCCCTGCCCAGGCAGGGCCTGAGAATTCCGACTCGATCGAGAACTCAACAGCGTCACTGACCCCCATGGTCGAACCCGGCTGTGGAATACCGAACGCGATGCCGAAGTCCGAGCGCTTGAGCGTCCCGTGTGCCGAGAAACCGATGCGCGCATGCGGATCCATTGGGTGGCCGACGTAGCCTCCATTGTAAGTCGCGTCGAGCACGACGGGATGCGTCACTCCATGCAAGGTCAGTTCGCCGGTAATGCGCATCCCATTCTGTCCTACAGGCTCGACTCGCGTCGAGCGGTAGGTGATCTTGGGAAACTGTCCCGCGTTGAGCCACTGCGCGCCACGCAGGGCTGCCACGAATCCCGGTGGAGGATTGTCGGGCGTGATGGATGCGGGATCGATGGTCACTGTCACCTGGGATGCCGCGGGCTTCGCCGGATCGAACTGCAGTTGCGCGTCGAATTGCGTGAAGCGTGCGGTCCAGTGCGAAAATCCTAGGTGGTTGACGCGGAAGATCAGACTCGCGTGCGGCTTGTCGAGGCCGTAGCTGCCGGCCGGCACACTTCCCGTGCCAGCTTGCGGAACGGCATCCGCGCCGTATGTCAAATGAGGGGCCGCGCAGAAGCCAGCGGTCAGAACAAGAATCAGAGCCTTCTTCATGAGCGAATCTCCGTTTTGGGTGCTCCCAGGACGCCCGCAGATGGCGCTCTCCGACACGGGAGAGGAAAGATTTCAAGGAAGCTCGGCCGGACCTTTCCATGCAACCGGCGCCGATCGCTGCGACAATACCCGTTCAGCATTCGAAGCAGGACGGCCGCCCGATGGGATACCAAGAACGCGCCAGCCTCCGCGTCGCGCAACCCTTACTGGACTTTGTAGAACACGAAGCCTTACCGGGCACCGGTGTCGAGGCCGGCACTTTCTGGCAGGGCCTGGCCGCGCTCGTCGGAGCACTTGCGCCGCGAAACAAGGAGCTGCTGGCCAAACGCGACGCACTGCAGGCGAAAATCGATGCGTGGTACAGCGCTCAGCCGCTGGACGTACCGGCGCAGATCGCGTTGCTGCGCGACATCGGCTATCTGACACCCGAGCCCAGCCCCTTCAAGATTGACAGCCGCAATGTCGACCTGGAATTGAGCGCCATTCCCGGACCCCAGCTGGTTGTCCCGGTCACCAATGCACGATATGTACTCAATGCCGCGAATGCGCGCTGGGGAAGTGTCTACGACGCCCTCTATGGGACCGACGCCATCCCGGAAGAGGACGGCGCAACGCGAGCGGGCAAGTACAACCCCGTGCGGGGTCAGAAGGTTATTGCCCGGGGTAAGCAGATTCTGGATACGGCCGCGGCTCTTGCGCGCGGCCGGCACGATCAGGCGGTCGGCTACCGTGTAACCGCCGGCCGGCTGGCAGTCACGCTGCCGGGTGAGACCGTCGGCCTCGCGCAGCCGGAGAAGTTTGTTGGTTACACGGGCCCGGCCGATTCACCGACGGCCATTCTCCTGCGCAATCATGGCTTGCACATCGAGATTCGTTTCGATCGCGCTCACGCCGTCGGACGCACAGATCCAGCGGGCATTGCCGACATCGTGCTCGAGTCGGCAATCAGCACAATTGTGGATTTCGAGGACTCGGTCGCGACCGTCGATGCCGATGACAAGACGGCCGCCTACAGGACCTGGCTGGGACTGATGCGCGGCACGCTGACCGCCGAATTCGAGAAGAGCGGGCGGCCGATGACACGCCAGCTCAACCCGGATCGCCAGTTTGTGACCGCGGACGGGCGGACCGGAGCCGCTGGCACGCTGACCCTTCCCGGGCGCTCGCTGTTACTGGTCCGCAATGTTGGACTTCACATGTACACCGACGCGGTCCTCGATGCGCGCGGTCAGCAAATTCCGGAAGGCATGTTGGATGCCGCCATTACGACGCTGATTGCCCTGCACGACCTGCGTGGCAGCGCGGCGGTGAAAAACAGCCGCACCGGTTCGATCTACATCGTCAAACCGAAGCTGCACGGCCCGGAGGAAGTGACCTTCGCCGTGCAGATCATGGAAGAGGTGGAGAAAATCCTCGGGCTCGCGCGCAACACCGTGAAAATCGGGCTCATGGACGAAGAGCGCCGCACGAGCGCGAATCTTGCGGCCTGCATTCATGCGGCCCGCGAGCGGCTGGTATTCATCAACACCGGTTTCCTGGATCGCACGGGAGACGAGATACACACGGCCATGAAGGCAGGCCCGGTCGTACGCAAGGCGGAAATGCGCACCTCGGCGTGGCTGCCAGCGTACGAGCTGCGAAACGTCCGCATCGGCCTCGAGTGCGGCCTGCACCGCAGGGCACAGATCGGCAAGGGGATGTGGGCGGCGCCGGATCGGATGGCGGCCATGCTGGAACAGAAGATTGCGCATCCCCAGAGCGGAGCAAACACCGCGTGGGTGCCCTCTCCCACGGCCGCCACTCTGCATGCCCTGCACTATCACGAGGTCGATGTGTTCGCACGCCAGGCGCAGCTCCTGGAAAGCCGCGGCGGGGACGGTCTGTTGGAGCTGTTGACGCCGCCGATTGCGACGCAACCCTACTCGCCCGCACAGATCCGCGAAGAGTTGGAAAACAACGTGCAAGGCATCCTGGGCTACGTGGTCAGATGGATCGACCAGGGTGTGGGATGCTCCAAGGTTCCCGATATTCACGATGTGGGATTGATGGAGGATCGCGCCACCCTGCGGATCTCGTCGCAACACATCGCCAACTGGCTGCGGCACGGCGTGGTTACCGATGCGCAAGTGAAGAGCACTCTCGAACGGATGGCCAATGTGGTTGACCGGCAGAACAGCAACGATCCGGCCTATCAGGGCATGGCACCGAGCTTCGCCGGAGCCGCATTTACAGCCGCGAGCGCACTGATCTTCGAGGGCGAGGCACAGCCGAACGGTTACACGGAATACGCCCTGACCTCATTTCGTTGCAAGGTCAAGCGCACGGCGTAAGCCGGCGCTTGGCATGACGGAATACACGTATAATCCGTGGCTTCCACGGTCCGGACAGACGCATGAACCGCTACGTTGTTTCCCGCCGACAGGTGTTGCAGGGCCTGGCTGCCACCGTACCTTTGAGCATGCTCGGATGCGCTGCCCAGAAATCCAATTCATTGATTGTGGGTGGGCTACCGGTCACCTGTAATCTCACATTGCCGGTCGCTTGTGTAGGCAAGGCCACCGCTAACGGCACAGCGCCCGCCACCGCACCTAAGTACGAATACGAGTACAACAAGTACAACGGCTGGCCGGAGATCAAGGAGTCGCTCATGAGCGGTCGCATCCAGGCGGCCTACATGCTGGCACCGCTCGTGATGGACCTGGCGGACAAGGGCATTCCGGTAAGAATCGTGTCGCTGGGCCACAGGTCCGGCGCGGTCATCATGGTCCGCACCGAGTCTCCCTATCAGCACTTCCGGCAGCTGGCCGGGAAGCGGATCGCCATTCCGAGCCGCTTCGCGGTGGATTTCCTGTTCCTGCGCCGCATGCTCGCGCAGGAACAAATGCGGGTCGAAGAGCTCGAGATCATCGAAATGGCACCGCCGGACATGCCGGCCGCCCTCTACGCAAATGCGGTAGACGCCTACTGCACGGGCGAGCCCTTCGGCGCCGCCGCCCAGGCCGCCGGCTATGCAAGGCCGCTGCGGATGACCCGTGACGAGTGGCCCAAGTACATCTGCTGCGTGCTGACGGTGCGCGAAGAGCTGATCAGGGAAAACCCGGCGATGGTGCAGGACCTGGTGAACCACATCCTGGGCGCGGGTACCTGGCTGGATCGGCAGCCGGAAAACCGCGAAAAGGCCGTGCAGATCGCCGCCGGGCAGAAATTCTTCAACCAGGACCCGAAAATCATCCGCTTCGTGATGCAGAATCCCACGGATCGGGTGACCTATGGCGACCTCAGGATGGTGCGCACCGAGTTCGACGACCTGATGAAGCTCTCGATGGAGGCGGGAACCATCAAGCATCCAATACCCTACGAGAAGTACGTGGACGAGCAGTTCGCGCGAAACTCGCACCCCGCTGTCATACCGCTGTGAGATTCAACTTGACCGCCCGGCTCAATCCACTACGCACACTGGCGGCGACCGCATTCGCGCTGCTGTTGGCCGCAGCGGCAGCTGCGAGCCCCCCGGCGATGAAGGCGGGAGTCTTCGACCCACCCCGGCAGGCGCCCGATTTCTCCTTGAGCAGCTCTACCGGCCACGAGCTGAAGATCAGTCAGTACCGCGGCAAAGTCGTGCTGCTCGCCTTTGGCTTCACTTCCTGTACGGAGGTGTGCCCGACAACTCTCAACACGTTTGCGGTGGCCCGCCGCAAACTGGGTCCCCAGGCCGCAGATGTTCAGGTCGTGTATATCACGGTCGATCCACACCGCGATGTCCCCGCACGGCTGGCGAAATATCTGGGTAGCTTTGACCCCACCTTCGTTGGCGGAACCGGCACCGAGGATCAACTGGCGGCCGTGCGCAGCAGCTATGGGATCTCGGCCGAGAAGAAAATCATCGGCAACGACTACACTTACGCACACTCCTCGTTTGCATACCTCATCGATCGCACTGGCCGGATTCGGGGACTGATGCCCTATGGCCACAGTCCCGATGACTACGCCAACGATCTGACGATCCTGTTGAGAGAGTAGATTGTGCGTGCGCGATCGGTGACGCTGTTGGGAATCGCAGCCGCAGTCGCAGCGGCACTCGGCATTGGCCTCGTGCCCATACAAACCGGCTCGCACGATCAGATCTTCGAGATTCCCAAGGGAACCTGGGCGCGGCGCATGTCCGGCGACAAGGTCGAGATCCTCCCCGACCACATCCGCCTGACACTGGGCCTGCGTGATATTCTCGTACTGCGCAACCACGACGATGTGCCGCAGATTTTCGGTCCGACGCTGATGATGCCGGGACAGAGTTTCCGCCTGCCCTTCGAGCGGGCGGCACAGTACCAGTTCGCCTGCACGGCGCACGCCAGCGGCCAGATGACGATCGTCGTGGAGCCCAACCCGGCGACGCCCTGGGCACGCATAGCGTGGCGCGCACGCGAGCTGCTGCACTAATCCGTTAGCTTTCCCGGCAGATAACCATTGATGGCACGAATCAAGGAAATGTTACCCGCGCTCGCGCTGATCACTGCGCTCATTGCAACGTGGTGGGGTGCGGTCATCGCAACACACAGTATGATCTTCCCAACTCCGTGGGCGGTCATCACCGGTACGTTCGAGTTGCTCGAGAACGGCACCTTGTGGCGGCATATCGGCGCATCACTGCTGCGGGTGGGCCTGGGATTCGGACTGGCGGTATGCGTGGCGGTCCCCCTTGGATTGTGGATGGGCTGGGTTGCCGGTGCGTATCGCACCTTGAACCCGATATTCCAGATCCTGCGGCCGATCTCGCCGATTGCGTGGATTCCCATCGCCATCCTTTGGTTTGGGGTTGGCGACGCCTCGCCCATCTACCTGATTTTCATCTCGTCGGTGTTCCCCATGGTCGTACAGACGACCGTAGGAGTTCACACCATCGAGAAGCGCTACCTGCGTGCTGCTGAGAACTTCGGTGTCTCGCGCCGCACGCTCTTCCGGCAGGTCGTCATTCCGGCCGTGTTGCCCCAGGTCATTGTTGGCATGCGCATTGGACTCGGTGTCGCCTGGCTGGTGGTCGTGGCCGCGGAAATGATCGCGCTGCACTCCGGGCTCGGCTACATGATCATGGATTCACGCAACGCGGGGAACCGCTACGATCTCGTGATCGCCGGCATGATCATCATCGGCCTGATCGGCCTGTCGCTGGATACGACTATGCGAATACTGGAGGGCACCAAGTGGGCCCGGTGGCGCTATGCGCACTAAGATCGAAGTCCGCGATCTGAAGAAGAGCTTTGCATCCGACAAGGGCCCCCTGGCCGTCGTCGACAATGTGAGCCTCACGGTCCAGGAGGGCGAGTTCGTCGCCCTGGTGGGTCCCTCAGGCTGCGGCAAGTCCACGCTGATGAGCATGATCGCAGGGTTTCTGCAACCCGATGCGGGATCCGTCGTCATCGACGAGACGCTGCGCACCCGCCCCGACTCCAAGGGCATCTTGATTTCCCAGCAGGGGTCGGTCTTCCCCTGGCTCACCGTCCGCGAGAACCTGATGTTTGGTCTCAACGGACACGCACCATCCGACAAGAGAACTGTCGCCGAGCGCTATGCCGACATTGTCGGCTTGAAAGGCTTCGAGGACAGCTATCCGCACGAGCTGTCGGGCGGAATGTTAAAACGCACCGAGCTGGCCCGTGCACTGGCGGTCAAGCCCGACATACTCTATATGGACGAGCCGTTCTCCGCCCTCGACGCTCTCATGAGTTTGCGTTTGCGCAACGAGCTGCTGCAGATCCTGGCCAAAGAGCGCCACACGACCCTGTTGATCACACACGACGTCGAAGAAGCGATTCACCTGGCCGATCGCATCGTGGTCCTTTCGCCCCGGCCGACGCGCGTCCAGACGATATTCCCGGTGCCGTTCGGGCATCCGCGCAAGGTGGCGGGCCGCGAGGCGCAGGAATTGCGTGTCAGAATCCTGAGCGAGTTGGGAGTTGATCGGGAGGAGATTGGATGAAGGTCGTCACCTACAACGTCAACGGCATCGGTGCGCGGCTCCCCAGCCTGTTGCGCTGGCTGGGCGAGACCACGCCGGATATTGTTTGTCTGCAGGAATTGAAGGCGCCGCAGGAAAAGTTTCCCGAGAGTGCGATCCGCGACGCCGGCTATGGCGTGATCTGGCACGGCCAGAAAAGCTGGAATGGCGTTGCCATACTGTCCCGCGGCTCGGATCCAGTAGAGATCAGGCGAGTACTGCCGGGTGATCCGGAGGACATCCATAGCCGCTATATCGAGGCAACCGTCAAGGGCCTGGTGGTTGGCTGCCTGTATCTGCCCAATGGCAACCCCGCTCCAGGACCGAAATTCGACTACAAGTTGCGGTGGTTGGAGCGTTTCATTGCCCACGCAGCCGAGCTCGTCAACAGCACGTCCCCAGTGGTACTCGCAGGTGACTACAACGTCATACCTACCGAGCGCGATGTCTACAAACCCGAACGATGGGTCGATGATGCCCTCTTCCGAGTTGAAGTTCGCGATGCTTTCGAGCGCCTGAAGAAACAGGGATGGACTGACTCGATCCGGACACTCCATCCCGATGCGCAGATCTATACGTTCTGGGACTATTTTCGCAATGCGTATGCGCGGGATGCTGGCCTGCGGATTGACCATCTGATGCTCAATCCGGCAGTCGCCGGCCGCCTCGTGGCGGCGAATGTAGATCGGACCGTGCGCGGGTGGGAAAAAGCCAGCGACCATGCGCCGACGTGGGTGGAGCTGCGCGACTAGTTCTGCAGCGGAAACGGCGAAGCGGACGAGTAGTGCCGGGACTCGTACTTGGCCTCGTAATTGCCGGGCCGCACGGGCCTGCGCAAAAACGTCTCCTGGGTTCTCATCCTCCATGAATACTCATCGAGGATAGCCACCTCCGCCGCGTTTCGCGGGATCGTGATGACAATCTCGCCGCTTGCGCGCTGCCCTTCCACGATCCAGCCCAACTTCGAGAGCTCCAGGCGATAGTCGGATACCTCCACGGGCAAGGGCTCCTGCGAGGCGCTCCAGAACCGGTCGCCGGCCGGATGCATGAAAGCCAGGACCAACGACCGCAGTCCCCAGTGGCAACTGCCGGTGCCCGAGTACTCATCCAGCAAGCGCGGATCCGCCTTGAAATACCCCTGTGTGAGTGCGCCATCGCGCAAGCTGTCGTGCGCAACGAAATACCGCCACACGACATCCAACCCGCGCACCGCGCGGCCGACCGGGAGTGCGCTCGAGTCCAGGAACGTCGCCGCGACCAGCGGCACGGGAACGGCCGTTCGATAGCAAACGCTGCGCCCCATGATAGGAATCCCCTGGGGGCTGATCAGGTACTGCGTCAGCTCTGCGGACTTTTCCAGGGCTCCGACAATGAAGTCCGGCTCGAAGGCCGGATCGACAGCGTGAACCCAGAACAGATCGTAGGTGATGCTCCAGGCGTTGTAGAAGTCGACACCATGCGGGCGATCGTAGAACCAACCGTGGTCGAGGTAATACTGTTTGTAGTCTGTGAAAATCTCATGGGCGCGTTGCAGCACAGGTGAGCTCGCTTCCGGGCGCAAACTCGCCAGGACTACGTCGATGACGACCGGAAATAACATCCAGTTGCTATGCGGCGTCCGCGCACCGGCTGCTGCAAGCAGCCACGCACTGATCATCTGCTGTTGTCCCGCGCTCAACTTAACCCAGATGCTCGCTCGGGTCAGCCATAGAACGCGCGCCACATCGGCGGCTTCGACAATCCGTTGATCCTCAGCCTGGATATCGCCCCAATACTGGCTCGAGTGGGGATCGACGCCGCTGAGAATTCCCGCCCGCAACATCCCGAGCCACTCGCTGGGTCGCCCGTCTCGGAGTCCGCCGGCCGGAGCATCACGTCCGGAGTAGATCCAGGCTGCCAACAAGGGCGCCGTACGGGCAAAGCCTTCCAACCCATCCACCGCGTAGCTGTTCCAGCTACCCAGCCCTGCATACTGCACGCGTGCGTAACCGGGAACCGCATGGCGGACGAAGCCCTTCGAGAAATACTCGAACAAGCCCGCAAACCGAGTTTCGATCGGCTGGTTGCCGAGAAACCGTTGGCGAACGCGCGCTTCCTCGGGCCCGATGGGCGCGGGGACCTGGTACTGACCCCATCCCCGCGCTGCCAGGCGCTTCACTTTGGGCGCACCGAGAAGAGCTGTAGCGCCGATCGCCACGGCAAGGCAACTCAGAACGTACCTGGAAGAGAGTCTGGCGACGATCGCGGGCATAATGCTCTTGTGGTGTAGCCCCCGAGAGTCATCATGCCCGATAAGGTCGATGCGATCATCATTGGTGGCGGACATAACGGCCTCGTCTGTGCGGCATACCTGGCCAAACACGGCCTGAAGCCGCTGGTTCTCGAGCGCCGCGGCGTCGTCGGCGGCGCCGCCGTTACCCAGGAGATCGCCCCGGGTTTTCGCGCCTCGACATTTTCATATCTCATGAGTCTCCTGCATCCACGCATCCAGGCCGAGCTGGACCTGAAACGGCATGGACTGCAGATCATGCCTTGCAGTGACATGCTGGCGCCGCTGGATGACGGCAACTACATCGTCTTTTCCGATAGCGTCGAACGTACTCAGGCGAGCTTCGCCCGCTTCAATGAGGCGGATGCGCGGATCTATCCCGAGTTCGACCGGTTCCTGAACGAAAACGCGCGCTTGTTCCGCAGGCTGCTGTGGGAAACCCCTTTCGATCCCACCGGGCGCGATTGGCGGACGTTCAAACAGGCCGCGGGCTTCGCCTATCGCAACTGGCGTATCGGCGGCAAGCTGTTCCGCGTGCTCGACATGTTGTCGATGAGTGCGTACGACTTCCTGTCCGAATGGTTCAGGGATGATCGCATCAAGGCAGTGTTGGCGTACTACGCCTCCATCGGAACGTTTGCCGGGCCGAAAACACCCGGCTCTGCCTACGTCATCATGCATCACGTCATGGGAGAGAATGCCGGCGCGGGCGGCTGGGGCTTTGTCCGGGGCGGAATGGGCTCGATCACACAATCACTCGCAGCGGCCGCGCGCGAGCTGGGAGCCGACATCCAAACGGACAGTCCGATTGCCGAAGTCAGAGTGGGCGACAATGGAGTGACGGGTGTTCTCACGGAGGACGGGCGCAACTACGAGTCGAATCTCGTCATTTCGAATGTCGATGCCAAGACGCTTTATATGAAGCTGGTTGGTCAGCGGCATCTGCCCTCTGAAGTTGTACGCGATATCAGCACCTACCGTACATTCAGTACGGCTTTCAAGATGAATATCGCCTGTGAGCGGCCACCCCAATACACGTGCCTGGAGCGTGCCATCCGGGAAGATGCGCTGGCGGGCTGGTCATATCCAACCTATGTCCACATCGGGCCTGACATCGACTACCTGGAGAGAGCCTACGACGATGCAAAATACGGCTCTTATTCGAAGAGCCCGTTCATCACGCCAGTGTGCCCAACCATCGTGGATACGACCCTTGCGCCTGAGGGCAAACACGTCGTCAATCTGTTCGGAGGCCACGCGCCATATCAGTTGAAGGACGCGCACTGGAGCGAGGAGAAAGCCCGATTCGAGAAGATCGTGTTGCAGACGGTGGAGCGCTTCGCGCCGGGCTTCTCCAACGATGTGATTGCGAACCAGTTTCTCATCGCCCCGGACATCGAGCAGATCGTCGGCCTGCCGCAGGGCCATATTTTCCAGGGCGAGCTGTCTCTCGATCAGTTGTTCTTTCAACGGCCTGTGCCCCACTTTGCCGATTACAGAACCCCCATCAAGGGCCTGTATCTGTGTGGAGGCTCCGTGCACCCGGGTGGAGGTGTCTCGGGTATCCCCGGATATAACGCCGCCCGTGAGGTTCTGCGGGACGTGGGAAAAGAATCGACGCTACGTTTCGCCGATTGAATCCAAGTCAAGGATGTGAATATGACGACTCGCCACAACGTGTATGGCCAGCCCATCGGAGCGGCGGTGGACGGTTGGTCCCTTCGCCCACGCCCGCAGCGAACTGACATGGTGGGCCGGTATTGCCGCCTCGAGCCAGTCAACGTGGCACGGCACGAAGCTGATCTGTTCGCGGCTTACATGGAAGCACCGGATAGCCGCGACTGGACCTATCTGTTTCAGGAGCGCCCGGAACGCGCGGAGGAATTCCACACGTACCTGACCAACCTGCAGAAAAGCGAGGATCCTCTGCACTTTGCGATCGTTGCGGCCGATACCAATAAGGCGGTGGGAACTGCAGCGCTGATGCGGATCGAGCCCACTCACGGCGTCATCGAAGTGGGCTCGATCGTGTTTTCACCGCGGTTGAAACAAACCCGCGCCGCCACGGAATCCATGTTTCTGATGATGCGCCGGGCATTCGACGAGTTGGGCTATCGCCGCTACGAATGGAAATGCGACAGCCTGAACGCACCTTCACGCTCGGCAGCACAACGCTATGGGTTCACTTTCGAGGGCATCTTCAGAAAAGCGATTGTTTACAAGGGACGCAGCCGTGATACCGCCTGGTTCTCGATCACGGCCGATGAATGGCCGCGGCTGCGCTCCGCCTTTGAAGTCTGGCTGAGCCCGTCCAACTTCGACGCCAATGGCCGGCAGAAGCAGCGGCTCACGGAACTGCGCTTCTAAGCGCCCTCCCATCGCCTCGCCCTCAGTGCCCGCCCCGTCTTTCGCGCTCCTCCAGATCGAGTTCGGTCAACATCTCCAGGGTAACGGTGTCCTCATCAGCGGGTGAGTTCCTGGCGGCCGCGTCGGCGCGCCCGAATGTGTGCTCCAAGGCATGTTCGAGCTTCCTGCTCGCGCCCTCAATTGCTTCGACTAAGCTCGGCGCCTCGTTCGCTACAGCGACGGGAGGCCGTCCTGCTACGCGCGCCTCCATCGTGACGCGCTTGTCGCGCTCGCCGCGCTTGGGCCCGTTCACATCGTTCAGGTGCACCTCGACGCGGGTGAGCCTGTCGGCAAATCGGTCTACAGAGTCCAGAAGTATGCTCGTCACGCGCTGGGCGACCGACTGGCTGCTGGTGATGCGATGATCGGAATTGACTAGTACTTGCATAGGATCTCCCGGCAATGAGATATAACCTTCCGCAATAGTCGTACCTGGATCGAGGAGCCGTATGTCCTTCCTGCGCGCGAGCGTATACATACTGGCACTGTGTCTCGGCAGCTGTGGGGGCTCTGGCACCAGCTCGCCTGCGCAGACTGGCAACACTCCGCCGCCGCCTCCCCCTCCGCCGAGCACACCAGGAGCCGCCGGCTCCGTCACTCTCAATGCGCATCTACTGATCGACCAGTTTGGATATCGCAGCGGCGATCCCAAGGTCGCCGTGATTCGCAACCCGCGCGTGGGTTTCGATTCAGCGGATACGTTTTCACCTGGGAGCACATATCAGGTACGCAAGGCAGACGATGGGACGGTGGTTTTCTCGGCAGCCATCACCCCATGGAACGCCGGCGCGGTAGAGGATTCCTCGGGCGACAACGGTTGGTGGTTCGACTTCTCGTCCGTGACCACATCCGGCACTTACTTCGTCTACGACGTCGACAAACAAGTCCGTTCGGCGACGTTCTCGGTTGCTGCGCAACCGTATGCAAATCTTCTGAAGGCAGCGATGCGGATGTATTTCTATCAGCGTGCCGGCAATGGCAGCGGCGGCGGATCGAAGCAGCCACCCTACGCCGATGCATGCTGGGCGGATACGCCGGCCTACATAGGTCCCAACCAGGACACGCAAGCGCACGACGCGACCGATCAAGGCAACTCAACCAAGGTACACGACCTGAGCGGCGGCTGGTTCGATGCGGGCGACACGAATAAGTACGTCACGTTCGCAGCCACACCCGTGCATCAGCTGTTGAGTGCCTACCAAGAGAACGCGGCCGCGTTTACCGATGATTTCAATATTCCGGAGTCCGGCAATGGCATTGCCGATCTCATCGACGAGGTCAAATACGAAACCGATTGGATCAAAAAAATGCAATTCAGCGCGGACGGCAGCGTGGCGCTGAAGGTGGGATTGCTGGGTTATCCACTCGCGGATCCGCCCAGCTCCGACACGTCGCCGCGCTTCTACGTGCCAAGCTGCACTTCGGCGACGATCGCGGCCGCGGGCATGATGGCCCACGCTGCTTATGTATATGCGGGAATATCTTCATTGGCGTCCGAGGCCGCGGACTTGAAGAGCCGTGCAATCAAGGCATGGAATAATTACCAGGGCATCGCGGCGAAGCAGGAGCAGTGCGATAACGGCATCGTGAAGGCCGGGGATGCGGACTGGAGCACCGCCGACCAGGAAGGTGCGGCTGTCGTGGCGGCCGTCTGGCTTTTCGCCGCCACGGGCGACCAGGCGTACAACACGTATGTCATGAATAACTACAGGAACACACGGTCTTACAATGATGTTGGCTGGTCCCGCTACCAGCCCGAGCAAGGCAAGGCATTACTGTTCTACACCACGCTGCCGCAAGCCGATGCAACCTTGAAGGCGAACATACTTGCGGACAAGCAGAGTGATGTGAACGCAGGGAACCAGATCTACGGCTTCACCGCCAGCGACGATCTGTATCGAAACTTCCTTCACGATGCCCAATACACCTGGGGCAGCAACCAGACACGCAGCAACTACGGCAACACGAACGTCGATGTGGCGAACTACGGCATCGCCGTAGGCAGCACCACACCGTTCATCACCCGCGCGCTCGAAACGTTGCACTACTTTCATGGCGTCAACCCGTACGCCAAGGTCTACATGACCAACATGAGCTCGTACGGTGCAACCTCATCCCTCCACGAGCTCTATCACACCTGGTATTGGCCAGGGACCAAGTGGGCTGATACCACGACGTCGCAGTGCGGACCTGCGCCCGGCTATATTCCAGGCGGCCCAAACGCCGAGGCGGTGCAGAACGGAGTGCCTGCCTCAGTAATGCCACCTGCCGGGCAACCGCCACAGAAATCCTACCGGGACTGGAACGGCACGCTGACAGATACCCAGGCGTCGTATGCCGTCACCGAGCCGGGGATTTACTACCAATCGGCGTACGTCGAGCTCCTCGCCCAGTTCGCGCACTGAGACTCCCCGGATCACGGTAAAGTCCTGCGCGGCCTTGCTTGGCGGGTGGGTAATGACGGACTTTACGGACCAGGAAATTGCGGCGATTTATCGCGTCATCGCCTTGCGGCGAGACATGCGCCACTTTCTGCCTGATCCCCTGGACGACGCGCTGCTGGAGCGCCTGCTGCAAGCTGCGCATCTCGGTCCGAGCGTCGGATTCATGCAGCCCTGGCGGTTCATCCGGATTCGCGATCGCAACCTGCGTGGTGAGATTCACGCTTTGGTCGAAGCGGAGCGCAAGGTAACCGCGCGCGCCCTTGGCGAACGCGAGGATGAATTCATGCGCCTCAAGGTGGAAGGCATCCGCGAATGCGGGGAACTCCTCGTGGTCGCGCTGACCCACGAGCGTGAACGCCATATATTCGGGCGCCGGACGCTGCCCGAAATGGACCTCGCCTCAGTCGCTTGCGCGATTCAGAACCTGTGGCTGGTCGCGCGCGCCGAGAATGTTGGGATGGGCTGGGTGTCCCTGTTTGAGCCGGATAGGCTGCGGCAATTGCTGCGCATGCCCGAAGGCAGCCGTCCCGTGGCCATTCTCTGCCTCGGTTACGTGCCCGAGTTCTATCGGCGGCCGATGCTGGAGGAGAACGGGTGGGCGCCGCGCGCCGACCTGCGGGACCTGGTCAAGATTGACTACTGGGCGCCATAAGGCGTCCCCCTGCCTCAGACGGCTATGGGATGCAGCAAAGCCGCTGTAGCATAGAGGGGTCGCACCCGTATGGAAGACACCGATGACCCCTCCTTCAAGCGCAGCCGCGGCATCCCTCAAAGCGGCGACACCCAGCACGGCTTCACCGGCCCGTCCCGCGTTTGGCACAGTCCTGGCTCCGACCATGGTAGTTGCCCGGTTTAGCGACGGTAAGTGGAGTGCCCCGGAGACTCGCCCCGTAGGGCCCATCGAGCTGCACCCCGCCGCCCACGTACTGCATTACGCCAGCTCCTGCTTCGAGGGCTTCAAGGCCTATCGCTGGGCTGACGGCAGCATCAACGTATTTCGCATGGATCGGCACATCGAGCGAATGCGGCAGAGCGCACGGGCGCTCGTCCTCCCCGAGCCGGGTGCGGCGCAACTGGCGCAGATGATCCGCGCCACGATCGAGCAGAACCGCGATCAGGTCCCGGAGGCCCCCGGCGCGCTCTATATGCGGCCCCTGCTCTTCGGCACCACCCCGAATATCGGTGCGGCCGCAACCCCGGCCGAGGAGGCGACCCTCATCGTGCTGGCCAGCCCCGTGTGGGACTATTTCTCGGGAGGCATGAAGCCCTTGCGGATTTTCGTCGAGGATGTGAACTCCCGGACAGCGTCCCAGACGGGCCGGGTCAAAACGGGCGGCAACTACGCGGCCGCGCTCGGCCCGACCCTGGAAGCACGCAAGCAGTACAAATCCGATCAGGTGCTGTTCGCGCCAGGCGGGCAGGTACAGGAAACGGGTGCCGCAAACTTCATTCTCATTCGCAAAGGTCAGCTCCTGACCCGTGGTCTCGATGCGACCTTCCTGCACGGCGTGACACGCGACTCGCTTCTCACGATGGCTCGGGACGACGGCTACAAGGTCGACGAGCGCACGTTTGATGTGTCAGAGATGCTCGAATGGGCGCGAGACGGAGAAGCCGCACTGTCCGGCACGGCTGCCGTGTTGGCGGGCGTTGGCGTCCTGATACATCGCGGCAAGGAGTACAGGTTGTCCGGAGGCGAAGTGGGGCCTGTGACGCAGGAGCTTCGCCAGAAGTTGGTTTCCATCCAGCGCGGCGAAATCGCCGATCGCCACGGGTGGATTACCAGGATCTGAGCACCCTCGAGCTCGCCCCCGTACTCATCCCTGTGAGCTCGGCACGCGCGGTGCAACGCCGCGCGTGATCCTGCCCGCATGTAATGGATTACATTCCCGTTCCCAGATACAATCGGCCATGGGACGCCGAGGAACCCATGGCAGTCGAGAAATTCCAGCCCAAGCCGATGAAGTTGAGCCTGTTGACGGCCGCGTTGCAGGAGCTGACGCCGCGCGCCCGCCGGGATGCGGATCCCGACATCGCGATCGAGGAATGGCTGGGGTTCGCGCAAGAGGTCGGCAGCCCGAACATCCAGCTATCGGCGGCGTTGCATCCCAGCCAGGCCGATGTGCCTGAAGAGGCCATGCTGGATCCGGTTGCCAATACGCTCGACTTGCGGGCGCCCTTCACACCGGCGCGCGCTGCACGAGTGGCCAGCGCCATGCGGCAAACCGGTGTTGGGCTCTCGGACCTGGGCTATTTCGACAACATGTTGGCTGCCGATGCGGGCGCGAGGGCCCGCAAGCACGAGTTCATGCTACGGGTCTTCGATGCGGCCGTCATGCTCGGAACGCGGGCCGTGTGCGGGTTCGTTGGCCGCAATCCGGATCTGGGCATGGATGCCAACCTGCAGATGTTTGAGTCGCAGTTCGTGCCACTGCTGGTAGAAGCCAAGGCCCGCGGTCTCGTGTTCCGCGTCGAGCACTGCCCCATGCCCGGCTGGACTATCACGGACACATGGCACAACAACCTCGCCTACGCGCCGGGTCCCTGGATCGCCCTGCATCGCATCTGTGAGCGTCACGGTGTCGGTGATCAGTTCCGCATTCACTATGATCCCTCCCACGCCATCCTGATGGGCCAGGACACCCGCTCGCTATTTCAATATCTGAAGGAGGAAGGTTATGCCTTCCTCATCGATGGCTTTCACGTGAAGGGACAGGTCATCGACGCGCGCGGCATCGCGGCCTGGGGCTACGCAGGCCAGACGTTCCAGCGTGGCGACTGGGTCGGCGGCCAGCCCTCGGCCAATCCCGCAGATCATGTCAACGCGTGGAAGAAACAAACCGTCTTCGCGGAGCACGAGCTTCCTGGCACGGCGCGGCACGATCCGCTCGCGTACCTGCAGAATCGCACGGTGGATTGGCTCGATCATCAACTGGCCGCCCGTGAGGTGTTGGGTATCGACGCCGCGCAAACCTATCTCGTGCTCGAGCACGAATATCCGCCGGCGCGTCTGCAGGACAGGCAGCGGCTGGCCCCAATTCTCGCCGGCTCACTGGCCTTCGTACGTGCGATCGATGAAGCGGCGGCCGCTATGTACTCGTTGCAGCACGACGTACTCGGATCTCAGGGTATTCCCGTGCAGGGATTCGGCCGCCAGCCCTTTCGCAGCTGAAGGCCCGCGGCATACGCAGCCTAAGTCGCCGCCTGGCGCCGGGATTGATCAATCGGCGCGCGGCGCATTTTTTGACTGCCGCGCCTGTTCCCGCCATCGAAGATCAAATAGGCGAGGCCGGCTATCAGCACCAACATCCCAAGAACCCTGGGAAGAAAAATCGATCTCATGATCAGCAGGCCGATCAGAACGCAGTGAACCGCGAAGGGGGCCAATGCAATGGCGTAACCCAAATCAAAACGGGCCGCAGAACGTGAGTCAGCCAGCCCGTGCAGGTACCCAAAGTAGCTGAGTGCGGTCGATGCCATAATGATGACAAAGAAGATCCGAAAGAGTGCAGCCAACATGGAGAGGGTACGGCTGACCGGTCGAAGCACGTCGTACAGCAGCCAGGCGACCGCCACGTCGCACGTGAGCGTGATGGCCAGGTTGGCGGGGGTAGCGGTGCTCGCACCGCTTGGGGCCATGATGAAGATGAGCAGATAGAAAAGCCCGGCCAACCTCGCTTTGTGGGTCGGCGCACAGAGTCCAATCACGTCAGGGGATCTAGAGGCGTTCACGACTTCAGGATAGCCCAAGAAGCGCTGTGCCGAGGAGCGACTACAGGCAGAAGGACGCAGGCTTGCGACTATTCGAGCGCCACGCTTCAATCGGGACCTATCGCGGTCAAACTCCCGGCCGGTCCAGTAGGCCAAATATCACCTGGCGCATCGCTCACGACCGTTCACGGTGGATGGCCCTTTCGTCGACGTAAGCCCGACAGGCTGCTAGCGGCCGTAAATCTGTGCATCGACAAGTGCGGGTGTGTTCGCCACTCGCTTACAAACCGCGGCGCCGGCGCTGCTCAGATCGACACCCAGATGTTGCCGTTGCGCGAAGAATGCAACACGGCTTCGACGAACCGCATGCCCCGGACTCCCGCCTCGATATCCGGGTAAGCGCCTGGGTCCACCGGTAGGCCATTGATGGCCTTTGCAGCCCCGCGATAGATGTTTCCCATGGCGTCGAAGATTCCTTCCGGATGACCGGGTGGCATCTTGGTCGCGGCGCGCGCCTCGGGCAGATTGTAGGCATGCCCCGGTTTGATCACCGCAAGCGGCTTGCCCTCCTGCAGGAACTCGAGCTGATTGGGATTTTCCTGCGCCCAGCGCAAACCGCCGGTGCGGCCGTAGACCGCCACACTGAGATTGTTCTCCTCGGCCGTCGCAATCTGGCTTGCACACAACACGCCCTTCACGCCCCCACCGAGCCGCAACAGCACTGAGCCGTCAACATCGAGTTGGTTGTCAGGGTACAGCGTGCCGAGGTCCGCCAGCGCCTGCTCGATCTGCAGCCCCGTCGTGTATTCGATCAGATTGAACGCATGCACGCCGATGTCGCCGATACAGCAACTCTGGCCGCCCTTCGCGGGATCCAACCGCCACACGCTCTTGCGCGCGGCCGGATCGTGAATGACCGTGTTGATCCAGCCCTGGTAATAACGGGCATCCACCTTCTGAATCGGCCCGATCATTGCAGCGGCAATCATGGCGCGCATCTGCCGGACCATCGGATAGCCGGTGTAGGTGTGGGTAACCGCAAACACCTGTTGCCGTGACTTCAGCAGTTTGGCGAGATGGATCGCCTCAGCGGCCGTGGACGTCACCGGCTTCTCGCAGATCACGTGGAACCCGGCCTGGATCAACTTCAGCGCCATCCCATAATGCAGGAAGTTGGGCGTTGCAACGGTCACCGCCTGCACCCGCTCACCGGTCGGCAAAGCCGTCTCGCTGCTGATAAAGGCGTCAATGTCAGCGTACGTGCGCCGCGTGTCGAGCCCGAGGTCGCGGGCGAATTGCAGCGCCCTGGCCGGGTCGCTGTTGAACACGCCGCCAATGAGTTGATAATCATCGCCCATGCCGGCGGCGATCCGGTGGGCGATGCCGATGAGCGAATCCGCGCCGCCGCCCAACAGAGCCCACTTGATCTTTGCAGGTTTCATTTTACGTAACGCACGTTCTCGTTGCGGAACAACAGCGCGAACAGCACGAAAATGACCGCGGCGAACACGGCCGGGAACTGCCAGATGGACTTCCAGTCGTGGGCGGCGCCAGCGGCGTAGTAATCCGTGATTTTCCCGGCCGCCCAGAACCCGATCAACATGCCGGCGCCGTAGGTGGCCAGGGTGATGAGACCCTGGGCGGCGCTCTTGATGCGCGGCCCCGCCTTCGAGTCGATGTAGATCTGCCCCGAGACGAAGAAGAAGTCGTAGCACACCCCGTGCAGCGCAATCCCCAACAGCAGCAGCACGACGAGATCGCCGGCGTTTCCGAACGCGAACAAGACGTAGCGCACCGCCCAGGCCAGCATGCCGGCCAGCAGCGTGATCTTCATCCCGAAACGATTCAGGAAAATGGGAATCAGCAGCATGAACAACACTTCGGACATCTGGCCCAGGGTCTGCTTCCCGGTGGCGTTCGGAACCCGCAGCTCCGTCAGGAACTGATTGGCATTCTGATAGTAGAAGGCGAGCGGAATGCAGATCAGGATGGAGGCGATGAAAAATATCAGGAAGTTGCGGTTGGCCAGCAGCCGCAGCGCTTCGAGCCCGAGGATATCGCGCAGCTCCGGGCGCGCCGCCGGGTCCGCAGCCGGCGGTGTCCGCGGCAAAGTCAGGCTGTAGAAACCCAACACCAGTGAGGCTATGCCACACATCAGAAACGTATTGCGGAGCATTCCGCGTGCGATCGATTCCGGGGAGTCCCACGAAAAGAGGTAACTGATACACAGACCGGCGACAATCCAACCTACGGTTCCCCAGACACGAATGGTCGAGAACTCCCGCGACGGATCCCGCAACTGCCGGAAGGCGACCGAGTTGGCCAGGGCCAGTGTGGGCATGTATAGGATCATGTACAGCAGCAACAGGGGGTAGAACGCCCCGAAATGTGCGGAGCGCGCCAGTGCGAGCATGAGGACACCGCCGGCCAGGTGAGCTGCCGCAAGCACCCGCTCGGCGTTGAAGTAACGATCCGCTATCAGTCCAAATATGAAGGGCGCCACGATTGCGCCCCAGGACTGAGTTGCATACGCAAGGCCGATCTGCGAGCCGCTCGCCGCCAGCGTCGCTCCCAGGTAGCTCCCCAGGGTGACGAACCAGCCGCCCCAGACGAAGAACTGCAGGAACATCATCAGGCTCAACCGGAATTTCATGCGGCGGCGGTCCGATCTTCCAGCGGGGCGTAGTTAGTTATTGGCACGGAATGTAATCCATTACACATCGGGTTGTCGAGGGCCTCCCCTCGCCGGCTGCATTGCCTCGCCGGCCGCCGTTGCCTCGCCGGCCGCCGTTGCCCCAGGGGCTGTTGTGTGCCACATCCACCGACAGCGGACTCAGATCTTGGCCGCAGGACGTGGCGGCGCGCCCGTACTGGAGCGGATTTCCAACTTGTGCGGCAACGTAATGGACACCGGGCTCGTCACAGTACCCTGCAACACTCCAAGCAGCAGCCGTACGGTTTCCCTCCCGATGTCCAGCATGGGCTGACTGATGGTGGTCAACGCCGGGCGCATGTAGCGAGCAAATCGAATGTCGTCAAAGCCAATCACGGACAGTGACTCAGGGACGGCCTTGCCGATCCGCACGGCGTAGTCGAGAACACCGATGGCCATCTCGTCGTTGAAGCAGAAGACCGCAGTGGGTGGCGTTTCCTGCGCGAGCAGACGCGCCGCACCCGCGATTCCCGACTCGATGGAGAAGTCGCCGTTGACGACCATGACCTGGCGCCCTGCCCCATTGTCCTTCGCCGATGACTGTGCACCCCGGAGCCGGTCGCGGCTCAACGGGCTCGCCAGCGGCCCGGTGATGACACCTATCTGGCGGTGACCGAGCCCATACAGGTGACTCATGGCCTCGTAGGCGGCCGCCGCGTTGTCAACGTGCGCGCTGGGCACGCCGAGGCTCGGGCTGTACTCACATCCGTTGACGATGGGGGCCATTTGTCCTTTCTTCATCATGGCACTGACGGATTTGCTCATGCTGTGGCCGAGAAAAATAAGGCCGTCGGCCTCACGGCGCAGCAGCATTTCTCCATAACGTTCCTCGCGCTCAGCGTCGTGATGGGTATCACCCAGCACGACCGCATAGCCCTCCCGGAGCGCAGCCTCTTCGATCCCCTGAATGATCAGCGAGAAAAACGGGTTTGCAATATCCGGCACGGTGACGAGCAACTTGCGTGTGGTCAGCGTACGCAGGCTCTTGGCGGCGGCGTTAGGGGAATATCCGAGCTGGTGTACAGCCTTGAGGACGCGCCGCCGCGTCGCTTCCGACACCTTTTCCGGATTGCTGAGCACTCGCGAAACTGTTGCCGTGGAGACTTCGGCACGGGCTGCGACATCGTGGATCGTTGGCATCGTGTGTCCGTAAAAGCGGCGCGCGCTGAGCTGGCTCCCGGACCGGGCCCGGGCATACACGAGTATAAGCTGTTACTCTCAACTGCAAGTAAAGAGTCCAGCAGGACCTTACGGAACCTCATTGTCATGCGAAAATTGGCTTCGATTGCAGGGCTTCTCGTCCTCGTACTGGTGCTCGCCTTTGCCCTGTGGATGTGGATGCGCCCCGGCCGCGGCACCACCGGCGAGGTCAGCACGAAGTTCCGTTGGATTGGTCCCAACGACAAGATAGTCGTGGACGGATTCGATGATCCGCGGGTACGCGGTGTTGCCTGCCATATCAGCCGCGCGCTGACAGGCGGCATCAAGGGCGAGCTCGGCGTCGCCGAGGACACGAGTGATGCCAGCATAGCCTGCCGCCAGGTAGGGCCCATTCAGGTGCCCGCCGACCTGAAGGATGGCGAGTCAGTGTTCGAGGAACGCCGAAGTTTGATCTTCAAGCGCCTGCACGTCGTGCGCTTCTACGACAAGACCCGCAACGTACTCGTCTACGTGTCGTACAGCGACCGCGTGATCGAAGGCAGTCCCAAGAACTCCATCAGCACAGTACCGGTGATGGGTTGGGTTGCGCCGCAGCCCGTGCCCTGAATGACAGATCCAACATTGGATGGAGCGTTGCCAGCCCGGTTGCGTTGCCGGCCGGTTGCACCACCAACCCGGCTGCACTGGCAGCCCCGGCTCCGCACTGTCCGTTAGCGCTGCACACTCCGCGTATCGGCTGCAGCCTCGTGCAGCGCCTCGTAGGCAGCCGCCCCCAACTTGATCTTCCCGCCAGGTTGCGGCACCGCAATCGGCGCGACGACAACGAGCGCAACGCCCTTGCGTTCACTTAGACCGATTCGGCGGGCAGTCGCCGGCGACAAATCCACTATGCGTCCGGGTACGTAGGGCCCGCGGTCCCGGATCTGCACGACCGCGCTCTTACCGGTTTCAAGGTTCGTGACCTTGGCAGTTGTGCGCAGGGGCAATGTCTTGCTCGCGGCATTGTCGCCGCCCGGATCCATGGGAGCGCCATCCGCCATCGGCCTGCCAGCGAATTCCTTTGCATAGAACGAGGCCGTTCCCATGCGCTTCTTAGCCGAAAAGTCCGGCTGATGGCGCTTAGCCTTCTCGGCAGCTCGGGTTTCGGGCGTATTTCTCAGGCTCTGACCCGACGGTTCCTCGGCTCGGCAGTACTGGGGAAAGCCCGCTGTGATGGCCACAGCCGCCCACAGCGCCAGCGGCACCCACCGGCGGGAACGGAACTCTGCATGTAACCCGTTGTTACCCATAAGGAAACAACGGAAGAACAATAGCGCGGTTCCGCCCCGCCCAGGTGCCAGCAGGCG
>Ga0068859_100000440_pt1 | contig 41783 bp, 37 predicted proteins | sample KBSSwiS22_FD_66585 | JGI IMG/M metagenome (GOLD analysis project Ga0068859, IMG submission 66585) | Switchgrass rhizosphere microbial communities from Kellogg Biological Station, Michigan, USA - KBS Switchgrass S2-2 | ecosystem: Host-associated > Plants > Roots > Rhizosphere > Soil ... | reverse complement strand
CTCGCCGGCGAGGCGGAGGATGGGCGGGCCGCCGTCGAGCTGGTGCGGCGCACGCGGCCGGACGTCGCGCTGTTCGACATCAGGATGCCCGTGCTCGACGGGCTCGCCGCGCTGCGCGAGATCACCGAGGACCCGGCGCTGAACCACACCCGGGTGGTGATGGTGACGACCTTCGAGCTCGACGAGTACGTCTTCGAGGCGCTGCGTGGCGGCGCCGCCGGCTTCGTGCTGAAGGACAGCGAACCGGCCGATCTGCTGCGGGCGATCCGGGTCGTCGCCGCCGGCGAGTCGCTGCTTTCACCGGCCGTCACCCGACGGGTGATCGAGGCTTTTGCGCGGCGGCCGGCCGCGCCCGCGGCGCCCGACCTCCACGGGCTGACGGAGCGGGAACGGGAGGTGATGGGGCTCGTCGGCCACGGCCTGTCCAACGACGAGATCGCCGCCCGACTGGTGATCAGTCCCGCCACGGCCCGTACCCACGTGAGCCGCGTCATGGTCAAGCTGAACGCCCGCGACCGCGCCCAGCTCGCCGTCCTCGCCAACCAGGCCGGCCTGGTCTAGCGACACTCGGCCGGCATCGCCGCCTCAGCCGCCTGATCCGCCTGATCCGCCTGATCCGCCTCAGCCGCGCAGCCGCGCAGCCGCCTCGACGATCGCTGGCCCAGCCGCGCCGTGCACGCCCAGCGGTCTGACGTGCACGGCGCAAACAAACAGCGATCATACCGCCGCACCGGGCTCGCCGTCCTCGCCAACCACCCGACCGGCCTGGCCCGGCGCCGTAGCGCGGGTACGCCGGTGGGCGTAGCGCGGGTGTCGTCGCTCGGGCGACGACGAGAGGCGCCGCACGGCGGAGCCTGATCGGCATGACGCAGTCAACGCAGCAGCGACGCGGGGAGGGCCGGCCCGCCTCGTCGCCCACCGGCCTTCCGGCAACGGCGGCCGCGCAGGCCGGCACGCAAACCGGCACGCAAACCGGCACGCAGGCCGCCACTCGGGCCACCGCGCGAGTCATTGCGCCGTCCTCCGGTGCGGCACGGCCGGACGAGGGCGCCGGCCCCGCCGCGATCGACGTACGAGGCCTGTCGAAGCGTTACGGCCGGCGGACGGTCGTCCACGACCTCGACCTGCGCATCCCGGTCGGCGCGGTCGCCGGCTTCATCGGCCCGAACGGAGCCGGGAAGACGACCACCCTGCGGATGCTGCTCGGCCTGGTCCGCCCGACGACCGGCCAGGGCAGCGTCCTGGGCCACTCGCTCGGCGAGCCGGCCGGCTACCTGCCCCGGGTCGGCGCGCTGATCGAGAGCCCGGCGCTCTACCCGCGGCTCTCGGCGCGCCGCAACCTCGAGTCCCTGGCGATCCTCGCCGGCCAGTACCACCCGCGCCTCGTCGAGGAGGTGCTCGACGAGGTGGGCCTCGGCGAGCGGGCCGACGACGAGGTGCGGTCGTACTCCCTCGGCATGAAGCAGCGGCTCGCGATCGCTGCGGCGCTGCTCGGCGACCCGGACCTGCTGGTGCTCGACGAGCCGACGAACGGCCTCGACCCGATGGGCATCCGGCTGATGCGCGAGCTGATCCGCGACCTCTCGATCCGCGACGGGCGCCCACGAACCACATCGGCTGGCGGGTCCGTGGCCACGCAAGGCTCCGCCATGATCGCGCGGCCACGGACGGTCGTCGTCTCGTCGCATCTGCTGGCCGAGGTCGAGCAGATCTGCGACTGGATCATCGTCGTCGACCGGGGCGAGCTGGCCTACCAGGGCCCGCCAGACGGGCTGCTGTCGACCGGCGCGTCCCGGGTGACGCTGCGTCCCGAGCACGTCGACGACCTTGGCATGCTCGCCGACTTGGCCGCGGGCCTCGGCCTCACGGTCGACCGCGCCGACGACCTGGTGACGGCGACTTTGCCCGCGGACGTGGCCGCGGGCCTGTTCGCGGGCAGGCGGGCGACCGGAGCGGGCGCCGATGCCGGCGCCGATGTCGGCGTTGTCGGCGGCGTTGTCGGCGGCGTCGGAACGGGTGCCGGAGTGCCCCCAGCGGGGACCGATGACGACCCCCAGGAGGCGATGCGCGCGTTGCTCGCGACCCTGAACAGGGCCGCGCACGCGCATGGGATCACGTTGGTCGAGATCGCCCCAAGCCGGGTGACTCTCGAGGAGCGCTACACCGGCCTGGTCGCCCGGGGCGCCGGCCTGACGGGAGACGCGGCATGACCGCCCAGCATCTGACCACCCCACCCTTCGACAGCCAAGTCCTCGACGGCCAAGTCCTCGACGGCCAGGTCACCAGCGGCGAGGCCACCGCGGGCCAGACGGCCGGCGGGCAGGCGGCCGGCGGGCAGGCGGCCGGCGGGCAGGCGGCCGGCGGCCGGGACCACCGCGCGCGTGGTGCGCTCGCCCGGGCCGATGGCGGCCCGTCCGCCAGCAGCCGACGCCTGTCGCCGGCGGGCGGCTTCCTGCTCACCGTGGCCCGCAGTTACCGCTCCGAGGCGCGCAAGCTGCGGCGGCGGTCGACGGTGGCCGCGGTGGGCGCGCTCGCCGCGTTGTCTGTCCTGTCAAGCGTCCTGAGCTTCGCGCTCGCCGACGATGGGCCGCCCACGGCGCCGGGTGGCCCGGACAATCTGCTACCGACGCTGCCGGCGCTGGCCACCCCAGCCGGGCTGATCCTCGGTTTCCGGATCGCCTCGACCTTCACTGGCTTGCTGCTGCTCGTGCTGTGCGCGGCGATGATCGCGGCCGAGTACAACCAGGGCACGATCAGAATGGTCTTCATGCGGGAGCCCAGGCGGGTCGCCTGGCTCGCCGGCCGCATGGGCGCGATCCTTTCGGTGCTCGCGGTCGCCCTCGTCGGAGCGTTCGTGATCAGCGCGGCGACGGCGGTGCTGATGGCGCAGATCCGCGGAGTCGACACCGGGCGGTGGTGGACGGACGACGCGCTGCGCCGGGCCGGCAAGGACTACCTGAACGTGCTGATCGGGACCACGTTCTTCGCGGTGGCCGGCACGACGCTGGGGCTACTCATCCGCTCGACCACGACGGCGGTGCTGGTCGCCTTCGCCTGGGCGTTCCCGCTGGAGCACATCATCGAGAACGCCTGGCCGGACGCGACCAAGTACCTGCCCGGCCTGGTGTTCGCCAACATCAGCACGGGCGGCAGCGATGTCGCCGGCTACCGCGGCACGCTGCTGCTCGGCATCCTCTACGCGGTCGCACTCGCCGTGGCCGGTGTCACCAGCCTGGCGCGGCGGGACGTCACCGCGTAGCCACGGCCGACCATGTGCCGTCGTCGGGCTCCGGGACCGTTGTCAGGCCCCGCGACCGTGGCCAAGCCTCGCGACCGTGGCCGGTCCGCTGGTGGGCGGGGCTGCCGGCCCGGCCCACCAGCTACCGCGTTCCGGTCCGCGTACCAGTGGCGCCGAGCCATTACGAAATACGAACGGTTGCAAGGGCTGGGCGCGTATCGGCAGCCTGGCGGTGTTCACTGAAGGTGTGGTGGAGGGCTCGCCGGTTGGTCGCCGGGTGGTGCTCGGGCTGATCGCCCTGGGCGCCGCCGGGGTCGCCGTTGGCGCCGAGGTCGAAGAGGCCGTCGACAAGGTCACCGCGCCGCTCCGCCGAAGCGACCCGACCGGCCTCACCGAGCTGATCCCGGGTACCGGTTTCGAGATCTACACGGTGGCGTCATCGGTGCCGCACCTGTCCGCCGCGGACTATCAGCTCAAGGTGCACGGCCTGGTGAACCAGCCGATGACGCTAACGCTCCCGCAGCTGGAAGCGATGCCGCAGACCGAAATGACCCGTGACTTCCAGTGCGTGACCGGCTGGCGGGTCAGCGACGTCCACTGGTCCGGCGTCCGGCTCGCCGATCTGCTCGACCGGGTCGAGACCCAGCCGACGGCCAGGGCGGTCACCTTCCGCTCCTTCGACGGGCTCTACACGGAGAGCCTCACGATCGAGCAGGCTCGGCGCTCGGACGTGCTGGTGGCGCTTCGCATGCTGGATGGACCGGTCAGCTACGAACATGGTGGGCCGGTCCGCCTCTACGTCGCCCCGATGTACGGCTACAAGTCGATCAAATGGCTGGGCGAGATAGAGCTGGTCGACCAAGTGGATCCGGGCTGGTGGGAGGTCCGGGGCTACGACGTCGACGCCTGGATCGGCAAGTCCAACGGCCGCGACGACCAGCCGGTGTGAGCCGTGGACGCCCGCCAGCGGAGCTGGACGACAGCCGGGACGGCGACATGAGCCGAGGGCATGGCGACGTCGGCCGGGAGCATGACGACGTCGGCCGGGAGCATGACATGGGCCCAGAGCATGAGGATGCCGCGGCGGAAACACGTGCGGGTGAGATCCGGCGGTTCGGGCTGAGCACCCGGTGGGTGCATCGCACGACAGCGTTCCTGTTCGGCGTGTGCATCGCGACCGCCGCCGTGCTCTATGTGCCGCAGTTCGCGATCCTGTTCGGCCGGCGGCCGCTGGTGATGACCGTCCACCTCTACAGCGGCCTGGCACTGCCCGTCCCGACGCTGCTCGGCTGGCTGGCTGGGCTGGGGCTCCGGGACAGATCTGGTGCGGGCTTCCGGCGGGACACCGCCGAGCTCAACCGTTTCGGCCCCGCCGACGGCGCCTGGCTGCGCGACCACCTGATCGTCGGCCCCGCGCGCCGCCTCCGCCGCCGGCCGCCGGCCACATCCACATCCATCGCCACCACCGCCGCAGCCGCCGTCTCGGCAGCAGGCGCCCAGAACTCCGGCAAGATCCTGCTCGGTGGCAAGTTCAATGCCGGGCAGAAGCTGTACGCCGCGGGCGTGGCCGGCTCGATCGTCGTCTTCCTCGGTACCGGCCTGCTGATGTGGTTCGGCGCCGACCTCAACCTGCCGGACCGCTACCGCACCGGCGCGACGTTCGTCCACGACCTGTTCGCCTACGGCATCTTCTTCGCGGCCTGCGGCCATCTGTGGATGGCGTCGCGCGACCCGGTCGCCCGCGCCGGCATGCGCACCGGCTACGTCCCCTCCTGGTGGGCGACCACCGAACATCCCCACTGGGATACCCGGACGAACACGGACCCAGCGCCCATCACCCAGAAGATCGGCGAGTCGTCCCGGTAACCCGGCAGGTGTCCGCGGATCCGGGCATCGCTTGTGGGGCCTGGTACGGGCCTGTCGGCCCCACAGGTGATGAGTAGACGCGCGCGTCGGCCGGTCCGCTGCGGCGGGGCGGGCCTTCGACGTGCGGCGGGTCTGACCAGCCGCCGTCGACCTGCCTCGACGCCCGTCAGGCCCGTGAGGCCCATGAGGCCCGTGAGGCCCGTGAGGCCTGCGGCCGTCCACGCTTCGGACTTACTCGTCTACTAGTCGGGGCGGCGGGGGCGGTAGGTCCGGTATGGGAGGAAGCGGTGCATGACGTAGAGGTCGACGTCACCGCTGTAGGGATGGCGGAAGGCTGACGGCAGCGTGCCGATGACGCGGAACGCGAGGACCCGCCAGATCGCGACCATCCTGGTGTTGCCCGCGACCACGGCGGTGGACTGCATCGCCCGGTAGCCGAGCTCGGTGGCGTGCTCGATCGCCGCCTGGGCGATCTCCCGTTCCAGCCCCTCGGCGGCTCGAGCCAGGTCGGCCATGAAGACCAGTTGCGCGACGTGGTCGCCGAGACCGGCCTGCGCGGGGGTGATCTGCGCCGTAGCCACGATCCGGCCGTCCCCCGTGTCGTCCTCCATTACGAGCACGATCGCCGGCGGTGGCAGCATCCACACCTTCCGTGCCTCAGCCTCCGGGGTATCCGGACGCCACATCAGCAAGTCACCGGTTGACGCCGTTTTGTGCCAAATCGGCCAGATTCCAGGCCAGTCATCGTCAGATGCCGGCCGTGTCCGCACCCACCCGATCCTGCCCGTCCGTAACCACAGCTGGAAGCGATAACCAGCTCTTCCCAATTGACCGACACCATAGTTACTGCGCCGCCAGGTGTTGCCGGCCTTCGCTCACCTGGTGGCCAGTGCTGGGGACGGTCCGCTGAGTGGTACAGCCGCCCAGTGCCGGGACCCAGCCAGCCACGGAAACACCACCCGCCGCCCGCCCCGGTAGCGAACCGCGGCATCTGAGCGAGCGAATACACACCGTCATCGACCGCGGACGGCCAATCCGGCCGCGCGAGATGCAGCCCAAGTAGGCGGGCGATGGCCGAGCCGCCCACGGAGGGTGTTGGCGTGGGCCCGACAGTGCCGATCAAGGCGGTTGCCGTTGCGGTACAGGGTGTTGACGGCAGTACCTAACGGATGTACATAACAGTTATGCAGAACCGTTATGTAGGTCCGGCCGGGGCGGCATCGCCCGCGGAGCCGCCACCCGCGGTGCCGTGAGGTACCTGATGCTCGCCCTGCTGGACCGCGGGCCGGCCCATGGCTACGAGCTCAAGCGCGCGCACGACGAGCTGTTCGGCGACGTGGCGCCGCCGATCAACGTCGGGCAGATCTACGTCACCCTGACCCGGCTGGAGCGCGACGGCAGCGTCGCGCACCACGTCGAGAAGGGCACCGACGGCCCGGACCGCAAGGTCTACGAACTCACCGACACCGGCCGTAAGGCGCTGCGCGGCTGGCTGGATGAGCCGAGCGACCTGCCCGTCGGCAAGAGCGACGTCGTCCAGCGACTCGTCGCCGGCCTGATCTACGACGCCAACAACGCCGTCGCCGGCGCACCCGGCCGTGCCGGCACCGTGGGCGTCGAAGCCGGCAGCGTCTCGCGCACCCTTGCGGCCCATCGGACCCGCTGCCTGCGGGCGTTGCGGGCGCTCTCGGAGGCCACGCCGTCCGGCCGAGCCGACGGCGACGCGGACGCGACCTCCTACGACCCGAGCTCCACCTCGCCGGGCGCCGGCCCGGCCGATTCTGCCGTCGCCGGCATCGGCGACCTGCTCCGCGAGGCGTCGGTGCTGCACCTGCAGGCCGAGCTGCGCTGGCTCGACATCGTCGAGGCCCGCCTCGCCCGCCACGGGAGGACCTGACCGATGGTCACCATGGAACCACCGACGACCACCTCGACCGGCACGCCGACCGACACACCGATCCTGACGACCGTCGACCTGGCCAGGTCCTACGGGCGCGGCGAGCGCGCCAGGGCCGCGCTGCGCGGCGTCTCGCTGACGGTCACCGCCGGCGAGTGGGTCGCCGTCGTCGGCCCGAGCGGATGTGGCAAGTCGACGCTGCTGCATCTGGTCGGCGGCCTGGACACGCCGGACTCCGGCTCGATCCGCATCGGCGACGAGGAGATCAGCGCACTGTCGCCAACCCGGCGCGCGCTGCTGCGCCGCCGACGAATTGGCTTCGTCTTCCAGTCGTACAACCTGGTCCCACATTTGAACGTCAGCGCAAACGTGGAGCTGGGCCTGCGGGTTGCGGGCGTGGGACGGCGGGCGGCCAGGGCACGGGCAGCCGAGGTACTCGACGCAGTCGGCCTCGCCGACCTGGCGCACGCCCTGCCGGCGACGTTGTCGGGCGGGCAGCAGCAGCGGGTCGCGATCGCCCGCGCGGTCGCGGGCCGGCCGGACCTGGTGCTCGCCGACGAGCCGACCGGCGCGCTCGACACCGCCGCCTCCCGCCGCGTCGTCGAGCTGCTGCGCGCCGAGCACCGGCGCGGCCAGACGCTGGTCATGGTCACGCACGACTACGCGGTCGCCGCGGCGGCCGACCGGGTGGTGTTCCTGCGCGACGGGCAGGTCGTCGACGAGCGCCGACCCGCCGGCCGCCGGCCCGCGGCCGCGGCCGCAGTGGCGGCGGCGGACGCGGACGCCATCACCGCCGGTGCCGGTGCCGGCGCCGCCTCGGACGGAGACGCCGCTGACGAGCACGCCGACGCGTCGCCAGCGGACGACCTGGGCGTACGCAACGACCTGGCGGACCTGCTCGGGCTGGGGAGCTGGTGATGCGCACCGTGTTCATGCTCGCCCTCGCCGGGCTGCGCGGACGCGGGCGGGTCAGCCTCGCGGTGACCGTCGGGATCCTCACGCTCTCCGCGGTAGGTCTGTCCACCGGTCTGGCCGTCTCCGACCAGGGCGGCGGCGCCGTGGACCGGCTCGCCGCGCGCACCAACGTCGCTGACGTCGTCGTCTGGGCGAAGGCGCCGGCCACCAGCGGCGGCGGCAGCGACGACCTGGGCGCGGCGCTCGCCGGGATGTCCGGCGTGCGTGGGGTCACCGGTCCGCTGCGCAATCTCGACACCACTCTCGTCATCCGGGGCTCCGGTTCCGGTGGCCAGGGCGACGAGTACAGCGGGCAGGTCACCGCGCTGGACGACCCGAACGTCACGGTGAACCATCCTCTGTTGGTCGGCGGCCGTTGGCTGCGCGGCCCGGACGAGGTGGTGCTCGAGCGCAGCGCCGCCGAGGACCTCGGTGTGCACCCCGGCGACCGGGTCGCGCTGCGCGGCCCGGGCGGCGACGTCACCTTCACGGTCGCGGGCACGGCGAACGAGCTGACGGACTGCGGATTCCCCCAATGCGACGAGGCCAGGATGTTCGTCTCCGCCGCGGGCCTGGCCAGGGTCGCCCCGCCCACCCCGGCGGCGGGCGACAGCGGCGAGGCTTCGCCCGGGCAGGGGGCAGCGATCAGCACGGCCGGTGTCACCTACTGGCTGGACGTGGCAGACGGCGTCTCGTCCGAGGCGGTCGCCGGCGCGGTGGTGCGGACCTTCGGCGACCGGGTACGCGGCACCAACACCTGGCCGGACACCCGCGGCGACCTGCTCAACGTCTCGCAGATCTTCGGCAAGCTCGTCAGCGCGTTCGGCGCCTTCCTTCTGGTCGCCGTCGCGGTGATCGTCGCCGGGTCGATGACGAGCCGGATGGTGGCCCGCCGCCGGGAGATGGCACTGCTCGGCGCCGTCGGGGTGCTCCCGGCCCAGCTGACGGCGGCGCTGCTGGTCGAGCATCTGTCGCTGGGCGTGGTCGCCGCTCTGCTTGGCTGGCTGGTCGCCGGGGCGCTCGCACCCAGTCTGGATCTTGGCGCGGCCGTGACCGGCCGGCAGGGACCGCACTGGGCGGCGACCGACTTGCTCGTGGTCGGCGCGATCCTGCTCCTGCTACTCGCCCTCGCGACCGTGGTCGGCGCGGTGCGGGCGGGGCGGGCGTCGATCGTCGACGCGTTGCGCGACGCGCCGGCGACGGCGCGTCGCGGTGGCCCGCTCGCGCGGCTCACCGCGCTCGTGCCTGGCCGGCTCGGGTTCCTCGGCGTCGGCAGGCTCGCGGCCCGGCCGGGTCGGGCGACGCTCACGGGCCTCACGATGCTGGTCGCGGTGATCGGCGCGGTGGTCGCGGGCGGTTTCATGGTCACGGTGACGGAGGCGCTCGAGCGGCCGTCGTTCACCGGCGATCCCTGGCAGGTCCTCGTCAGCCGGGGCGATGTCGCGCCGGCGACGGTGGAGACGGCGCTGCGCCAGACGCCGGGCGTCGCCGGCTGGTGGTCGGAGACGGAGCGGCGGGGCAGCTACGACAACCAGACGTTCCGCGTCCGCGCGCTGGGTGGCCAGGCTCTGCCCGGCTACTCGGTCGGAGCCGGGCGTCTGCCGGCCGGGCCGGGCGAGGTCGCGGTCGGCTACGGGCTGTTGGATGAGTTGGGGCTGCGGGTCGGTCAGACGGCCACGGTCGAGATCGCGGGTGTCGCCCGTCCGGTCCACGTCGTCGGCTGGTACCGGACCGGGGAGGACACGGGACGGGTGTTCGCGATGCGGCTCGCGGACCTGCGTGCGATCGACCCGGCGGCGGCACCCGACCAGTACCGGATGACCGTAACCTCGGGATCCTCGCCGGATGCGGTGAAGTCGGCGCTGGCGGACCGGCTCGGCGACGGGGTCGAGCTGAAAACGCAGAGCGTCGAGGTCAGCGGCCGGGCAGTGATCGAGGCGGTGACGACGCTGATCGCCGGGGTGCTCGTGCTCATCGCACTCGCCAACATGCTGCACGCGCTGCTCGCGTCGAACCGGGAGAGCGCGCGGGATATCGGCATCGTGGGTGCGCTCGGCTGCACGCCACGTCAACTGGTCTCGCAAAGCGCGCTGGCGGCGACGGCGCTCGCGGCGCTCGCGACCGCTGTCGGGCTGCCGCTGGGGCTACTCGCGTTCCGCGTCCAGAGCGACGTCGTCGCGCGAGACATCGGCCTCGGCCCCGGATTTGGGCTGATGCCGTCGGCCGGATTCCTGGTCGCCCTCGTCGCCGCCACGCTGACACTCGCGGCGGCCACCGGCGCGGCCGCGGCGAGGGGCCTTGCCCACCGGCCGCCAGGCGAGCTGCTCCGCTGGGAATGATCGACCTGGGAATGATCGGCACCGCGCCGCTTCGAGGAGATAGCGACGCCTCCGGTGCCGGCACCGGGTGCCGGCACCGGAGGCGGGCCGAACTGGGCGCGACCTGAGGTGCTGCGGGTACGACACCGCTGGTGCTAGCCGTTGTCGACGGCGACACCCAGGACGATCATGAAGATAGACTCGCGCCCACAGCGATCACGAAGATGATGTAAAGAACCCAGACTGCCAGCGCCGAGGCCGCCGAGACGATGCACCAGGTCCGCGCCTTCTTGGAGGCGTCGAGCGCGCCCTGGATGTCGCCCATGGCCTGGCGGCTCTGCACCCGGGTCGCGAAGACGATCGCGGCGATACCGGCCGGCAGGCAGCACAGCAGGGTCACGACGATCGACTGCCACAGGTAGTTCGGGATCGGCGCGCCGGGCGGCGGGCCGCCGAAACCCCCGGGCGCGGGCGGGTAGCCGCCGTATCCGGGCTGCTGGCCATAGCCCGGCGGCGGGGTCCCGTAGCCGGGCGCCGGAGTGCCGTAGCCGGGCTGCTGGCCGTAGCCGGGCTGCTGCCCATAGCCCGGCTGCTGCCCATAGGGATCCTGACCTGGGGTGCCATACGGCGGAGGTGTCGTCACGGTCGCGGCCGCGCCTTTCGGTAATCCTGGTCGCTCCGGCCGTGGTAGCCGATGCGCTGTCGGTGGTGTTCATGGAGATGGAGTAGGAGTGGCCCGCCGGGTCAGGGCCGTGGCCGTCCGGCGAGTCATGAATGGTGGCGGGTGACAAAAAGTAAGGGATGATCGGCCGTGAGGCGACCGATAGGAAAGTGATCAGTATTCGAGATGCGGCGGCCGGGCCTGCAGGCGTCGCTGGTCCTCAGTCGCCGGTCCTCAGGTGTCATAGGAACCGACGTCCGCGGAGAAGTCCATCGCGCCACTCGCGATCAGGATGAGCCACAGCGCGACCACCACCAGCCCGGCGACCAACGACACGATGCACCAGGTTCTCGCCTTCTTGGAGGCGTCCAGCGCGCCCTGGATGTCACCCATGGCCTGGCGGCTCTGCACCCGCGAGGCGTTCACGATCGCCGGGATACCGGTCGGCCAGAAGCACAGAACCGTCACCACGATCGACTGCCACAGGTAGTTCGGGATCGGCGTGCCATAGGGCGGGCCACCGCCGTAGCCGCTGTTGTTTCCCGGGTACGGCGTGTTTCCCGGATATGACGGCAGGTTGCCGTAGCCGGCCGGCGGCTGCTGTGGCTGTGGCTGTTGCGGCTGGCCGTACCCGTAGCCCGGTTCCTGCGGAGCGCCATAGCCACCGGGCGGAGCGCCGTAGCCGCCGGGTGGGGGGCCGCCGAAACCACCGGGCGGCGGGGTACCGTAGCCGCCGGGCTGGCCCCACCCGCCGGGGGTGTTTTCGGGCGGATACTGGGACACGCGGTTCTCCTGGCTGTGGTCTCGTGGTTCTTGTGCGGAACGCCGACGGGGAGTCGTCCGTCACCGGGATCGGATTTACCGGAAAACCATCGTCCCATCCCGCCGGCTCCGGACCGTTACAGGCGGTCTCCTGGGCCACCACCGGCGCGCGTCGCAGGCCGGGAACCACCCCGATAGCTCTGGGATACCCGGTGGCCGCGGCGTCCGGCTAACAGTGTCCGCGGGGCGACACCGGTTTTCCCACACGTCACCCTCGGCGCCACGCGGAAACCCCTGCCGCCTGGGACATCCATGACTCCTCGTGCTCGCGGCCACGGCGCCCACCCCCATCGATCGGCAACCGCGGGCGCACCTCCCGGCCGCTGGGACCGTCGGGCGGAGTCCGCTCGCAGAGGTAGGGACAGCAGAGCAGCCTGGTCAGTGGTGGTGAGTGGTGGTGAACGGGTGAGTCGCGACGCCCGGCGCCGCGCGGGACATTGTGGCACAACTCCGCCGGGACACGGCCTGGCTTGAGCACGTGAAATACCCGATCAGCGCGTCGGCTCCCCGGCCTACCCGTCGCGGGGCGGCCGCGGCCGCCGCCCCGGTCGCATGCCAGCCCGGCGGACGGCCCCGCAGCACCCCGTCGCACCCGCCCAGCCCAACCGGACCGCCCCAGCCGCACCGCCCCCGTGCCTGGTCGTCCTGGTGTCCTGGTCGCCATTCGCTCAGATCTGGTCGCCGACTGATTCACGTAAACGACCCGGGCGGCTACCGAGACGGCAGACATTTGAACAGAGAGACACAGTTGTCACAACCTCACGCCTTCGCCTGAACGACAGACCAAAAGACCACGCACCCACTTCACCAGGAGCAAACGCGTCCGGGCTATGGTGCTGGAGCAGCTCCACGAGGCACTGACGTAACTGTCAGGCGCGGAAGACCGGCAGACAGGGAGGGCCCGGTATTCCGTGAGTGGAGTGTGTGGTTGTGGCTGTCGGAAGGCGAGGTCCGACGGTCCGTCACTTCATTGCGCCGTCAAGTAGTAGTCAGGCGGAAGGACGCTCCCGTGAGACACCGAGCCGACAGCTCGGCGACGCCCATGGATACCGGCCCGCAGCTGTCCAAGCGTGCCAGCAATCGCCGCGCCACCAGTCAACGCACCTCCCCCCTCGCAACCATCGCGCCCGGCCGCGGCCGGGCGCCCGGCGCCCACAGCACCGGCGCCCACGACATTCAGGGCCGAGCCGGCCGCAACCGACGGTTCACGCTGTGGACCGCCGTGGTCGGCGCGCTGGCGGTCGCGGCGGCCGGTATCGGGTTCGCCGTCATGCCACGCGACCACGACGGCCCCACCGTCATCGAAGCGTCCACCTTCGATGGCGGCCTCGGCCAAGCGTTTGCGCGCGACGTACCGTCCGCCACCGCATCGGCCGCTGCCTCCGCCGGACCGTCGGCCTCCGCGTCGCCGAGCGCGCTCGGCTCGGCCAGTCCCACCGGCCAGGCATCTGCGACCGGGTCGCCGGCACCCGGAGGCACCGGCGCGCCGTCCACCACGGGCAGCAGGCCGGCGGTGCCCGCGATCCGCGGTGGCGGCCGGGTCCCCGGCGGGATGTCCGGCGTCGTCGTCGGCGGCCGAGACAAGATGACGGCCTGGGAGCAGTTCCGCGGCTCCAAGGTGACCGTAGTCAACGGCTACACGGACCGGAGCAGCTGGAGCACCATCATCGACCCGTGGATCGGCGGCGAGTACGCCGGCTGGGACGGCCAGCTGGTCATCTCCCAGCCGTTCTTCCCCGACGGCGGTGGGGACTTCGGCTCGTGCGCGAACGGCGCCTACTCGTCGCAGTGGGCTCAGTTCGGCAGCTACCTGAACAACATCGGGCGGCCGAAGACGATCGTCCGGCTCGCCTGGGAGTTCAACGGCGACTGGTTCCCCTGGTCCGTCGGCAAGACCGACGTGGACACCTGGAAGCGCTGCTTCCAGCAGGTCGTCGGCGCGATCCGGTCCACGGACCCACAGGTCAGGATCGACTGGAACCTGAACGCGCACAGCGGCAGGTACGACGCCTACCCCGGTGACTCCTACGTCGACATCATCGGCATCGACAACTACGACATGTGGCCGGCGAGCGTGAACGAGTCGTCCTGGAACTCGTCGTGCAACGCGAGCTCGGGCCTGTGCGACGTGATCCGGTTCGCCCGGCAGCACGGCAAGCAGTTCTCGGTCTCCGAATGGGGCCTGGTCTCCGGCTCGGACACCGAGGCGGGCGCGGCCGGCCAGGCCGGCGGGGACAACCCGTTCTTCATCAAGAAGATGTACGACACGTTCAAGGCCAACGCCGACGTGCTGGCCTACGAGACGTACTTCAACAACTCCGACGCGGGCAACGTCCACTCGTCCCTTCTCAACCCGAACGAGAACCCGAACGCCTCCGCCGCCTACGCGTCCCTCTGGTGAGCCCGAGGTGCCCCGGCGCCGCAGGCGCCGGGGCACCAGACATCGGGCGCGGTCGCCCCGCCGGTGCGGCCGGCGCACGGGCGCCCAGGTCGAGCTGCGCGGAGACCCGGATCTCGTCAAGGCCGTGACCGAGGCCCAGCTCGGGCTGTGACCAGGACCGCCCCGACGCCGGCCAGCCGCGCGGGCGCCCCACGCCCCGGCAGACTGGGCATGTGCTGGAACCGATCCCTCGTGTCGCCGCCCGGGTCGTGCTCGTCGACCCCTCCGACGCGTTCCTGCTGATCCAGTCGCACGACCCGACGATCGAGGGCTCGCCGGTCTGGTGGCACGTGCCCGGCGGCGGCCTCGACCCGGGAGAGACCCCGCAGCAGGGGGCGATTCGGGAGATCGCCGAGGAGGTCGGGATCCAGCTCGTCGACGTCGGCCCGACGGTCGGGACCCGGACCACTCGTTTCACCTTCGCCGGCAGCGCCTACGTCCAGCAGGAGTCCTTCTTCGTCGTGCGCGTCCCCGAACGGGTCGACGTCGATCCGTCGAAGTGGACCGAGACGGAGCAGCTCGCCACGCTCGGCTGGGCCTGGTGGACCCTCGACGAGCTCCTCGCCAGCACGGAGACGATCTACCCTCGCGGGCTGGGTGCCCTGCTCACCGACTGGCTGGCGTCCGGCCCGGGCGCGGAGCCGGTCCTCGTCGCGTAGGTGGCAGTGCGTGCGTCGGCATTGTCGTCGGACGACTCGGACGACGAGGCCTGGGGCGGGCGGCCGAGCAGCCAGGTGCCCCACGGGCCGACCTCGCCCGGCCCGCGGACCTTCGCCCAGGGGATGACCCGTCCGTCCATGGTGTCGAGCAGGTTGTCGAACAGGCCCACCATCCGATAGCCGAGCCGGCCGTGCACCGGCCGGCCAGGGCCCAGCAGGTACGGATGCGGCCGGCTCGGCGCCTTCGACAGCATCCGCTCGTACTCGGCGACGAGCAGCCGCCGTTCGTCCGCAGTGGCCGCCTCGTCGAACTCGCCCAGCAGTGCCTCCTCCTCCCGGCCGTGCTCGGAGATCTGCGCCGCCAGGTCGCGGTACAGCTCGGTGACCGCGCCGCCCGGCGGATGCGGGTCGCCCTGCGCGTACTGCTGGATCCCACGCATCATCAGGAGCATCTCGTGCGCGCCGGCACGCAGGCGGGCCAGGCGCCCCTCGGTGTGTGGCAGTCGCCGGGCCACCTCCGGGTAGAGGACCTGGTTCATCGTGGCGAGATGGGCACACATCGCGGCGACGACGGCGTCGCCGGCGCGGTGGATCTGGCGCGGGTCGGCGCCCGACGTTTCCTCGCCCATCCAGGAGGCGAGCCGGAGTACGTCCCGGTGCACCGGCCCCACCTGCTGGGCGAGCCCGTCGGTTACTGTCGCACGGTCGGTGCTGGCCGAGACGGCCGTGTCCGTCGTCGTGGCTCCGCCCATCCCACCGATCACCTCACCAGCCGTGCCGACCCGGCCAGCGGCCGTGGCCCTCGGTTCGTCAGACGCTGGGCGAGACTCCGCCGCGCGGCGGGACCACGGCTTCGGCAGGGACCGTGACTTCGACAGGGACCGTGACTTCGACGACTTCGGCAGGGACCGCGCCGTCAACCCGGCCAGCGGGTGCCGCCCCGGCTTGGCCGAGGTTCCCGTGGCGGCATCCGCTGGTTCGGTCGCGGAGCCGTGACGTCCAAGAGCAGGCATCTGCCACCTCCTACAGTGCCCATCTCCGCCGCTTCGCCCCGTTGAGCTGGTTGGCTCCGCCAGGCTCCTGGGCGCAGACGGCTCTGGGCACATCAGTCCGACACAGAGGACTCCTGCCCTCAAACGGCTGCGCTATGGCGACCGGACGCCAGAACCACGCACCATCACCCGGCGCGCTCGATCGCGTAGCAGTTCCCGAACGCGCCGCTCGGCAACACCGCTACTCGTTGCATGGAGTGCCTCAAAGGGCACATCTAGCGACAAAGCGATGCATCCGGCTTCTACCCTGCGGAGCCTCTCCGCTACCCTCCCGCTATGAACGGCACCGACGCGCTGACGCCGCCGACCGGCAAGATCGCCGCCGCGTCGACACAAGGCGGCACCGACGTCGCCATGCGCCCGATTCCCGGCGCCACCGCCGATATAGACGCATCACCAGCCCACCACTGACACTTGTCGGTCAACCGTCGAGGCCTTCCAGCCGGATGCCGGCCGCCGACCGCAGCGACAGCGGGCATTTGAGGCGGAATAATGCCGGAAATACCGTTCGGGCGGACACAAGGGACACACGTCCGCACTTCCTTGGGGATAGTCCCGGCGTATATGGACCCCTCACCCTGTGGGCTCGGCTACCGTTACCTACCGTGTCGGATGTGACCGGCCCGCGCAGCCTCGCCGGCTCGCCCAGCCCGACAGGGCCACCGGGCCCCACCGGCGTCGGCGGTCCATGGCCCGAGCCGCCCGGCGTTTATGTCCACGCCACCGTGCCCGACCTGGCCCTGCCCGACCTGGCCCTGCCTGGCATGCCCGCGCCCGCGAACGGGATGGCCGCGGACCAGGCCGACCACACGGACGCGAGCATGCCGACCATGGGTCCCCGCGACGGCGCGGAGCCGGCCGACTGGGAGGACCCGCCCGCCGTCGCCGAGCCCACTCGGTCCGAGGAGACGTTGTGGCCTGACTGGCCGGACGGGCCCGAGGAGGTCGCCAGGCCCGACGCGATGGCCGAGTGGGCCAGATCCGGCGGAATAGCCACTCCCGAGGCCCCCAGCGCGCCCGACGGCCCTTTCGACGCAGTCTCCTGGTCCGCGTCCGCCGCGGCGGAGGAGCCCGCGTATGAGGACTACGCATATGCCCACGAGGGCGTGTACGACGACGACTACGAGGGGTACTCGGGGTCGAACGCCGGCGGGTCGGAGTCCTACACCGAGCCCGAGTTTCCGCCGGTTCCGCTGCCCGCGGCTGGTACGGGCGGCTCGATCGAGCCTGCCTCGCCGGGAAGCCGGTGGGACAGCAGGGCGGTTCCCGCCATCGCGCGCGGCGACCTGATAGCCGAGCTCGCTGGGCGGCTGGAGCAGCTGGACCAGTTGCTCGGCCGGCTGGAGGAGGCGGAGCGCCAGGCCGCCGACGCCAGCGAGCACCTTCTGCTCACCCGTCGGTGGCAGGAGGAGACGGTGCGCACCATTCAAGAGGAGCGCGCCCGGATGCGCCAGCGCCAGCACGCCCTGGATGAGCTTGCCGAGCGGGCGAGAGCCGCTGTCGAGGCCATGCAGGCCACGTACCGCACGCTGCCTCGCGAGGTCATCGAGCTGGCGATCGAGCTTCAAGTGCTGGACCGCGCCGGTTTTGTCACCAAACGCGCACCCAAACAGCGGCCAGAGCAACCGTAGGTAGCTACTCGAATGCCCAGACAGGCATTCGAGTCCTCACGCTCATAGAAATAGGACTTTAGTCCTAACGATCAGGACCTAATGCCCAAGCGGCACCCACCAAACGAGTGGGGTCCGCCCAACCAGCAGGTAGGACCACTCGTCATAGGGATGCGAGCGTTGTCGCACCCCCGGGCAGGCTGTCGGTTGTGCGCCAACTGTAGTCCCGCGGCCCAATCGCCCGATCTAAGCGTAGCGTTCTCACCACGTGGCGTACTCGACGAGGCAAAACCTGCCGGTCTACCCAGGAAATTCTGAGTGCGCGGTGACTCTCGGCGACACCCGCCGTCCCACCGACCGCCCGGCCCAGGAAACCGAACAGTTCGCGGAAGACCGGGCGTATGGGAGGTACCCACGCTTATCGTCCTCATCCAAGTGGACTAGTCTTGTTCACGACGTCAGGCTCAACACCGGACCGAACGCCGAATCCTGCCCGCGGTCCCGGTGTCCCCTCCGAGTCGTCACCTCGGGCAGGAGCGGGGGACCCACCCTCGCAAGACCGGCCAGCGCCCCCTCCGGCGCCGGCCTTGGGGTGAAGCCCATCGCGCGCTCGTCGCGCGGGGGCCGGGCAGCCCAGCCCGAACCCGACAGCTCACCTCGCAGGCGTACGGGAAGGACCACACTTGTCTGCGCCCTCCGTGCAGTGGGATACCGACACCCGGCCGGACAGCCGGGGTCGTCACCGCGGCCTGACCGCCGTGGCAAAGGTCCGGGGACGTACCGCGGTCGCCGCGGCCACCACCGGCGCCATCGCGGTATCCGGCATCGCGCTCGCCGGCTGCGCCCCAGCGGCCGACAACTCGACGGACGCGTTCAGCGACGACGGTTCCGTCACCTCAGGTCTCAGCCTCGCCAGCGCCTTCGGCTCCGGGTCGACGGGCAGTGGCACTGTCGTCCACCCGGTGAGCCTCGCGTCCACGCTTGGCGCCGACGGTGACGTCGTCCCGGCAGCGGACACTGCCGCGCCGACGCTGACCGCGAAGGCCGACGTCGACCTGTACATCACGAACCCTGACGTCACGGTCTACGCGGACCAGCCGGTCGAGATCGGCTTCAAGCTCACCAACAAGGACACGAACCAGCCGCTGGCCAACCAGCTGGTCAAGGTCCAGGTCAAGCTGCCGACCGGCTTCGCGACCTTCCTGCACCTGACGACGAACGGCGACGGGTACACCTCGTACACCGCGCGCGTGCTCACGACGACGCAGATCACCGCGGTGTTCGACGGCACCGACGCCCTGCAGTCCGCGACCTCGGACAACGTCGGCACGCTGAGCGTCAACGAGCGGCCGGCACCGTCGGCCAGCCGAGGCATCACCGTCAACGCTCCGACGAACGGCGAGCTCGGCGAGAAGGCCGTCTATCTCGCGTCGCTGCAGGCGGGCAAGCCCTACGTCTACGGCTCCAACGGCCCGGACTCGTTCGACTGCTCCAGCCTCGTGCAGTACGTCTTCCGGCAGCTCGGCCGCAGCCTCCCCCGCACGGCCGAGGCCCAGTACGAGGCCTCGGTCCATGTGGACCAGGCGCACAAGGAAGTCGGCGACCTGATCTTCTTCGGCACGCCGGGCGACATCTACCACGTCGGCATCTACGCCGGTGACGGGAAGATGTGGGCCGCGCCGCACTCCGGCTCGGTCGTGCAGTTGCAGACGATCTGGAGCACGAGCTACCACGTCGGCCGCGTCCTGTAAGACGGCACGGCGAGCGAGGACTCTCCTCCCGAGCCGAGCACGACCTTCGGCAGGTCGTGCTGCCCGACCGGCGGCGACCGCCTGCGACCCCTCCCCCTCCGGGTTCGCGAAGGTAGTAGCTGCCGCCCCGGCCGCCCCATCGTCGACGACGACGGTGGAGCTGGCTGCCGCTCCTGACTCCGCTGGAGCCCTCACGCCCGCTGCCGCCCGACAGGAGCACGTCGGACTCGACGTCAACAGCGAAAGAAAGCCTTGTGTGGCTCCGTCGCAGCTAACCATGGGTTGGCGACGACGGCGCGGTCCCTGCCGACCTGACCTCGGCCGCACTGGCCCTTCGTCGCCGAGCACCACTGCTGAAGCTGTCGAGTAAGCCCAAGCCTTTCCTTCGAGCAACAACCGGCGCGGCCCTCGCCACTCCGCCGCGCCACCCAGGAACGTCCGCCGGTGGCATCAAGGACTCCCCCCTCCCGTCCTCTGATGCCGCCAGCGGACTACCGCCGGGCCGAACCCCCTCGGCCCGGCGGCGGCCCGGCCGGCTCGCCCCCAACGGCCACGGGCCGGATAACGCGGCGCCGCCCCACCGGATCTCCCCCCCATCCGGCGGGGCGGCGCCCGCCACCCACCACCAGACGCGCCCGGCGCCGCACCGCGTGAACATTGGCAGCTGCAGCACTCGTCCCGACTGGGCTTGTGCGGCGGGACTCGTCCGCGGGACCTAGCGGGACTTATTGGACGAGAAGCTCCACAGGTTGCGGGAGAGGTCGTCGTCCCAGGAGGCTTGCCGTTCGCGGTCGGTCGGCACCTGAGCCTGGCAGTCCGGGCCAGGGTCTGGGTCGAACTGGCCTACGACCCCTACCGCCGCGAACTTCGTCGGGTACGCGCAGGCAAGGGCAAGCGCGAGCCGGGCGCCCTCGCCGAGACCCCAGATGTAGATCCGCTTCGGGTCGATCGTGGTCCAGTCCTCGGACATGTACGTGATGACGTCCAGCAGGTACTGGGCGTCCGCACCAGTGGCGTCCACCTGCCACTCACCGGCCACCGGCTCGGGGTAGACAAGTGCGAAGTGCTTCCGGTTGGCCAGTTTCGATGCGCCGCTGTCCGTTTCGAACACCTTCGTCTTGGTGTTGTTGTCCGGCAGCACGAGCACAAGCGGAATCGCCTTCTTCTCGTTCTGCTTGGCGTGCACGAGCAGTACGCGGCCTTTGGACTCATACCGATCCGGCATGTCCTTCTCCACGGTCTTCGCCGCGTTGCTGCCGTGCACGAAAAGATAAAGCGCGAAGATCGCCACAGCAGCGATGATGATTGTCCTGCTGTTCTTGCCCCACCACGCGGTGAGCGGATTAGCGGCCACGTCCCCAACCGAACCACACCTGACACCACGATGGCGCCCGTTTCGGCCACGCACCCGGCTCTCAAGGCGCCTTGACGCCGTACCGAACGGGCGGCCCCGCGGGTCGCCGACCTCTTTACCTTCCCCGCCCGAGCCTGGCCTCAGGACCAGGGCTCGGACACCTGCTCAGACCAGCTGCTCAGCTCAGACCAGCTGCTCAGCTCAGACCATCTACTCGGACCATCTGCTCAGGCGACCTGCTCGGGCGGCCCGCTCACGCGACCTGCAGCGCGCGCAGGCGAGCGGCCCGGAGCGCCTCGACCTCCGGCGGGCCATGCAGCTCCGGCAGCGAGCCGTGCACCAAGGACAGCATCAGATCGGCCAGCGCCGGATTCTGGGCCAAGACCGGGCCGTGCAGGTAGGTGCCGATCACTCTGCCAGCGACCCATCCGTCCGTCCCGTCGGCGGTGCCGTTGCCCAAGCCCAGCACCACCCGGCCGAAGGGGAACCCACTGGCACCCGGCAGAGACCTCGTCCGGCCACCGTGGTTCTCATATCCGAGCACGGTCGGCAGGCCTAGTGCCGGATCCGGCTCGATGACGATGTCGCCCACCACGCGCGGCGGCAACGGGGCGTCCGGCGGATCGAACGAGCGTCTGGTCTCCACGCCGATCAGCCCCAGGCCGCGATGGATCTCGCCGCCAGCTGGGAAACTGTCGCCGATGACCTGGTAGCCGGCACAGACCGCCAGCACCACCGCGCCACCGGTGACAGCATGCTCGATCGCTTTGTTGCGGCGCAGGCCCTCGGCCGCGAGCGTCTGCGGCTCGTCCTCGCCGCCGCCGAGCAGGTAGATATCGCATCCGGCAGGAACAGGCTCGCCGGCCGGCACGCTGACGACCTCGGCAGACAGGCCACGCCAACGCAACCGCTGGGTGAGCACCGTCGCGTTACCGCCATCGCCGTACGTACCGAGGAGCTCGGGGTAGATGAGCGCGATCCGAGTGGTCGACTCCCGCGCCGCCGCCACCTCCATAGGCTGCGGCAACCGGTCCGCCAAGCTGCGGTCGGACGGGTCCGGCAGCAGGGCGGGCAGCCGGCCGCCCGGAGCCGACCGCGGCGACGCCGGCTGGAAGAGCTGCCGCTGCGGAATCTGCGGCGAACTGTACCGCTGCGGCGGGTACGCGGCCGGCGCGGGAGGCTGGTCTCGGTCGGCCAAGTGTCGCCGCCCAGGCTGTGGCGACTGCCCAAGCTGTGGAGACTGCCCAGGCTGTGGAGACTGCCCAGGCTGAGCCGGCCGCCGCGGCAGGGCCGGCTCGGGGCGCTGATCGGGCCGCCCGGGGTACCGCTCATCGGCCGGATAGGCCGGATGGGGATGACCCCGCGACGGGTCAACCGGCTGGGTGCCGTCCGGCGGCGGCGCGGGCGGCTGGGGCCGGGGCCGGCGCGGGTCCGGCTCGAACAGGCTCACCAGGCACCTCCGCGCACGGGCGTGGCCGGCGTCGTCCGCGGGCGGCGCGGCGCGGGGGTCGTCCGGACCAGCAGGTCCCGGAACGCGGTGTAGTTCGCGACGACGTCCAGCACCGGCTCCAGCGCCGCATCGGCCGCCGCCTCCGCACTGGGGTAGACCGAGTGCGAGACGCCGGCGTAGGCCAGCCGCACGCTCATGTCCTCCTTGCGCTCGCCGGTGACGAACACCGGGCGGCCGGCGAGCCGTTCGAACGGCACGTCCCAGATCCACGACGGATCCCGGCCGTCGGCCGTCTGTGAGTTGAAGTCGACGATCAGGCTGCGCGGGGGCATCGAGTTGAGCAGCTCCATCATCTCGACCCAGCCTGCGGGGTTCTTGGCCAGCAGCATGCGGCCGTGCCGCTCCGACACCCCGAGCAGCACCTCCTGGTAACGACCCTGCACGTCGCCAAGGTCGGCCATCGCCCCGAGCGCGTCCTCGACCGGGACGCCGAACTCCCGAGCCCCGGCCGCCGCCATCGCGGCGTTGCCAAGGTTGACCCGCCCCGGCAGACCGATCGACGCCTTGACCGTGCGGCCGAACCACATGATCTCGTCGAGGCCGGTCACCGCGACGATCGGCTCCGGCCTGGCCAGGCCGCACTCCGACCACCAGCCGGTTTCGTTGCGGTGCAGCAGCTTCGCGCACTGCGGGCAGACCATCGCGTCCGCGGTCCAGTTCTGCCCGACCGACACCCACACCTGCTTCGACCAGGTCATCGCCGCCCAGGTCACCAACGGGTCGTCGACGTTGGCCACGACCGTGGAGTCGGCCAGCTCGGTGCCCAGCTCCCGCCAGATGGCGGCGATGCGCCGGGTCTCGTTCGAGCGGTCCAGCTGGTCACGGCTGATGTTGAGCAGCAGGACCACCCGCGGCCGCACGTCGCGGGCGACCTTCGGCAGCCAGATCTCGTCGACCTCGAGCGCGGCGGCGGCGTCGTAGGGAGGGCGGGAAAGCGCGGCCAGCACGCCAGGCGCCATGTTCGCGCCACCGCTGTTCGACTTGACCGGGCCAAGCGTGCCGAGCGCCCGGGCCAGCAGCCGGGTGGTCGTCGTCTTGCCGTTCGTCGCGGAGACGCAGGCGGCCGGCCGACCCCCGCCGACCTCGGCGAGCGCCTGCGGCGAGACCCGCAGGGCAAGCTTGCCGCCGATCATCTCGCCGGAGCCCTTGCCCAGCCGCCGAGACGCCTCGGAGGCCAGCCGCTCGACGGCCAGCGCCACCCTGGTCCTCGTGGAGAGGCGGCGCGGCAACGGCGACATCATGAGCCGGGACGCCGGGACGGGTACGCGGCCGGACGCTCTCGCCGGTCGGGCGGCGTGGGCCGGGTCGCGGGCGTCACGGGTCGACGCATCCGGCTGGGGCCGGCGCCGGGCCGAGTCAGCGGCACGGTTGACGTAGCTGTTGGCACAGCGGGCATGGCTGGGCTGACGGCGGGTGCCGCGGGGAGATCGCCGTCGGGCGCCGCGCACCCCGTCGCGAGTCGATGCATGTGACTAGGGCCGATCGTGGTCAGGGTGACGAGGTGGTCAGTGCCGGGGTAGTCCGAGAGACGGGGTGGTCCGAGTGACGAAGTGGTCAGGTGGGCCGTGAGGCCTGTCTACATGATGGGGCCGGTCCCGGACCGGGTCGACCCGGGGGCCGGCCGATGGCTGCGGCACGCGGACTAGCCTTCGAGCTGGCGCTTCTGAGCGGTGGTCTGGCCAGTTGCCCCTCGCCTGCCACTTGCCTGCCACGCCAATGGCGTGGGAAAGGTGATCCAGTGCACTGGACTACCAGTGCGGCATGACAATCTCGGAGCAAGGCGCACGGACCCGGCGCCGCGGACCGGCTTGACAATGTGAGGACACCACAGTGAGCACCAAGGCCGTCGCGATCGCCCGCGACGACGACCGGTGGCGGGCCTACGACCTCGAACCCACCGAGCTCGAGGATCTCGACACGCTGACCGACACGATGCGTGATCTCGGCGACGGCCTCGTCGTCGCCTTCGTGGAAGAGGATGACGAGTACCTGGCGATCATCCGCATCGACGAGGACTCGTCCGATCCGCGAGTCTTCCTGTCCGACCGACGGGTGCTGACCACGTCCAGCCTCGCCGAGGCGCTGTTCGCCGACGCGCTGCCGATGCCCGCACCCCGCGAGGACGAGGACGACGAGGACGAGGCCGTGCTTCAGCACGCCCATCCCATCGGGGACCTCGACCTGCTCGATGACCTCGGCACGCCGGCGGACGCGCTGGTCGCACTCATCGCCGAGGAGGGCATGCTGCCAGCGGACGTCGCCGCGGCGATCAGCGAACGCGCCGGAGCCGGCGAGATCTTCGACGAGGTGCGCGACTGACCGCCGCCCCGGAACGCCTCGCCGAGCCATCCGGCGCCGCCCGCGACCACGCGGCGATGCGCCTCGCGCTCGGCGAGGCGGCCCGCGCGCCGGCGGGCGGCGACGTACCTGTCGGCGCCGTCGTGATCGGCGAAGACGGCACGGTACTCGGCCGCGGCCACAACATCCGCGAAGCCACCGGCGATCCGACCGGTCACGCGGAAGTCGTCGCGCTGCGCGCAGCCGCCGCGGCAATCGGCGAATGGCGCCTAAGTGGGGTCACGCTGGTGGTGACGCTCGAACCCTGCACCATGTGCGCCGGCGCCCTGGTGCTCGCCCGCGTCGCCCGGCTTGTCTACGGCGCGGTCGACGACAAGGCCGGAGCGGTTGGCTCCCTGTGGGACGTCGTCCGTGACCGGCGGCTCAACCACCGCCCCGAGGTCATCATGGGCGTCGCCGCCGAGGACTGCTCAGCCCTGCTCGCGACGTTCTTCGCCGCCCGCCGCGCCGACCGCGCCGGCAACCACCGACCCCGCGACTGACTGTCACAGGCCCGTGGCCGCCCGCCACAGCAGCGCGGTCCCATCGACGGAACTCACAGCGCGCCACGGCGCCCGTTCCGCCCGACAGGCGGGCACCCATGCCCGCTGCCCCACCTGTGCTCATCGTCTAGTAAGCTCGCCTGCGGTGGAGTCGCCTAGTGGCCGAGGGCGCACGCCTCGAAAGCGTGTGAGGGGGCAACCCCTCCGTGGGTTCAAATCCCACCTCCACCGCCATGTTCGTTGCCCCTTCGGGGTAACTTCCCAGGGTTTTGATGTCTGCTCCGGGGAGCGACCCCCGGACCCCCGAGGTAGGGGCTTCGCCCCTACAACCCCTTTTGGCTCGTCGCCTGGCGGCGACATCGGCGGACTTGTGGTTGCGCCGGCCTTTTTGTTGATCTTTATGGAAAACTGGGGCTCCGCCGCACATCCTCTGTTGGTATGGCAGGTCCTGCTGGCCGCTTGGCCGTTCTGGTCATACTGCTTGTTACGGCCGGTGCCGGCTCAACTCGGCCAGCTTCGCACCGCCTTGTTCTATGGCGTTCTTCCCTCACCTGGATGGAGCGGTTTACGCCCATGTCGGTCTTCGGGGCCCGGCGTGGGCAGGCGTGAGTACCGCCGCCGAAATTCGGCCCAGGTACATTGGCGGCGCTGGGGGCGCCCGGTTTCGATGGTTTGAGGCGGCAGGTTTTGGGGGCGCGCAGGCCCGAAAGGCGCCGACGCGGAAAATGAGGTAGCGAGCGGGCGGGGCTGGGTATACCCAGCGGTCGGCTTGCGGGCGGCGCGGGGCGTGCAATAGTCGTGGCGACCGGAAAACTAGCGCGTGACCATGATTCCGTGGAAGGCCGCCACACCGCGCGGCAATGATTTTTTTCAAGGTCGCGGACCAGGCGTGGAAAAGGGCTTTCGGCGGGGTCGGCGCGCACAACCGATCCCAGCCAGGAGGTACCGAGAATGGCAAGGGTTGTGGTGTTCGGCGCGAGCGGCAAGATCGGGCAGGCCGTTGTGAGCGAGGCCGTCCGGCGTGGCCACCAGGTCACCGCGGTGGCGCGCGACGAGGCGAAGCTCGCCAAGCTTCCCCGGAAGGCCCAGGCCGCTGCCGGGGACGCCACCTCGCGTGACTCGGTGCACAGCCTCGCGGATGGCGCCGACGCGGTCGTCGTCGCCGTCGGCGGCAACGACAAGAAGGTCTGGGCGAACTCGGCCCGCACGATGGTCGACGCGCTGAGCAAGCAGGGCGACAGCGCGCCGCGGCTCATCCACGTCGGCCACGGGGGCACCCTCGAGGACGGGCAGGGCGCCCGCATCCTCGACGACCCCGAGTTCCCGAACGGCCTGCGCAAGGACGCGCAGGGCCAGGCGGAGGCGCTCGACACGCTGCGCTCGTCCAAGGGCGTGCGCTGGACGGTCATCTGCCCGCCGCCGGTGAACCTCGCCCAGGGCAAGCGCCGGGACACCTACCGCACCGGCACCGACCAGCCGGTCCGGGACGGCCGCGGCAACATGGCGATGTCGGCCGACGACCTCGCCGTCGCGATCTGCGACGAGATCGAGAAGGCCAGGCACATCAACCAGCGATACACCATCGGTTACTGACCGGCAGGCGGCCGCAGGCGGCGGTCGGCAGTGGCGGAGTCTCGCGGAGTTTCTCCGTCCACCGTCGGCCGCCCGTGTCGTCCGCTCATTCCGATCGGCCACGGCCTGAACGTTCTCGACGAGTCCACGGCGGCGATCCGGACGCCGCACCGACGACAGGCAGCGAACCGCCACCGGCCGTCAGCGTCGACGCCGGCACGGCGGCGCGTTTCCTGATCACACCCGCCCCCGGGGCCGCCCAACGTCGCGCGGCTTCCGGGGGCGACTTCTTGCGATCGCACTTGCGTTTTCAGTCTTCGCATTTTCGCGCTTTCGCGTTCTGCTGCTTTCGCATTCTCCTGCTATCGCGCTTTCGTCTTCACGTACCGCTACGCCCGCATCGATGCCGATGCTGGCACCGGGTCTGCGCGCATCGTTTCGAGAATCTCGGCCGTGTCTTTCGGGGTGGTCAGCGGCGAGACAATCGCGAAACGGGCCAACGTCTCGCCTCGATGCACTGTCGGCGTGACGAACGCGAACCCGTCGCTCAGGAGGCGTTCGGACCAGGCGTGGTAGTCGCGGGCGGACCAGCCGAGCCGGCGGAAGACGACCACCGACAGCTCAGGTTCGCCGACGAGTTCCAGATAGGGGACATCGCGGATCTGGTCGGCGCAGGCGGCCGCGGTGGCCAGGGCCTGCTCGACCGCGTCGGTGTACGCCCGGGTTCCGTGCACCGCGAGCGAGAACCAGAACGGCAAGCCCCTGGCCCGCCTGGTCAGCCCGACCGCGTAGTCGGCGGGGTTCCAGGCGTCCGGCGCGTCGAGCACCTCCAGATAACCGGCCTGCTGCGTGTGGGCGGCGCGAGCGAGTGCCGGATCACGGTAGATCAGTGCGCAGGCGTCGAACGGTGCGAAGAGCCACTTGTGCGGGTCGACGATCAGCGAGTCAGACAGTTCCACACCGTCGAACCGGGGCCGCGCGGACGGTGCGGCCAGCGCGGCCAACCCGTAGGCCCCGTCGACATGCAGCCACAGCGCATGCGCGCGAGCGACACCGGCGAGCCCACGCAGGTCGTCGACGACGCCGAACTGAGTGGTGCCGGCAGTCGCCACCACCGCGAACACGCCGGCCCGCCGATCGGCCGGCAGCTCGTCGAGGGTCGCGGCGAGCGCCAGGCCGGTCAGCCGGCCGCGCTCGTCGGCGGGCGCCTTCACGATGTCGACGTCCATCACCCGCGCGGCCTCGACTAGCGACGAGTGTGCCTCCTGCCCACAGGCGAAACTCCACCGCCGCGGTTCGATGCCCACCGCCGCGCATCTGGCGCGCGCGGCGTGGCGGGCGGCGACCAGGGCGGAGAGATTGCCGACCGTTCCACCAGGCACGAACACACCGCCGGCCGAGGCAGGCAGGCCGGCCAGATCCATGAGCCAGCGCAACGCCTGGTTCTCCGCGTAGACGGCGCCCGCCCCTTCGAGCCAGCTACCCCCGTAGATCGACGAGGCGCCGACGACCAGGTCGAACAGCACGGCAGCCCTGGTCGGGGCGGCCGGGATGAAGGACAGGTAGCGCGGATGGTCCGTGGATATGCAGGCACGGGCCAACACTTCGTCGTAGAGGCGCAGCGCCTCGGCGCCGCCAAGGCCGTCGGGGGTGACCGTCTCCCCTACGGCGGCGGCGAGTTCGGCCGGTGACCGCGGGGCGTCCAGCGGCGCCGGGTCGAACCGCATCCGCTGCTGGGCGTACGCGAGGACGGCGCGGGCCAGCTCGGCTGTCTGGTCGTCGTAGCGGTGCACGGTGTGCCCTCCCCGTCCAGCGCTGGGCAGAAGAGCTACCCGCGGGCGGCTACGTGCAGTCCGTCGCCGCCCGCCCGCCGTCGCCGCCCGCCCGATCCCGCGGGTAGGCCTCCTCGGCACGCTCGCGCCGTGCCTACCCGCGACGCCACGGGACCGGACTCCGCCTGGGCGGAGTCCGGTCAGGCCTCCTGCTTGCTCTTGCGCTGACGCAGGAAGAAACCGCCGGTGGCCAGGGCGACCAGCAGGACGACGATGCCGACACGCTTCATGACAACCTCCGAGATACCTGTTGATGACTTCTGGACGCCGGCCCAGAGGGCCAGCGCCGCCGGACCAGGTTCCGACCGAATGTCACGGCGAAGTTTCCGCCCGGCATGGCCAGAGCATGCCACGCCCCGCGTGGCCACGAGGTACCGGCACCGTCACGCGCCCGGCATGCCCCAAAGATCCGGCGCGTCGGGGGCGACGCCAGCAGCGGTTTCTCGTCCCGGTGAGCGGGCGGACCAACCGGATGTCTTGGTCCTCACATCGGCCATGCTCCCGCCCAGAACGCTCGTTGCCGTCCTGTGCGCTCGGCACTGTGCTGATCACCGGCGTCCCACGGGGCCGGTCGATCGGCGCCAATCCGCCCATCCGACGCGAGTCTCGGTCAACTCGCCGACAATCCCCGCCGGCCGGCAGCCGGCGAGCCGCCGCGCGGGGATTCTCGACGAACTGCTGGCGATGGTGGACGCCGGCTACGACGAGACGCTCGGGGACGACACGCTCGGGCCTGACCATCCGGAGACGCGCGCCGCCATGTTCCAGCACGCCCGCATGGACCTCGACCTCGAACCCCCGCCGATGTGACGACCCGTCGCAACCACCGCCGGTCCGCCGCGCCGGTTCTCCGGTCCACCGGTTCTCCGGTCCTCAGCCGGCGCCAGGCGGCTCGATGACCGTCGCTCCGAGGCCAACCCGCAGCAGTTCCATGGCGGCGGCCTCACCGGTCAGGGCCGCTCCCGGATGCATGGGCGCGTCGTCGTCGTCCAGCGACGGCTCGTCGATGACGTCACCGTCCGCCGCGAAGCCAGCCGACCCACCGAAGACGCCGCCGGTGGCGGCCGGGCCGGCCGGGCCGGACCCGCCGGCCAGCGCGCCGCCAGGGATGGAACCCGATCCGGGCACACCGACCACATCGGCACCTGTGCCCATGACGGTGGCGGCGGCGGCTGGGGCCGCGGATGCCACTGTGAGTGAGGGCGCCGACGTCGACGAGCCGAATCCTCCGCCCTGGCGGGCCGCCGTGGGGCGCTGGCCCTCCTGTGGGCCCGGGCCCAGCGGTCCACGCACAGCAGCGGCGGCGGACGAGCCCGCAAACCCGCCGAAACCGCCGCTGGTACCAGCGGGGCCGCCGGTACCAGCGGGGCCGCCGGCACCGGCGTTGGCGCTGCTGGTCACAGCCGCGGTCGCAGGCGCGGTCGCGACCGGCCCCGCCTCGTAGGACGGCCACGCACCGGTGCCCGGGCCTCCCGGGCCTTTGTCTGCTCCTACCGATGGCGCGGCCGCGGAACCGCCTGGCAGGCGAGCCGACCACGTCGCCGGCCCCGCTGCCGCCGACGAAGGCCCCGCTGCCGTCGATGCGGCCGAGGGACCTGCGGTCGATGCCGGCAAGGACCCCGTCGCGGGACCGGCCGGTGCCGGGCGCGCCGGCCCGCTGCCAGGCGCGGCAGGTCCGCCCGGTGGGCGGCTCGGTCCGCCTCGCCCGCCGGCGGCGCCCGGACGTCCCGCGCCGGGCTCGCCGATCGTCACCCGCCAGATGCCGCCGAACGTCTCGGCCAGCGCCTCACCCAGCACGTCGGCGTGGTTGCTCTGGCTGAACACCTTGGCCATCGGGGGTGTCGACAGCGCGAGGAACACCTCGTTCGAGCGGACGTCGAGCACGCTGACGTGCTCCACCAGGAGGCTTGCCGTCACCACCCTGCGCCGCCGTGCCGCCGCGAGGACCTGGTCCCATCTGGCGCGCACGTCGGCGGCCTCGGGCCCGCCACCGCCCGACCGAGCCGCGGAGGCTCCCTCGGCGGGCCCGGCCGGCCCAGGCGGCCTGGCCGCCGACGCGGGCACCGGCATCGCCGGAGGCGCGCCCATCGCCGCGGACGTCTGCCGGGGTGCGTTCGGGGGGTCGTTCGGGGGAGCCGAAGAGGTGGGCGGCCCGGTCGGGGCCGCGAGCTCGGCCGCGGGGGCCTGGCTACTACCGGGGCCGGGCGGCGCAGCGGTGGGGAAGGCCGGGGCCGGAACTCCCACGGCCGGAACTCCGAGGGACGGAGCTCCTGCGGCCGGAACGCTCACGGCCGGAATGCCCGCGGCCAGTCCGCGTTCGAGCCGTTCGAGGCGGACGAGCAACGCCGCGGGATCGGCCGCCGCGCCCGGCAGCAGCGCCCTCGCCAGGACCAGCTCGAGCAGCAGCCGAGGGCTCGCCGTGCCGCGCATCTCGGCGAGGCCCGCGTGCAGGACGTCGGCGGTCCGTGACAGCTCCGCAGGGCCCACCCGGCTCGCCTGGGCCTTCATCCGGTCGATCTGGTCGGCGGAGAAGGCGTCCAGCAGGCCCCGCTCGACCGCGTCCGGCACTGCATTGATCATGATGAGGTCCCGCAGCCGTTCGAGCAGATCGGCCGTGAAACGCCGCGGGTCATGGCCCGAACCGACCACTTTGTCGACGACGGTGAACAGCGTCGCCCCGTCACGCGCGGCGAGCGCGTCGACGGTCTCGTCGAGCAGCACGCCGTCGGTCATCCCGAGCAGGGCCACCGCCCGCTCGTAGCGCAGCCCTTCCGGCCCCGCGCCGGCGAGAAGCTGGTCGAGCACCGACAGCGAGTCGCGCACCGAACCCGCGCCGGCCCGGACGACCAGCGGGAGCACCGACGGGTCGACCTCGACGCCTTCCTGGGCGGACACCGAGGCCAGGTGGTCGCGCAGCACACCCGGCGGGACCAGGCGGAAGGCGTAATGATGCGTCCTGGACCGGATGGTGGCGATCACCTTGTCCGGCTCGGTCGTCGCGAACACGAACTTCAGGTAGGGCGGCGGCTCCTCGACGACCTTGAGCAGCGCGTTGAACGCCGCGGCGGTCACCATGTGCGCCTCATCCACCACGAAGATCTTGAATCGGGCCGAGGCCGGCGCGAAGAAAGCCCGCTCCCGCAGGTCACGGGCGTCGTCGACGAGGCCGTGCGAGGCGGCGTCGATCTCGGTGACATCCATCGACGAGCCGGTCCGGATCGACACGCACTGGTCGCACACGCCACACGGCTCGGGCGTCGGCCCCTGCTCGCAGTTCAGCGAGGCGGCGAGGATCCGCGCCGACGAGGTCTTACCGCAGCCACGCGGGCCGCTGAACAGATACGCATGGTGCAGCCGGCCGGTGCGCAGCGCCTGCATCAGCGCCGTCGTCACGTGCTCCTGCCCGACGACCTGGCTGAACGTCGCGGGCCGGTACCGGTTGTACAGCGCTGTACTCACAGTGCCTCGAGCTCACTCCGTCGCCGCACTCGTTCCGCCGCCTTCCTCGTCCCTCGGAAGGCGGCTCCACGAGCTTGCTCCTGCGCTCGCATACCCACCCTCGCAGCCCGCGTCGCGCTACCCGCCCCGATCCGGCGCCTGGATTGCCAGGGGGACGGGGCGACCCCATTGTCCGCCTCCCCCGACCGCCGCCGCGAAGACCACCCCGGCCCACGACCACCCGCCACCGCCTGAACCCCACGTCCGCCCGCGCCCCGCCTCTGTTCGCGGATCAGCCAGAGCCTCTGTTCGCGGACTGCTCAGGCGTCGCGCCTCACCCAAGGCCTTCCACAGGGCCCCCGACTGGGCGCGGGCCGGGCCAGCCGGGCCAGCCGGGCCATGGATCCAGGCGCCCTCCTGAGCGTCGAGGCAGGCGAAATTGGTGGTCTGCCCCCGTTCTCGCCACGATTTCGACCGCCTCGACGAAGATCAATACCCGGAGGTGGAGACCCGCGAACACCATCGCCCGAGCCAGACCGCCGGCGTCGATCAGTCAGCCGCAGCGCGCGGCTCTTGACGCGCAACCTCTGATTGACCAAGGACGACGAGCAGAAGGACCCCCCCTCGAACGGTCGCGCGAAGCGCGACACCGAGGGTCCGGCGATCGCCCCGGGGCAACATCACGAGCCCCGGAAGGCCCCGCAATGGCGGCAGCCAGACGGCCCCACCCACAGGTCGCGAGAAGCGCGACACCGGGAGTCCGGCAATCGCCCCCGGGCAACATCACGAGCCCCGGAAGGCCCCGCAATGGCGGCAGCCAGACGGCCCCACCCACAGGTCGCACGAAGCGCGACACCGGGAGTCCGGCAATCGCCCCCGGGCAACATCACGAGCCCCGGAAGGCCCCGCAATGGCGGCAGCCAGACGGCCCCACCCACAGGTCGCGCGAAGCGCGACACCGGGGGTCCGGGGGTCGCCCCCCGGGGCAATATCACGAGCCCCGGGAAGCCGCCCCGAAGGGGCGGCGAACAGGACCCCTCGCGCACCCGCCAGAGCCCGCTTATCCTTGCTGCCTTCCGGCCCTGGGGAGGTTCACGAGGATGACGCCACACGAGGGGTCTGCTGTGCAGTCTAGCCCCCCGGGGCCGATCTTGACTCCCGGGCCACCTCCGGCCTTGAGGCCACCCGGCGACCCCGGACCGAAGTCATCGGCGATCAGTCCGAGGACACCGCCCGCCGACCCCGAAGCCGGCGCGATCCGGTACTCTCGTCGACGGAGGACTCGCCTAGTGGCCTAGGGCGCACGCTTGGAAAGCGTGTTGGGCTTACACCCTCGCGGGTTCGAATCCCGCGTCCTCCGCAAGGTTCTCGATCTTCGGGAACTCGTACCCGGGCCGCTGACCAGGCGCAATGCCAAAGGTCGCGGCCCGCTTCACGTGTAAGCCGGGCTTGCTGAGCGCGCGCCGCGCGCGGAATCGCCCGAGAGGCCGCCTCAGCCGCGGCACGGCCGGCTGGCCGGAGCAGAACTGCGGGTGGCGCGCCGCAGCATCCGCGAGGCTGGCCTGCTCACCTCCAAGCGCCGCGGCCCCTGGGTCTACTACCGCGTCACACCCTCCGTGCTGGCCGTCCTCGGCCACACCCTCGCCGGGCAGTGATCGCACCCCGCTGGTCAGCTGGTCTCACGAACATCCCGCGCCGGTGCTGAGAGCGCCCCGCTAGCGGCGATGGCGCAGCCTGCCTGGCGCGGAACGCAGCAGGCCGGCGCGGCTGGATGGGCGTCGTGCTGACGGGGCGGACAGCTGAGACGCCGCGCACCACGTGTGATGTCCGCTGGCGCTCAAGCGGCTTCGACCGTAGCGGACCTTGGTGTGAGCACTGCGGCGAGTGCGGCCATGGCGCCGGGGACGGGACGGTAGTAGGCCCAGACGCCGCGCTTCTCGCGGGTGATCAGGCCGGCGTCGACCAGGACCTTCAGGTGGTGGCTGATCGTGGGCTGGGTCAGGCCGAGGGGTTCGGTGAGCTCGCATACGCAGGCCTCGCCTCCGTCTCGGGCATAGATCATCGACAGCAGGCGTAGCCGGGTCGGCACGGCGATCGCCTTGAGGACGGTGGCGAGCTGTTCGGCGTCCTCGACGGACAGCGGTTCGCGGGCCAGCGGTGTGCAGCAGCCCGAGAGCGCCCCGGAGAAGACGGCGGGAGCCTCGGCCCCGGCCCGGAGGTTGGGCAGGGGGCGCGCGGCCTGCGGGGGTGTTGTCGCCATGGCACCAGCATGCCTCAGGCATTGACAGACGTCTATCTCGTCGTCCATCCTCTGCTCGTCAGGACATAGACCGCTGTCGATGTGATTGTGGAGGTGCGTGATGGCACGGGTGCAGCTGGCGTTGAACGTCTCGGACGTCGAGGCGGCGGTGGCGTTCTACGGGAAGCTGTTCGGGGCCGAGCCGGCGAAACGCCGGCCGGGCTATGCGAACTTCGCGATCGACACGCCGCCGCTGAAGCTGGTCCTGATCGAGAACCCGGCCGCGCGCGGGACCGGGGTCGCCGGGGCCCTCAACCACCTGGGGGTCGAGGTCGAGACGTCCGAGGAGGTCTCCGCGGCGACCGCCCGTCTCGCCGACGCCGGTCTGACGACGGCGGTGGAGGAGAACACGGCCTGTTGCTACGCGCTGCAAGACAAGGTGTGGGTCGACGATCCGGACGGCGCGCCGTGGGAGGTCTACACGGTGTTGGCCGACGTCGCCGAGATGGCCCGTCCGGGCGCGACGCCATCGGTCGCCCAGCGTGCGGACGCGCCGGGCTCGGCCTGCGACTGCGGCCCGATCTGCACCCCCGCTGCCAGCGACGACGAGCCGGCCACGACCGCGACGACCGCGACGTCGATGGAGGCTGCATCGTCCGCGGTGGCGGCCGGTGCGCGCACGGTGCTGGCGGTCGAGCCGGCCTCTGCCGGCTCCTGCTGCTAGACCGCCGCCGGTGACGAACGTATCGGCGGGCCAGCCGCCGTTGGCACGGCGGCTGGTCGCCGAGGCGGTGGGCAGCCTGTTGCTGGCGGCGCTGGTCGTCGGTTCCGGGATCGCCGCGCAGCGGCTGAGCCCCGGCCAGGCCGGCCTGCAGCTGGTCGAGAACGCCGCGGCGACCGCCGCCGGCCTGTACGCGATCATCCTGATGGTCGGGCCGGTGTCCGGAGCCCACTTCAACCCGGTCGTCACCGCGGTCGACGCGGCATTCGGCGGGCTGTCGTGGCGGGACGCCGCCGCCTACCTACCCGCCCAGATCGCCGGCTGTGTCGCCGGCGCGGTCCTGGCAAATCTGATGTTCGCAGAGTCGGCGGTGTCGATCTCCACCCATCACCGGGCGTCGGGTGCGCATCTGCTCGCCGAGGTCGTCGCGACCGCTGGCCTGATTCTTCTGATCTTCTCACTGGTCCGGTCCGGGCGTGGGGAGCGGGCGCCGGCCGCGGTGGGTGCCTACATCGGCGCGGCGTACTGGTTCACCAGCTCCACCAGCTTCGCCAACCCGGCGATCAGCGTCGGACGGATGTTCTCCGACAGCTTCGCCGGCATCGCCCCCGCCTCCGTGGCGCCCTTCATTGCCGCCCAACTGGTCGGCGGGATGGTCGGCTGCGGCCTGGTCCGCCTCCTCTACCAACCCGCCCCCGCCCCCGCCCCCGCCGGGCCGGGGCAGGCCGCCGACGTGCTGCTACCCCACCCCGCCACGGCCGCCCACGACCCGGCGCCGGTCAACGGCGCCACCCCGAACCCAGCAACGCGAGGTGTCTCATGACCACATCCGACAGCGCTGGCAGCGGCGATCCGCGATGACCTCGATCACCGCGTCCGCGGCCTGATCGCCAGCCTGTTACCCGACCTCACCCTGCCCGCCCCCCGCACCCCGCACCCCGCACGTCCTCCTGACGTCACCACACCGGCCCGACGACGCCGCGGCCGGGCTGGTGGCCTTCCATACCCACGAAGGGACTCGTCCGTGTCCGACCTCCCGTCGGTGCTGTTCGTCTGTGTGCACAACGCCGGCCGTTCCCAGATGGCCGCCGGCTTCCTGACCCACCTCGCCGCCGGCCAGGTCGAGGTCCGCTCGGCCGGGTCGATGCCCGCCGAGAAGGTCAACCCGGTCGCGGTCGCCGCGATGGCCGAGGTCGGGATCGACATCGCCGCCGAAACCCCGAAGATCCTCACCGTCGACGCCGTCGAGTCCTCCACCGTGGTCATCACGATGGGCTGCGGCGACGCCTGCCCGGTCTTCCCCGGCATCCGCTACGAGGACTGGAAACTCCCCGACCCCGCCGGCCAGGGCATCGACGCCGTCCGCCCCATCCGCGACGAGATCCGCACCCGCGTCGAGGCGCTGCTCGGCGAGCTCCTGCCCGCCGCTGGCTAGGGCGTGGTCGCGGGTGGATCTGTGGGGAGTAGCCGCGGAACGGCGCGGACGTAGGCGACCATGCCGACGACCTCGACGAGGGTCTGGGTGACGACGGCGACGGCGGCGATGGCGAGGTGGTCGGGCAGCGCGAGCGCGAGCGGGAGCACGACGAGGGAGTTGCGGGTCGCGCCGGTGAACACGATCGCGCGGCCGGCGGGGGCGTCGAGACGGAACAGCCGGGCGACGGCCAGCCCGAGGAAGGCCATCACCAGCAGGAACAGCGCGTAGAACGGTGCGAGCCGGGCGATGTCGGCGAGGTTGTCGTCGATTCTGGGGACCTGCGAGGCGACGACCGCGATCAGGGTTGCGACCATCAGCGGCACCATCGTCGTCCCTGCCGCCGTCATGAGGACCTGCCCGCCCGTGCGGCGCGCGGCCCACGCCTGGACGGTCCAGGCCAGGGCGAGCGGGGCGACGATCAGAAAGGCGAAGGCTTTCAGGAACGGCTGCACGTCGACCACGTCGGCCAGCCCCGAGCCGAGGAAGGCCAGCAGGAACAGCGGCAGCAGCGTCATCTGCGCGACGAGCAGCAGCGGAGTGGCCGCGAGCAGCTGCTGGTTGCGGGCGCCGGCCAGGCCGCTGAACACGATGACGTAGTCGACGCACGGGCAGAGCAGCACCAGCAGCGCGCCCAGCCGCAGCGCCTGGTCGGCGGGCAGGAACGGGAACAGGCCGGCGACGACCAGCGGGACGACGAGGAAGTTCACCGTGAGCGCCGCGCCGAGGAACCGGCCGGCCCTCAGCGAGCGGACCAGCTCCACGGCGGGCACCTGGAGAAACGTCACGAACAGCAGCGCCGCCAGAACCGGGTTGATCGCATGCTCGAGCCCGGGGCCGGCGCCCGGCGCCGCCCAGCCGACCAGGCCGCCGACCGCGATCGCAGCAAGGTAGATCGCCACCTGGTGGCGTTCCATCGCCGCCACGACCCTGTCGATCACATCCAGCTCCCGCCCTGTCCCTCCCGGCCACCACGGCCGTCCACTCATCCTCACCGGCGGCACACTCGCCGAAATCGACAGGCCGGTGGGCTTGCATCCGGGCACCCGGATGGCCCAGCTGAACGCTTCGGATCGGGAACAGCCGAAGCACTCGCCTGTGTCCCGACGCACGGTCGACCGCAACCTCGGCGGCCGACACACATCCGTCGGCCAGTCCGGGGGCCAGCCCGGGGGCCGAGCCTGGGCCGCCACGGGCCGGCCCACGCGGGCGTCGGCACGGCTGACGGCGGAACGGACGTAGGATCATGGTCATGTCGAGTGATGGTTCGACGGGCCCGTTCGGTGACCTGGGTGGCGGCGGCCTCGGCGGCTTCGGGGCGATCTTCGAGCAGGCCCAGAAGATGCAGGCCGCGATGATCGACGCGCAGCGCGAGCTCGCCGACGCCCGGGTCGAGGGCAGCGCGGGTGGCGGGCTCGTGACCGCGACCGTGAACGGCGGCGGCGAGCTGGTCAGCCTTACCATCAGCCCGGAGGCCATCGACCCCGCGGACACGGAGACACTCGCCGACCTGGTGGTCGCGGCCGTGCGGGACGCCACGACGAACGCGCACAAGCTGGCCGAAGAGAAGATGGCCGGCGTCACCGGCGGCCTGGGCGACGTGCTCGGCGGTTTCGGTGGGCCCGGTGCGGGCGGGGGCTCGGGTCCGGCCGGCGGGCTGCCGGGGCTGCCGGGGCTGCCGGGTGGATTTCCCCAGCTCGGCTGACACACGTCCGGCGCGGGCATCGCCGCCGGCACACGGGTTCGGAACATGCGGATCGGAACATTCGGGACATTCCGAGCAGCGGGACTGACGACGGCGCGCCCGGCGCAGGAACGGTAAGGCACACGTGTACGAAGGCGTCGTCCAGGACCTGATCGACGAGCTCGGGACGCTTCCCGGGATCGGGCCGAAGAGCGCGCAGCGGATCGCGTTCCATATTCTCGCCGCCGACCCGGCGGACGTCCGCAGGCTGGCCAAGGTGCTGGTCGAAGTGAAGGAGAAGGTCCAGTTCTGCCGGGTCTGCTTCAACGTGGCCCAGGCTGAGCTGTGCCGGATCTGCTCCGACCCGCGCCGCGACACCACGGTGATCTGTGTCGTCGAGGAGTCGAAGGACGTCGTCGCGGTCGAGCGCACCCGGGAGTTCCGCGGCCGGTACCACGTGCTCGGCGGGGCGATCAACCCGATCGGCGGGGTCGGCCCCGATGACCTGCACGTCCGGGAACTGATCGCACGGCTGGCGGACGGCTCGGTGACGGAGCTGATCCTGGCGACCGACCCGAACACCGAGGGCGAGGTGACCGCGAGCTACCTCGCGCGCCAGATCGCCCCGATGGGCCTGACCGTCACCCGGCTGGCGAGCGGCCTGCCCATGGGCGGCGACCTGGAATGGGCCGACGAGGTGACGCTGGGCCGCGCGTTCGAGGGACGTCGAGCGGTCTCCTGAGAACGACTCACGGCACCGGGACGGCCGAAGTCCCGAACTGAAGGTCGGGATAACGGCCACGATAGAAGCGGCTAGAAGCCGAGGACCGGCGCGTAGGTTGAGCTGGGGATCGCCGACAGCGTCAGCAGGATGACACTGATATCCAGTTCGTCCGCCTCGGGAAGGAAGTGTCCGAGCATTCCGCGCGTCCGATAGATCGGCTGGCCGCCGCGGCTGACGCGGACGCCGAACATGCCTGTCGCGCGTAGCCACCAGACGCGGTCGGCCGCCCTGATCCGCACCCGCCGGCTGTCACGGCGCAGGTCGGCCACGTACCGGCGCGGCCAGGGACGGTCGGCACGGGGGCGGCCGGGCTGGTCGACCGTACCGGTGATCATCCCGTCGGGAGCGTGCACCGCGAGGCGAGCCGGCTTCGCCGTCAGCTCGACCAGCGAACTTTCCCGCGAGATCTCCTCACCGGCCGGCCACATCGTCGCCGGCCGGATTCCCTCCCCGGCGAGGATGCGGGCGCCCAGTGGGCCGCCGGTCGGATGCCCGGGGGGTAGCAGCGCACCGACCACCCTGCCGGCCCCCTCGAGCCGCCAGGCGACCGACACGAGGGCGCCGGTGACCAGACCAGGCAGCGGCTGACCGTCCTGCTCCACGTCGGCGCGGCTCGCTCGCACGGGAAGCATGCGCAACATTCGGGTGGGCGCTGCACTGCGGGAGACGGCCCACGACTGGGTCAGACCGATCATGCATGCGCCTCCTCCGGCCGTCCATCATCCCGGCCCGGGAACAGGTCTTGGGCCCAGTTGGGCGTCCGGACACTAGCCGGCCGCCTTGAACCACGCTCCGTCTTCAATGCATCGACAGTCTGCCATCTGATCCTTACGCATCTCAATAACCTGCATCTTGCGTGCTATCACGGCATCCGCCGACCTGGTCGAACGAGTCCAGAACGCCGGTTCGCCGTCGGACCCGGTCGCGGGGCGCCGGAGGCCGGATGGCAGCGTGGAGGCGTGGGACCGGGCCAATCAGCATGTCAGGAGCGGTAACCAGATGATCATCAGTTCGCACGTCGGCGCAGGCGCCCTGGTTGGCATGGTCATTCGCCGGCCGGAAGCGGCGCTTGCTGTCGGCTTCCTGTCCCACCTCGTGATGGACGCGCTGCCGCACTGGGGTACCGGGCCGAACACGGAATCGGAGTGGCTACCGATCGCGAAGAAGGACGGCGTCGCCGGACTCGCCGCGATGGCCTTGCTGACCGCGTCCGCACCGTCGACCGCCCGGCTGTCCGTCCTCGCCGGGATGACCGGCGCCTGCCTGCCGGACACCGACAAGGTCGGCCGGTTCTTCGTCGGCCACAGCCCTTGGCCGGCGCGGTTCGACCGGTTCCACGAGGCGATCCAGAACGAGGCCCGCCACCGCCTCCCCCGCGAGGTCGCCACCGCCGCGGCGCTCACCGCGGTCGGCACGCTCACCCTGCGAGTCTGGTCGGGCCGTACCCGTCGTGCGGGGCTGCGCGAGCAGGATGCCGGCACGGTGTACGCCGCGGCGCGTGGTTGACGGTCTGGCTGATCGCCTGCCCAAGCAAGGCGTGCCTGGACCGCGGAGGCTACGCACCAGCGGGAACCGAGACATTTGTTCGGAAGGCGCGGGCAGCGTCCGTCCTACGCGGGTCGGCCGCGACCAGGCCCTGACCATCCGCCTCTTGGCCGGTCCTTGAACCGCGAGGCCGGACGTCTCAGCGGTCGAGGAGCACGCGGTCAGGGGCCGGGGAAAGCGATCAGTAGTCGGGGAAGAGGACGGCGGCGCCGGTTACCCGGTCCGCGGCGAGATCCGTCAGCGCACGATCGGCGGCGGCGAGCGGGTAGGGCGTCACCGTCACCTCCAGCCGATGGCGGGCGGCGATCGACAGGAACTCGACGCCGTCCGCCCTGGTGTTCGCGGTGGTACTGCGCACCGAGCGCTCCTGGAAGAGATGCCGCTGGTAGTTCAGAGACGGCACGTCCGACAGGTGGATGCCAGCAATCGAAAGAGTGCCGCCGCGGTCGAGCGCCTCGAGCGCGACCGGCACCAGGTCCCCAACCGGAGCGAACAACACCGCCGCATCCAGCGGCTCGGGTGGGGCCTCATAGGCGCCGGCGACCGACGATGCCCCGAGCGCCAAGGCGAGCCGCTGCGCGGCCGGTGAACGCGTCATCACGTGCACGGTCGCACCCTCGGCCAGCGCCACCTGGGCCGCAAGGTGCGCAGAGGCACCGAAGCCGTAGACGCCGAGCCGACCGCCCGGCGGCAGTTCAGCTCGCCGCAGCGCCCGATATCCGACGATCCCGGCACACAGCAACGGTGCGAGCTCGCCGTCCTCATAGCCGCCCGGGAGCCGGTAGGCATAGTCGGCGTTCACGAGGGCGTACTGCGCGTAGCCGCCGTCGACATCCCAGCCGGTGTAGGTCGAGGTAGGGCACAGGTTCTCCGCGCCACGACTGCAGTAGACGCATATGCCGTCCGTACCGGCCAGCCAGGCGATACCCAGCCGCCCATCCGGCCCAAGCCCCGGCCACCGGTCCTCGACGTCAACGCCAGGCCCGGCCGCATCCAACCGGCCGACGACTTCATGGCCCGGAATGGTGAACGGCCGACGGGGCGTGAGGTCACCTTCAGCGAGATGCAGATCCGTCCGGCACACCCCACAGGCCAGCACGCGCAACCTGACCTGCCCAGCGCCCGGCTCGGGCACGGGAAGCTCGACCTGCCGCAAGGGCCCGGTCGCCGCCGGCCCCGGCCGCCCCACCTGCCACCCGATCATCGTGCGCACGCCGGAGCTCATGCCCAAAGGCTCCCAGCCCGAGCCCCAGCTGTCCGGCCAAGCGTCAGCCGCCCGCGTGGGCGGGCAGTTTCGGGTTGGGGTGGAAGGTTGTTCCGCTCCGCTCCGCCCGGGCGGCACGCTGTATCTCTGGTCCGCTCCGTCCGGGCGCCGCGCGGCGTCCTCCTCCGCGGACGGGTGCTCCGGCGACCTCCGCTGCGGCCCAACCCCGTTCACGACCTCCGAAATCGCTTACCTCCCAGCAGACCTCCCAGATCGCCTTCGGCGATCCGGCAGGAACCCCGGACTTCGTCGATCCGG
>Ga0068859_100000439_pt1 | contig 41794 bp, 37 predicted proteins | sample KBSSwiS22_FD_66585 | JGI IMG/M metagenome (GOLD analysis project Ga0068859, IMG submission 66585) | Switchgrass rhizosphere microbial communities from Kellogg Biological Station, Michigan, USA - KBS Switchgrass S2-2 | ecosystem: Host-associated > Plants > Roots > Rhizosphere > Soil ... | reverse complement strand
GGTCCCGAGCAGAACTTCACGTATATCGCGGCGACGCGCCCAAGGCTTGCGTTTATCACGGATATCCGTCGCGGCAACCTCCACCTTCATCTGCTGTACAAGGCCCTTTTTGAGATTTCCAATACTCGCGCCGACTTCGTTGCGAGACTCTTCAGCAGGAAACGGCCGGCGGGCCTGACTTCGACATCAACCGCACTGGAACTGATGAGCGCCTATATACGAGTGGCTCCGGATGATGAGGCTGGTTTCCGGGTAAATCTGAAGGCGGTCACCGATCACCTGACCAAAACTCGTGGACTGCCTCTTGGGCGGGATGAGCTTACGGGCATCGAGTACGTCTACGAGAACTTCCATCGATTCGGCCCCGGGATTAACTACACCTCATCGATTGGACGCGGAGGCGGTGCGATCACTTATGCCGCGTTGATGGCGACCAGGGATACGACAGGAAAAGAACGCAGCTACCTCGCGTCTGAGGAAACTTTTGGATGGATCAAGGCGATGCAGACGAAGAACCTGATTATTCCGATCGTGGGTGACTTCGCAGGACCGAAAGCTTTGCGCGAGGTTGGGGCTTTTGTCAAAGAGCACGGCGCCACCGTGACAGCATTCTACGTCTCGAACGTTGAGGACTATTTGCGCACCAATGGAGTGTGGCAGAGATTTTGCGCAAACGTCGCGACGATCCCCATCGATACTTCCAGCCTGTTTATCCGTCCTGGCAATAGGATTGCGATCCCCATCGGCAACGTGCTGGACGCAACGTTTAGCTCGATGGCCGCCGAAACCGCAAGCTGCGCGGCGAAGTAGCTGATCAAGAAATCGCCTGACCAGACCACCCCGACCGCTCCAATCAATGTGGCTTCGCCCCTTCGTTCTTGATGTCGTGGCTCGACCGAGGAGGGAAATTTGCATACGCCGAAATGCCCTGGCCAATTTGGACATCTGTTGATTGAAGGAGGGGAATATTACGCTCCTCCGGGTGTGGATTTCCGCCCACCCCTTCTCAACCCGTGCGCCGCAGTGTCGGTGTGCACGACAACCTTTCAAGAGAGAGGACGTATTAAGGTGCGATGTTCATCAGACATCGCGAGAGCAAGCGCCGAATTTGTAATGCGGCCGCGGATTTTGTCGTGTTGGTCGTGATGCTCAGCGCACAGCTGTGTAATTTCCAGGGAACTTCATCGTCTTACTCTCGTATTTCAACGCAAGATCGCCATCCCTCGAGAGACGAATCGCGTCTCTATGTTGGCGCCGCGATTGCATTGTTCACCGCGACTGCATTCTGGGGAGATCAAGAATGAACAACACGAGACTGATGACGGCATTCATCTTAGTACTGGTTATCGCGGCAGGTGGACTTCCGCCACACGCGTTCGCGCAGACAACGTCCGACGGTTTTGTCTCGACGCCTGCTGGAAAGAAAGCATTCCTGAATGGTGACTATGCGGAAGCGGAGCGCTTTTTTCGGGACGCCCTTCGTGAGGCGGAAGCAGCGAAGGTTACTCCGGGCCGCATGGCAACAGCCATCGGGAACCTCGCCCAGGTTTTGGCGGCTCAGCACCGTTTCGGTGAGGCGGAAGAACTCTTCGATCGCGCCCTGAAGGTAGAAGCAAGCGCCAACGTGGATCCTCGCGTACGAACCATTCTGCTGCTGAACCTTTCCGCTGTTTACACCACCACAGAACGGTTCGGCCGTGCAGAATCCGTTCTCGAGGAAGCTGTGGGCCTGTGCCGGAAGCATTTCGGCCCCGACAGCAGGGAACTGGCGGGTGCGCTCAAGCGTCAGGGAATCGTTTATGCGATGACGAAGCGCGTTGACAAGGCGGAATCTCGCCTCAAAGAAGCTCTTGCGATCGCCGAAAGGCAGCCCAATCTGCCGCCCGAAGAACTCGCGACAATCCTGTCGAGCCTTGCGGGGGTCTATTCGTTGCAAAACAAATGGAACCGTGCGGAACCGCTGCTTCTGCGTGCGGTCGATCTCTCTGAACGAACCTACGGCGCGGATCACCCTTTGGTTTCCGATGTTCTGATTAATCTCGGCGAACAATCCATGCGACAGGGCAACCTTGATCGTGCTGAAGCGGTATTCCGGCGGGCTTTGAGTATTCGTCAGGCCGCGTTCGGACGAGATCACGTCGATACCGCGCGTATCGCCGCCAGACTGGCAAGCGTTCTCACGGCGCTGAACAAGAATGATGAAGCTCACAGTCTGTTTGTTGCAGCTCTGCCGATTGAGGAACGGGTCCTCGGCCCCGCCGACGCTGAAGTGGCTTCCTCATTGGAACAGTTCGGCAAGCTGCTTCGGCAAATGCAGGACACCTCGCGAGCCGAAACAATTGAGGCTCGCGCTCGATCTATTCGCGAGACTCTCTCGTACACGATTCCCGCGGGTCAGATTGTAAAGTGATCTGACACCAACGGATCAACCGATGGGTTCGGTCACTTCCGAGAAAGTTTCTTCCGAATTCGACTGATTGTTTCCGGAGAAACTCCGAGGTACGACGCCACCATCCATTGCGGCACTCGTGTCGCAATGGATGGATAGGTCGCCAGGAAGTCCAGATAACGCTCCTCAGCAGAAGTGCTCAGAGACTTGACGATGCGCTGGTCCTTCGCGGCAGCGTGTTTCTGCAGGCCTTTGCGGAACGCTGCGGCATAACCCGGCACCTTTTCCACCAGCCTTTCGTGCGACACGGGATCGATCAACAGAATCTCGGAGTCTTCTACCGCATCGACAAAGTACTGAGACGGAGACTTTGTTGCCAGACTGATGTTGTCTGCCAGCCACCAGTTTTCAGGCGCGAACATCACGATATGTTCCTTGCCCTTCGGATCGATCACGTAACTTCGCAGACATCCTTTGGCGACGAATGCCGCATGCTTCGCGACCTCTCCCGCCTGGTGAAGGGATTCGCCCGAACTGAGGGTTCTGGCAATAAAAACGGTTCTGATGAAACCGAATTCCTGATCCGTGATTGTCGCTCTGGCCTGAAGGTAGGCTCGGAGAATGTCGAACGCCGGCATCGCGAACGATGTTTCCCGCTTTTTTGTCATCCCAGTTTCCCGCGAAATCGCGCGGCCAACAGATCAATCGCTTCATCCGACGGCCTGGCGTAATGATTGAAGTAGGTTTCAATGCTGACTCGTGCGGCTGGGAAACCTGCACGGTAGAGACCTGCTCGCAGCAGGTGAACCATTTCTCCGTTTCCCACGAGATGAAAGTGATACTTCTCCAGGCCTGTTCGCTCGATACGGTCCGGAATGATATCGGTGACGCGACCTGTAAGGCCATTCCAGGTTTTTGAGGGTCGAGTGACTGTGAAATCCCATTTAAAGTTCAGATGACGACCTGCGAGAGCGTCGAGTTCTGCTCTCAGGCACGTGTGGGACTCTTCACGGAATCCTGCATAGAGAGACACCGGCCGAGCTTCGCCTTCACGGAGGGCCTTCTCCACATATCCAAAGAGTGGGCCAATGCCCGCACCTGTCGAGATCAAAAGGATGTGTTCTGCATCCGTCTGGATTTCCTGTTCGATTGGTGTATGGAACGGCCCGTGGAAGAAGACCGTGTCGGCAGTAGAAAGCTGAGCCAGGAGCGGAGACATGCGTCCGCCGGAGATGACGCGGTAGAGATGCTCGAATCGGCGGGCTGAAGGTTCGCCGCGGCTTACAGTGTAGGCGTGACGCATCAGTGTGCTGTCGTTGGTCTTCAGCCCAAGGCCCAGAACATGTCCGGGCTGGAATTCGGCGGCGCCGTCATCCGCGGCTTCCAGCGAGATCCACATGCTGCCATCCGCCACGGGGCGATTGGTTAGCACTCGCGCGGGTCGCCATGTGGATCTCAGATCAATCGTCATTTTTTCATTCTAGCGAAACTTTCAGCCCGTTTCTGGCGATCAAATTGCAGAGACATTAGTAGCGTCAGTTGCTCGACTCATTCGGGCCCCCCAGTTATCGAAATCTGTTCTTGGGGCCAACGACATCCGGTGTCTCGTGTGTCGATTTCTGTACAGCATGTACGGCAGCGTACCGACGGCTGCCCCATGAACTTGATACCTAACGTGTGCCTTGAACGCCTTGAACGCCATGATGAATGGTCATCGCAATCGCATACTGAAAGAATTACCTCTTCGGGAGAGTCGTCTCCTTGAGCCGCACTTGAAGCCGTTGGTGCTGGCTAAGGACGCGGTCCTTTATGAAGCAGGCCAGCGAATCAAGCAGGTCTACTTTCCCGAGGAGGCGATCGTCTCATGCCTATCGGGGACGGCCGATGGCGAGTCCATTGAGGTGTGTATTGTTGGAAGCGAAGGCGTCGTGGGAATTACGTCCCTGTTTGAAAACGTCACCGCGTTCCATGCGGTCGTTCAGATTCCGGGACGCGCTTATGCCGTTAACTGTGAATTCCTGCAAACAGAATTCGGTCGTTGTGATGTTGTACATCGTGTTCTTCTGCGGTACACGAACGCACTGCTGCAGCAGCTTTCCCAGACCGCTGTCTGCAACAAGTTCCACTCGGTGGAAGAGCGATTTTGCCGGTGGCTGTTGACGGCTCAGGACAAGACAGCACAGGACTCGATTCCCATGACTCACGATGCGCTGGCGAGTGTGCTGGGAACTCGCCGCGCTTCCATTTCCGGCGCAGCGGCAGCCTTTCAGCGCAGCGGCGCCATTCGCTATGAGAGAGGGACGATCTCTATTCTCAATCGGAAAAAGCTGGAGGGCGACACCTGCGAATGCTATGAGGCGATTGCAAAAGCTCACGAGCCACCGCCCTCAACACGTCGTCCGGTCTCCGTGTAAATTTTTCGGGTTTGCTGAGATGTCGCTACATCGCTTCAACTCAAACGGCAATTCCATCCTCGACAACCTCTCCCATGAGGAATTCGGAAAAATTTCCCCGGATCTCGAATCCGTGCCACTAACAAAGTACAGCGCTGTTCTTCCTACCGGCAGGCGCGATGAGTACATCTATTTTCCAACTGGCGCCGTTATTTCGTTCCTTGGTGACACCAACGGCGGCGGCAGCATTGAAGTTTGGTCGGTGGGACATGAGGGAGCTGCCGGCATCGCCAGCCTACTCGGCCAGTCCACGCCATTTCCTGGTGTCGTGGTGGTGGCGGGAACGGCGCTGCGTGCAAAGTCTTCGGCCCTGCGAAAACACTTCGAGAAGAGCGAGGCCTTCCACAAGGCGGCGCTCGGATATCTGCAATATCTGATGACCCAAATCTCCTACCTGGGCGTCTGCAACAATAGTCATCCGCTCGATCAGCGACTGAGCCGCTGGTTGCTTGTCATGGAGGAGCGCGTCGGCGGCAACGTCCTGAACTTCACGCAGGATTCAATAGCGGGTGTTCTTGGAACGCGCCGAGCGACGATCTCCGTCGCGGCGGCAAGACTTCAAGCCGACGGCCTCATCAGCTATACACCGGGCGCCATCACGATTCGTTCTCGCCGCGGTCTGCGAAAGGTTGCCTGCGGCTGCTACAAGGTCATCAATCGGAAAGTCGCCTGAAGAGCACGCAGTGCCGGCGTCCCGATTTCGGAGGACAGCCTTCGCACCAATCCGTCAATTAAGGACGGACTACTCTCCCAGACTCCATGATGCGGGGACTTTCCAATTTCAAAATTCCTCCCGTGGGCTATCGCGGAATCTCCAAAACGACATCCTCCCCCGAGCCCCCGGTCCAGCTTCCCTTACCATTCTGGCTTTTGCCGTCGCTTCCGTAGCTCCAGATCTTCAGCTTGCCGGCTTCTTTCGAGTAGGACAGATGTTCGCCGAACGGGTCAGGCAGTTGCGGCATCTCGCCGGTGGCGAGAAAGATGGTGGCTGCGCGCAGGACGAGCAAGTGCGCGTGCACATCGCGGTGTCTTTCCAAAGATTTAGGGAGACTCGGCACAGATTCTCGAACGAGGGGATTCCCGGATGCTTCAGCTTGAGCCGTAATCGCGCGCGCCTCCTTCGTTGCGGCGTCAAAGGGCAAAATATCGATGTTGTGCGATCGCTGCGCGTACGAGTCTCTCTGTTCAAAAGCATCGAGCGCCATGCGCCGAGGCGAAAGGCCATAGCGCCAACCACCGTCCCTGGCCAGATGCAGCCACTGTTTGGTTGTCACGAGCTCTTCGGTCATGTCGACACCGAAGCCGGTTAGTGCGGCTTCATTCGTGAACGTGGGGCCAAGAGGCGGAAAGTGGCGGTCGGCGATTTCGAGTTCTTTTGCGAGGTTCGCAAGTTGTTGCCGGGTTAACTTTCGGGAGAGAACCAGATTTTTCAATTCATCCAGTGTCGCCTGGAACACAGCGAGGCCTACCAGACTGGAGAGGAGAGGCCCATTGGTTGCAAGGTCGCTCGCGAACTGGGATGTATCCAGAAGAAGGTCCGATGCATCCTGCGGGCGAGTTTCTTCCCAGACTCGTGCCTGAGCAATCGAAAGCTGACTGGTTCGCCTGGACCCCAACAGGCTGGGGAGTTCAGCCGCAGGCCCATCGTCCCATTCATAAGGGTATTGACCGTTGGATCGTTGGGCCCCGAGACGCAAGTGATCGATCACCCCTGGATTAGCCGCGATAAGTCGTTCCACCAGGGCTCGGTCTGCGCGTGCATCGCCCGCAAGGAACGAGTGGAGGAGGTAGTCGGCGTTCGTGCCTTCCCTAACGGTGAGTGCGAGGTTGATCGCTACGTTGTATTCATCCCACGCATTGCCGGGAATCGCTTTCCCTCGCAGGACCGGCCTCGACACATTCCGGGATCGCGCCTCCTGCTTGAGGGTGGCTACCCGATTTCTCATCCCGTTCCAGCGGGCGTTGTCCATGGGCATGACCAGAACGGCAAGGAGCAGGATCACGGTGAGCACTGCGACTGCGATGATCCAGATCATAGCCTTGCGGCCTCTATCCTCCATGCGTCAAACCTCTCCCTTCACCGTGTAGTTCTAACCCAAAGACAAGCAAATGGGCCATTTTGGTTTGGATATTTCTATGGGGGAGGGCGCCGTCAAATCTGAATGCGTCGAAGCGTAGTATCATCAATGACGTCGTGCACATCGGACTCGCCGCCGCCTGATTGAACGTTCCTGTCGTATCGAGGTCATAAACAGATGATGATGAAGAGGCCTGGCAAGCAGATCCCGAACTTTGATGAGATTGAAATTCAGGATTGGATTGAGTCTCTCGATTATGTCATCCAGAATCGCGGAGCTCTGCGAGCCAACGTTCTGCTGGATCATCTCCGCGCGTATGCCTTGCACAGAGGCGTTCAAATCCCCTTCTCCGCAAATACTCCTTATATAAATACGATCCCTTTGGAGCAGCAGCCTCTGTATCCCGGCAATGGAGACATCGAGCAGCGAATTCGAAGCCTGGTGCGCTGGAACGCGCTTGCTATGGTCGTGCGCGCGAATCGCGAAGAAAGCGGTATCGGCGGTCACATCTCGACGTTTGCATCCGCGGCGACGTTGTATGAGGTGGGCTTCAATCATTTCTTTCGAGGAAGGGATGGGGATCAGGAGGGCGATATCATCTATTTCCAGGGGCACGCGTCACCCGGGATTTATGCGCGCGCCTTCCTTGAAGGACGGTTGGACCGGCGGCATCTTGAAAACTTCCGGCGCGAATTGCGCCCGCAGGGCGGCCTCTCCTCGTATCCGCATCCGTGGCTGATGCCGCATTTCTGGGAATTCCCAACGGTGTCGATGGGGCTCAGCCCGATCATGGCCATCTACCAGGCTCGCTTCAATCGCTATCTCGAAGACCGAGGCCTCAAGAAAGAATCCGCTGCGAAAGTCTGGGCATTTCTGGGCGATGGAGAGACCGACGAACCGGAGGCGCTCGGTGCCATCACGCTCGCTTCGCGTGAGAGACTCGACAATCTCATCTTTGTCATCAATTGCAACCTGCAGCGTCTCGACGGGCCTGTACGTGGCAATGGAAACATCATTCAGGAACTCGAAGCCGTCTTCCGTGGTGCGGGTTGGAATGTAATCAAGGTTATTTGGGGCAGGAGCTGGGATCCTCTCCTCGCGGCTGACCGTGATGGAGTGCTCGTGAAGCGAATGAGTGAGACTGTAGACGGCGAGTGGCAAAAGTACTCGATTGAGTCCGGCGCTTACATTCGGGAACACCTGTTCGGGACTGATCCTCGCCTGCTCGACATGGTGAAGCACCTGTCCGACGAACAGATCACGAAGCTTGGTCTCGGCGGCCATGATCCCATCAAGGTTTATGCGGCCTATGACGCTGCGGTTCGCAACAGCGGCTCGCCGACGGTGATTCTGGCACGCACCATCAAAGGCTATGGGCTTGGAGAAAGCGGAGAAGGCAGAAATATTACACATCAGCAAAAGAAGATGAACGAAGAGGAGCTGCGCCATTTTCGCGGCCGCTTTGGGATTCCCATCTCCGACGACGAGATTGCAGACGCACCCTTCTATCGGCCGACGGACGATAGCGTAGAGGCGCAGTACATCCAGGAAAGACGCCGCAAACTTGGTGGCTACATGCCGGCTCGCAACGCGTCGACGACACACATCGATGGGGTGGCCGACGATCTTTTCGAGGAGTTCTACAAAGGAACCGAAGACCGTCAGGTCTCGACGACCATGGTCTTCGTAAGGCTGCTTTCAAAGCTCCTGCGCGACGAGAAGTTCGGAAAATTTATCGTGCCGATCATTCCCGATGAATCGCGGACTTTTGGAATGGAACCGCTGTTCAGAGCGATCGGCATCTACTCGCATGTGGGACAGCTCTATGAGCCGGTCGATAGGGAAACCCTGCTCTATTACCGGGAAGCTCTGGACGGACAAATCCTTGAAGAGGGAATCACCGAGGCGGGATCGATGTCCTCGTTCATCGCCGCGGGTACAGCCTATTCCACTCACAAGATTCCAGCGGTTCCGTTCTTCATTTTCTATTCAATGTTTGGTTTTCAGCGCGTGGGAGATTTGATCTGGGCTGCCGCCGACTGCCGCACGAAGGGTTTTCTCGTCGGAGGCACGTCCGGCCGAACGACGCTCGCTGGGGAGGGACTTCAGCACCAGGATGGCCATAGCCACCTTCTTGCGTACCCGCTGCCTAACTTGAAGGCATACGACCCCGCTTTCGCCTTTGAACTGGCCGTTATCGTCCAGGATGGAATTCGCCGGATGTACGAACGTCAGGAAGATTGCTTCTACTACATCACGGTGATGAATGAGAACTATGCGCACCCGCCGATGCCTGCCGGAGCCAACGTTACAGAAGGCATCCTCAAGGGGATGTACCGGCTGAAAGCTGCGGAGAGTCAGAAGAACTCCGCTTTGCGCGCTCAACTTTTCGGAAGTGGCGCGATTCTCAACGAAGTGCTGCGCGCCCAGGAAATGCTCGCCGAGAAATATCAGGTGGCCGCCGATGTCTGGAGCATCACCAGCTATAAGGAGCTGCACCAGGATGGGATTGATGTGGAACGTTGGAATCTGCTTCACGCCGGCGAAGCACCGCGTGTCCCCTATGTCACTCAATGCGTCGCGGACGAACCCGGAGTTTTCGTGGCCGCGTCGGATTATGTCCGTGCCTTGCCGGACTCTATTTCCCGCTTCTTCCCGCGGCCGCTGCATTCATTGGGTACAGACGGATTTGGACGCAGTGACAGCCGTGCAGCTCTCCGTGATTTCTTTGAAGTAGACGCGCGGTTCATCGTGCTGGCGACGCTTGCTGCGCTTTGCCGCGAGAAAAAAATGAAGCCCGAAGTTGTGCGGCGGGCGATGCTGGATATGTCGATTGACCCCGAAAAAGTAAATCCGCTGTTCGCATAAGAGAGAAAACTATGCCAATGGAGATCCGCCTGCCAGCGCTGGGAGAGAACATCGATTCGGCAACCGTCACGAAGGTTCTGGTCAAGGTTGGCGACACGATCAAGAAGGACCAGCCGATCATGGAACTGGATACGGAAAAGGCTTCCGTAGATGTCCCGTCGTCGGCAACTGGAACTGTTAAAGAGATTCGTGTGAAGGAAGGCGACACCATCAATGTCGGCCAGGTCGTTCTGACTCTTGAAGAGGCTGGAGAAACCGCCGCGGCTCCAGAGAAGAAGGCGGCGGTTCCGCCTTCGAAGGCCGAACCGAAGGCCGAGTCCGAAACGAGTCCTGCGGTCCAACAAAAGCAGGAACCTGCGCCGCCGCCTGCACCCGTTGAAACGGAAGAGCCGGAGCCGAAAGAGCCGCCCGTCAGAGTGGAGTCCCTCGAGAAGGTTGCCGAGCCCCCGGAAGAAGGTGTGCCTGCCGCGCCTTCGCTGCGAAGAATGGCGCGGGAACTGGGCGTGGACATTCACGCAGTATCGGGCACGGGACCCAACGGCTGGATTACCAAGGAAGATGTGCGGAACTACGCCCGATCCATCATCTTGAATGCCACTGCCACTACGGGGCTCGCGCGCAAGACCTCCGCACTACCGGATTTTTCACGATGGGGAAGCGTGGAACGCAAGGCCATGTCGGGTATCCGCCGGGCGATTGCGGAACACCTTCAGGACGCCTGGATTTCGATTCCGCACGTGACGCAATTCGATTCTGCAGACATCACAGATCTTGAGAAGTTTCGCGAGGGCATCGTCGGAAAGCAGCAAAACGGCCAACCGAAGGTAACGATCACCGCGCTCGCGATGAAAGTTGTTTCGGCTGCCCTCAGCGTCTTTCCGCAATTCAACGCGAGCCTCGATCCGGACAGGGAAGAGATCATCTACAAGAGGTATTGCCACATTGGAGTCGCTGTCGATACCGAGCATGGTTTGCTTGTCCCGGTGATCCGTGATGTAGACCGAAAGAGCGTTTCCCAGTTGTCTGTTGAACTTGCTCAGGTCGCAGAAAGGGCCAGAGACAGAAAGCTGAGTATCGAGGAGATGCAGGGAGGGTCGTTCACCATCACGAACCTTGGCGGCGTTGGTGGTACCAGCTTTACTCCAATCGTGAATAGCCCTGAGGTTGCGATTCTCGGCATCTCTCGCGCGAAACATCAGCCCGTCCTCGTGAATGGAGAGTTCAAGCCTCGTTTGATGCTCCCACTCGCGTTGTCGTTTGATCACAGGGTCGTAGACGGAGCCGATGGGGCACGATTCCTGCGATGGGTGGTGGAGGCGCTCGAGCAACCTGTCAAGCTGATCATGTAAGGACCAGGTTCCGGGTCAGACTTCTCGACCCCAAACTCCGTGTTGAGGCTCTCGGAAATTGTGAATCGTCGGCCCGCCATGATAGGGTGCGGCCTGACTTTATGAGTGTGACGCGTCGTCAGTTGATCCTTCTTTTCCTTGCTGTAGTGTGGACTGCGCCCGCTCTCTCGCAGGGTCGAAGAGGCGCTGCCGCTTCGGAGCAGCGAGGTGGCGCCCAGGGCGGCCGCAGGGGCGACGCATCGCGAGGCAGAGGCGAACTCAACGTGCCGGAAGGCGTGAAAAGTTATATCGATCTGCAGTATGCGAACGGGCATGGGCGCCAGCGACTCGACTTGTACATTCCCGAGAAAGCCAAAGGTCCGTTGCCTCTGATCATTTGGGTTCATGGAGGTGGATGGGCACTGGGAAACAAAGGGAATCCGCCGCCGCCGCTGCCACTTACCGCCAAAGGCTTTGCGCTGGCGAGCATCGATTATCGGCTGAGCCAGCACGGTATCTTTCCTGCTCAGATTGAGGATTGCAAAGCAGCGGTCCGATGGTTGAGGGCCAACGCTTCAAAATACAACGTCGATCCGGAGCACTTCGCCGCATGGGGATCGTCTGCAGGCGGACATCTCGTGGCGATGCTGGGCACTGCCGGTGACGCGAAGGAATTCGATGTAGGGAAGAATCTCGAACAGTCGAGCCGCGTTCAGGCTGTTGTGGACTGGTTTGGGCCTACCGACTTCCTGAAGATGGGTGGAGATCACAATCAACCCGATTCGTTCGAGTCGCAGCTCATCGGTGGTCCAATCCAGGAGAATAAGGATAAGGCGAAGAGAGCGAATCCCATCGCTTACATCAGCAGCAACACGCCGCCGTTCCTGATCATGCATGGCACGAGGGACACGACCGTTCCGATCAATCAGAGCGAGTTACTTGCGGAGGCCCTGAAGAAGGCGGGTACCGAAGTGAAATTTGTGCGCGTATCGGGAGCGCGTCATGGAGATCCTGCTTTCACCGAGGCCGGGAATATGAAGACCGTTGAACAGTTCCTGAGAGGGCATTTGGCTCCCTGAGCTGGGTGGCTTCAAGAATTTGAAAGTGGAAAGTCCTGCATTGGAGGTTGGAGATTGGAAATCTTAGATTGGACCGAAGCTGCACGGCAGGGCAGTCCAGTTTAAGTTTTCCAATCTCCAACCTCCAATGCAGGACTTTCCACTTTCAAAATTCTCCTCTGCTCTGCTGTTCGTCGTCCCCCGATATTTACTTCTTGTCAGCGGGTCCTTTGTCCCTGCCGAACTTCGGCGCTTTTGAACTTCCCACCACCTGAATATGAAGAAAGGTTCCTGCGCCCTCCTTGGAAAAGAAAGGATCGACGGGTTTCAGCATCCATCGCTTCCATCCCGTCATGGTCTGAGACACGGTAGCGCTCAGCTTCAGGGTTCCATGAAAGTCCAGCATGTCTTCAAGCAGGTTGTATTTCCCGGCAAGGTCGATCCCGGAGCCTGGCACTGCGAAGGACAGAGACTTGAACGTAATTTCCTCGTCTTCCATATGGAATTGTCCGCCCATTGCGAGGACGACTTCATCGATTTCCATGTTTTGGGGTTGTCCCTGGCCCCGCCGGCTAAGCATGTCGATTTGATCCTGAATCGTGGATCGCAGGAATTTTCCTTTAGTAATGTCGAACCGTCCATCAAGGATGAGTTTTTCCCTGACCTTGCCGCTTAGTGGTGGAATATCGATTCGAGTCTTGAGAGCGATCTGGCCTTGCATGAAGGTTTCTCCTTTCATGGCCAGAGTGAGCAGATCCGGCAGGTTCCCTTTAGGCATGTCGACATCGAGACTGATGGTTCGGTGCGTATCCGTCTCATGCTTGATGACGGTGCCGCTTGTCCTGAAGCCTGTGGTCCCCAGCGTCCCAATCACGGGTTTGAGAATCGTATTCCCGTTTGTTCCATCGACCTGAACTTCAAATTTGGTCTTTAGAGGGACGATGTTGCCCCCGCGTTTCAATCGAAAGTCGGGCACAGTCGCTTCGCCTTTCGCTGTAATGGAGTCCAGGGTTCCAGTGAATTGCCCTTTTGAGTCGAGAATGCCGGCGATGCCCGCGAATACCCCCAGGTTTGCTTTCTCGAACACGTAGTCGCCGGCAAGACTCGAATCGCCAGGCTCATCGGCTGCCCACGGTCCAAAGGTTCCTGAGCTCTGGATTTCACCTGGCGGCCTGGGGTTTTTGAGTGAGGCGCGGTACTTCATGGCAACGTTCTTGCCGGCGGACTCGAGTCGGATGTCATGAAGAACAAACTGGAGAGCGGCCTTTCGCCGGTCCCTTGGTAGGATGGTCAATCTTGAATTCCTGATGTGAACTTCGTCGAAGATGACTCCTGTGTCTTCGGCCGCTTCGTCCTCTTTCTGTTCCCGTTGCTGTTCGGTGGCAACGCCGGGGCGTTCTCCTTTTGGAGGAATGTTCACCTCCATGCCGTCAACCGTGACGAGAGGGATTCGCTTCGCGGTATCGAAGAGAATGCTCAGATCGATTTCAAAGGCGAACTGTTTTATGCGAAACAGGGGCGGGATATCCGTCCGGCCTTTGTGGCGCAGGATGACACGCTCACCTTCGACGCGCGCTTTAGCGCCGTGCCAGTCCTTTCCGAGCAACTGCAATGGAGATAGTTTGGGAACGCTGATGTGAAGAGATCCGATTTCCACGTCGCTGTCGAATCTTTTTTCAAGGTACTGCACCGCCTGATCGCGAATATAAGGTTCGACTTCCTTCGCCATCCGGTGTGCAGCAATGAAGAGAGCAGCGATGCAAAGTCCGGCTACAGCGGCAATCCCAAGCAACCATTTTTTCTTTCTGGCGGTCACGGCAACACGTGAAGAGCAATTTATTGCCCGTAGGGAAAGCCTTATGCAATCAGGGCCTTTGGCGTCGTTATAATTGAAAGGCGGCGCGGGTTGTCTAAGTTTGAAACACCGGGAGGAAGGCAGAACTCCGCCTTCCTCCTGTCCGTCCTACTTGAATACCGTGGTGGCCGGCAGTTTCGTATCGAGCGGTTTGATCAGCACGGCACTGCCGATTTTCTTTCTGCTGAGAGGCTGGATCGCGTCCAGATCGGGAGGTACGTAGCGCGCGATCATGTCGGGTTTCGCATCGCGGTTCACGATGACTCCGAACCATGGAAGCATCATCTCCTGCGATGTCATTTCACCCCATGCGGCGACCTGATTCGGCGAAGGATTCATGGGGTTGTTCGCGGAATTGTCGTGGTGTGCCGTAACGATCATCTTCGTGTTTCGGGGCACCTTGATCGGCTTCTTGACCTCATAGCCAAGCTGCCAGTTGAAATTGAAGCGGGCGCTGAGCACGGTTTCCTCTCGTCCATCAGGGTAGATCAAACGGAACGTCATGTCCTTGCCGCGCAGATGCATGTGCGGCATGAACCAGACCAGTTCCGCATCCTGTGTGAACGTGAGTTCGCCTTTAGTCTCCCAATATGGCGCTCCCGCAGGGATGGGTTTGCGGGAATCCACAAGATGCTCGGGCGCCATCATGATGAAGCGTCGTTGGGCCGGAGCCTTCGCGAGCGTGAATGCGACTTTCGTTTGGTCCGATGCGGCCTTTCCATTCGGCGTGTAATGAACTTCGAGTCGAATGGGTTGCCCGGCATGAATCAGTTTTGCGGAGTCGCCGTACCGGAAGTCCAACGGCTGGGTTCCCGGCGCGTACACGGCTTCCATGGTCGTGAACGCTCCGCGCCCGGTCTCCTTCTCACGAAGTCTGACGATGATGTCTGAATATGCCCCGCCGTTCTGACCTCTGCCGTTGACCACGCGGGCTCGACTCGCTGCCGCAAGGGCATTGGCCTGAACGATTTCAATCTGCCTCGCCTGGATCGCGGCCGCCGCAGCAGCTTGCTGTGCAACGTTATTTGTTTTTCGTTCCTTTGCCGTCGCCTGGGTGGGCGCATCTTCTTTGCAGTTGCCGCAGACGGTGATGCTGGCCTTGCCGCCGGTCAGCGCAAGCGGATTCGCGACAGCCCCATTCAAGGCCATGGAATTCTCCGGAATCTGGACAATAACGTGGTGCACGACGGAGGGATCGCCCGGACGAATCTCAATAGCCGATACCCATGTATCTTCCTTGAAGGGGTTCGGAATAAAGAATTCCTTGATCTCTCCTGCGCCCTTCGCTGCAACCCGATAAGGCTGGGGCATGGAGACAACAACGTCCGGCTGGATTCGCCAACCCTGTGCCCACTTTGCTGCAGGAGGTTTGTCTGCAGGGTTTCCTTCGGAGGCTCCGCGGTCCGCCCAGCCGGCGAGAGTGTTCACGTCATCGGGAGTCAGCTTCGGCGCATTGCGGAATTCCCCAACATGGGGATCGGCAAACCACGGCGGCATCTTTTTGTTGATAACCGCTGCTTTGATCGCCTTCGCCCAGGGTCTGGTGCTTTCGTACGTCATGAAGGACATCGGAGCCACGCCGCCGGGGCGATGACAAACCTGACAGTTCTTTTGAAGTACCGGCAGGACATTTTTATTAAAGGTGATTTGTGGGGTCTGATCGGCAGGAGGGCTTGTAAGCTCCGTTCCCAACGCCGTTATTGCCATCAGCAAAACGAACACGAGAAATCGAGTCATAGTGTGCTCCCGTGAAGATGCGTTGACGCCAGTTGTTCGACTGTCGGAAGAGTTGCTGAAAGGGATCTTAGACTCAAAGGGAATTAGAGGGAAGCTTTTAGCATCACCAAAAAACTACGAAGGTTTCGCAGGAGCCGAGATCGTCGGAGCGGTCACACTTCATTTCACGTCAGCAGGCTGAAGGATTGCAGAAATGTCGTCGATGTCCCGATCGGAAACGTCAAATGTGACTCGGGCTACCCAGAGGAGGTTCGCACCGGGTGGTCCTGGAGTCGTGCTTTGTCCTTGGGTGCTGGCATGGAGCTCGTAAGAGCCAGACGGGACGCCGCGGATTTCGAATTTGCCATCGGTGCCTGGGGCAAGATTTAAGGTTTCGAGGGACGACGAATTCGCTTCGAGCGGCGCTCCATAGTCGCGGCGCAGGAGTACGAGCCGAATCGGCTGTGTTTGTCCGGGAACAGAATTCATAATCCTGCCGGACACGGTGTAAGGATTGCTCTGAGGGATTGCAAGATGCACATTCACGGGTTGGCCAGCCGTAATTTCCACAGGTGACGCCAGAGCCGCATTCAGTATGCCCGGAAAATATGTTGTCGGCGTCCACTCCACCCCACTCGGGCTGCTTAGGGTGCCGGAGGTAACAGGGGGGCGCTGGATGGCGCGAAGGTAGTATTTGCCGGGTGCGAACCCCGTCATGCGGAACTGTCCTCGGTCGTCCGTGATCGCGCTGCCCCGTTCGACAGTAAGCCACTGGCGCATACCCTCTGTGTTGGCGATCTGTTGAAGAAGCTCCACCTTCATGCCGGCAGCAGGTGAATTGTCGGGATGAAGAATTCGTCCTTCCAATGTGGCGCTGGGAATCGTTGGCTGCTGGCTGAGCAGCAGGAGAATCGTAGCGGCAAAGATTGTGTTCATAGATTCATCGGTCCTGAACTTCCTTCAAGCGCCGTTCCAGGAATCGGCGTTCGCTGTCATTGGTAGCCAGGGACAACGCCTTGCCGTAGGCCGTTGCTGCGTCCTTGAATCGCTCCGCGCGGCGAAGCATATCTGCGCGTGTGGCATGCAGCAGATGATAGCCTTCAAGTTGCCCATCGCCATCCAATGCTTCGATCAGACGAAGCGCTCTCTCCGGGCCTTCCACCATTGCAACGGCAACAGCGCGATTGAGCGACACGATCGGCGAAGGCTGGACGCGTTCCAGCAGGCCGTACAGCGCCACGATCTGCTGCCAGTCCGTATCCTCCGGCCGTGGCGCCTGGCAGTGGATTGCGGCGATCGCCGCCTGGATTGAGAAAGGGCCAGGGGTGCCGCGAAGTGCCTCGGACACGAGCGGCAACGCTTCGGCGATCTGATCCCGCTTCCAACGGCTGCGATCCTGCTCATCGAGCAGGATGAGATCTCCTTCAGGATTGAGGCGCGCATCGCGCCGCGAATCGTGAAGCAACATGAGCGCGAGCAGTCCTGTTGCTTCGCTCGGTGGCGCCGGCTCCATGAGTGCTCGAACGAGCCGTCCGAGCCGGACCGCTTCCGTGCAAAGATCCTCCCTCAGCAGCGGGCCTCCGCGAGTTGCGGCGTAGCCTTCATTAAAGATGAGATAGATAACGGTCAGTACTGCGGAGAGCCGCTCCGGCAGCTCCTTTGCCTCGGGCACGCTGTAGGGAATGCCTGCGTCGCGAATCTTACGCTTGGCTCGGACGATGCGCTGCGCCATTGTCGGTTCGGGCACAAGAAAGGCTCGCGCGATTTCATCCGTCTCCAGACCTCCCAGCATTCGGAGCGTGAGCGCGACCTGCGCTTCGGGCGCGAGGGCAGGATGGCAGCACGTGAAGATAAGGCGAAGACGATCGTCCGGAATGTCGTTGGTCTCGAGGTTCGGCTCTTCGGCTGTTGGAATTAGTCCGGATGCGGCGTACGATTCCATCTTCTCTTCGAAACGGACTCGCCGGCGGATGCGATCGATGGCCTTGTGTCGCGCAGTCTGAATGATCCATGCGCGGGGGAACTCGGGGAGCCCGGAGACCGGCCATTGATCGACGGCAGCGGCAAAGGCTTCCTGCGCAACCTCCTCAGCAAGATCGAAATCGCCGACCAGCCGGATGAGGGCGGCGACGATTCGGCTCCAGTCTGATCGGTAAACCTTGTCTATGGCGACGCTTAAATCGAAGAGCATCACAACACTATAAAAAATTTGTGGTCGAGGTGTCGATTGCGACTCTCGCCGTTCGATTCAGGAATGGAGGCACACAATGAGATACATGCTGCTCATCTATGCGGATGAAAGGAACTCCATAACCCAGGAGGAGAGGGAGGACTGCTATGTGAAGTCCGCACAACTGGCGTGCGACCTTCACGCGAGTGGAAATTTTCTCGCAGCATCGCCACTCCATCTGACGTCCACGGCCACAAGTGTCCGGATGCGGGACAGCAAGCGGCTGGTCACAGATGGTCCTTTCGCGGAGACGCGGGAACAGCTGGGCGGTTATTTCCTGATCAACGCGGAGAATCTGGACGAGGCAATCAATATCGCCTCGCGTGTCCCCGCGGCGAAGTGGGGCACTGTTGAAGTTCGCCCTGTCCTGGAAATCTCTGGTCTGCCTTCCGACTGAAAATTTCAGACGGGTTGTCGATCCGGCAACCCACGTTCGACATACCTGTGAAAGCGGAAATTGAGCCGCTTCTCAAACATAGAAGGAGACACACCCATGCGATTCATGATGATTGTCAAGGCCAGCAAGGAAAGTGAAGCCGGCGTGATGCCGAGCAACGAACTGATCAGCGCGATGACGAAGTACAACGAGCAACTGGCCAATGCCGGCATTCTCGTCGACCTTTCCGGACTCCAGCCGACCTCCAGGGGCGCGCGTGTGAAGTTCTCCGGCGATAAGGTCACTGTCGTTGATGGGCCCTTTGCGGAAACCAAAGAGTTGATCGCCGGATACTGGATCATCAATGTGAAATCAAAGCAGGAAGCCATCGACTGGGCGAAGCGCTGCCCAAATCCCCAGGATGGGGGCGACGGTGAGATCGAAATTCGTCAGTTCTTCGAGCTGGACGATTTCGCTCCGAGTGAAGCCGTTGATGAGGCGCGTGAGCTTGGAAAGAAGATCGGAAAAAAGGGATAGGAGGAACTTATGACTGTCTTTGGCAGACCACTCTCGGACTATGTCGCTTTCTGCAAGCCATTTCTGATTTTGATTCCTCTGGTGGGGATCGTGAGGCTGGCGCTCTCGCTGAGCGGCACGCCGAATGACACCGCCAGGTGGTTTAGCATGACAGCCCTCATATGGATTGCAGTGATTTACTGTTCCATACGCATCCATACGGTTGGGTTCGGCAGTTACAAGCAATTGGTCGTGATCTGCGCTCTCCTGAACCTGACGACGCAGGTGATCAGCATCACGGGAATTCTTATCTCGATCGCCACTGGAACAGACAATATTTTTTCTGCGCCGGACTTCGCCTTCAATGTGGGTTCTAAATGGGCCCACGTTGCGGCCCACGTTTTCATCGGAACGATCGCAGGAACTCTTGTGCCGTGGATCGTTGGATCCTTGATCCTGGCGATTACCCGCAAGGCTTCGCCCGTTCCGCGGCAGATCAGGTCATCCATTCAAAGTTAAGAGGGAACTGCCGTGAAGGAAATGGTCACTTACCTGAACTTTGACGGGAATGCCCGAGACGCCATGCAATTCTATGCGAGATGCCTGCAGGGTGAGTTATTGCTGATGCCTTTCTCGGAGGCGAATGTCGATGCACCGCCGGAAGCGCAGGACAGAACAATGCACGCGAAGCTCACGAAAGGGTCTTGTGTGCTGATGGCTTCCGACATCATGCCTGGTATGCCGTTCCAGCGCGGGAACAACTTCTATATCTGTCTCAACTGTGAGAGCCTCGAGGAGACCGAGAGGGTATTTGCAGCGCTGGGCGAGAAAGGCAAAGTCACCATGCCATTGCAAGACACGTTCTGGGGAGCGCGCTTTGGCTTGATCACCGATCAATTCGACGTCAACTGGATGTTCAATTTCGAGAAGACCAGAGCCTAGTGAACTTTCACCTTGCGCAAGCCAACATTGCGTGGATGCACGGCACGCTGCAGGATCCGGTAATGTCCGGTCTTGCAAGCCGTGTCGATGAGATCAATCGCCTTGCCGAGCAGTCGCACGGGTTCGTCTGGCGGCTGCCTGGCTCAGAGGCGACGCCGGCAAAGCTTGAACCGTTCGAAGAGGACTACCCAGGTTTCGACCGCAACCGATTCTTCTACAACATGTCGGTCTGGGAGAGCCTTGAGGATCTGCGGAACTACACCTTGTTTAGTACGCATGCTGAACTCTTGAACGAACGACACCAGTGGGTGGATTCCATTGTCGGACCGTCAGTAGCCCTCTGGTGGATACCGATCGGCCGCCAGCCCTCCGTTGCCGAGTCCGCAGAACGTCTTCGTTCTGTTCGAAAGCACGGACCGACACCGTACGCCTTCACGCTAAGAAGAGCCTTCCCCGCAAACGGCCAAGCGCTTTAATCCGTCACCAGCAGGACAGCAGTCCCAGACTCAGTCCATTTCATTGTAGAATTCACGGGTCAAACTGAGGTGAGTCCAATGACATTAGGGTTTTCGAAGTCCGGACGGCATCTACTGCTGTCGGGGATTCTGCTGGCAGTATGCGGAGTGTCTTTCCTCGCGGCACAGCGCGGGCCTGCCCAGGTAGCGCTGCCTCGTCTCGCCGATGGAAAGCCCAACCTCCAGGGAATCTGGCAGTCGGACGGCAAACCCGCAGCAGACGTTCAACCCTTTGTTGAAGGGGGGCAGATTCCTTACAAACCTGGAGCGGAAGCAAAGAAGCGCGAGAATTTTGCGGATCGAGCGAAATCGGATCCGCTCAACAGCTGCTTCATGCCGGGTGTTCCACGGATCATGTACCTCGACCACCCGTTCCAGATATTTCAAGCGAAGGACCACATCGCATTCACATTTGAATGGTCGTCGGTCTTCCGTCTGATCTACACGACAACGAAGGTCTCTCCTCATCCGGGCATTGATTCCTGGATGGGCGATTCACGAGGACGCTGGGAAGGGAACACTCTGGTTGTCGAGGTAATCGGAAGTAACAATCGTACCTGGTTCGATCAGGCTGGCAACTACCACAGCGACAAGATGCGCGTCACGGAACGATATACACTCACCGACGCCGACACGATTCGATATGAAGCCACGATTACGGATCCCGAAGTTTTCTCACGGCCATGGAAAATCAGTTTCCCTATTCATCGGATAAAGAATAAGAGCCGTGTTCTCGAATATCAGTGCCAGGCCGAGAAGGAAGAAAAGAACGGTGATTTCGAGCGCGAACAGCGCACGTGGTATCCGAAGCGTTAAGGAGATTCATGATCAGAACTCACGCGTTACTTGTTGGAGTCCTGTTGGCGGCAACGGCAACGGTGTCGCTTGCGCCGCTGCCCATCGCGGCACAGCGCGGGGGCGGGCAGCGCAGAGGTGGTGGGCAACCGGCACCCGCGCCTCCTCCAATTCGACGGATGCCCGATGGAAAGCCTGATTTGACCGGCTGGTGGCAGGCCGACGCAGGTGGTTCCAATTACGGGCTCGAGAACAAGCCTGCGAACGGCCTTATTCCTCCAAGCCGCGGAGTGGTTGTGGATCCTCCGGACGGGAAGCTGCCCTATCAGCCGTGGGCTCGCGCCGAGCGCAACGAGCGAGAGCTTCCCCATCGCGGCTATGACGATCCCACCGCGCATTGCTTCGTCGCCGGTGTTCCGCGAGCGATGTACACGCCGTCGCCTTTACAGATTATCCAGCCCGAGGGATATGTGGTGATGCTGTTCGAGCGAATGAACTGGCGTCAGGTGCCGCTGGACGGCCGTGCGCATATCCCCGACGATATTCGTCTCTGGCAAGGTGATTCAGTCGGACGTTGGGAGGCCGACACGCTGGTCATTGACACCAGGAATCTCAACGGGAAGACGTGGCTGAATGAAGTCGGTGATGTGCTGAGTCACGATGCGAAGATCGTCGAACGTTTTACTCCTGTAAATGGCAATCGAATTACCTACGAGGCCACAGTAACCGACACGATTGCCTACACCCGGCCGTGGACGATTCGAATGAACCTGGACCGCCAGGACGACGAGTTGCTGGAGGTTGCCTGCCACGAAGATAACGGAGACTTGCAGCACTTGAAGGACGTCCGCGATGAATATAGAGCCAAGAACAAAAAGGAGTAGTTGAACGATGAGCAAATGTGTGAAGAAGATCGGAATCCTTGCCAGCTTCCTGGCCGCGGCCCTCGCCGTCGCGTCTCCCGCAATTGCCCATCATTCTTTTGCGGCGGAGTTTGACACCAACAAGCCGGTGAAAATCACCGGCAAGCTCACTCTAATGAAGTGGGCAAATCCGCATGCGTGGATCTATATCGATGTCGTTGGTCCCAACGGGAAGGTCACGAACTGGGCTCTGGAACTCCAGGCTGCGAACTCACTCCTGCGGCGCGGCTGGAGAAAGGAAGACCTCAAGGTGGGGACCGTCCTTCTTGTGGAAGGCTGGCAGGCGCGAAACGGAAGCCCCACAGCGAACATCACCAGCGTGACATTCGAGAATGGTCAGCGGCTATTTGCCGGCTCCTCCAACCCTGCAGCACGGGAGCAGTAAGATTCCAGGAGTCGCATCTGCTTTCAACCCCGAAGGCAGATGCGGCTCATTCCTTCCTTGAAGCCTGCACTGTCCGCTCCAGAAAACCGAACACGGCACGAAGGTACGTCTCGCGGTCGTGAGAAAACGCCTGACCATGAGCCGCGCCCGGAACAACAAGAAGTTCCTTGGCTGGGCTTGACGCGCGGGAAGCGAGTCGCTCCGCAAGTTCCGGCGGCATTCTTACATCCGCTCCGCCCGCGATGAACAGAATGGGAACGTCGTGCAGCGACGCTACTGCGGCTTCAACGTCGCCATCCTGCGCGCCAAATCCCATTCGCCAGCGAGTCAGCCAAACGATCATGTTGGCGACAGGGAAGGAGGGCAAATGAAAGACCAGCCGGAAATGATGTTTGATCGTTTCTGAAAACGACAAAAAGGAACTGTCCGAAATGATGGCCGCAGAGCCCGGACAGCGCGGCTCAGCCAGCAGTGAAGTCGATGCGCCCAGTGAGACGCCCCAGAGAATCTGAGGCCGGCCGGGCGCTTCGGTCTTGAGAAACTCCCGCGCGGCACACACGTCGTGGCTTTCCTTCACTCCCAGTGTGGTGTAGGCGCGATCGCTCTCTCCGTGATTCCGCAGATCAAAGAGCAGCACGCCATAGCCGCGCTTGTGCGACTCTGCGGCGCGTTCAAGATGCTCCCTGCGGGATCGGTTCAATCCGTGGACGAAAATGATGACCGGCTTTCCCGCTTCTCCCGCGTTCCACCAGCCGCGAAGAGAAATGCCATCGTCGCTCTTGAATTCGACGTCCTGCGTCTCGAGTCCCACAGCCGCGGGATCCCTTGGGCCGCGCTCCGGAAAATTAAAGTGGCTGTTCGTAATCAGGAATGACAACGAGACAGGCAGGAATACGAAGAGAAACAGGAAGACAAGGATCCCGGCCGCGAATAGGAAGCGCTTGAGCCTTGGACGTTTACGGGCAGGAAAGGTTTTCACGAGCGGGTATTGTTGCACAGCTTATGACCCGGCCGTATGGTTGGCCGAATCGAAAAACGGCTGGAGCCGTCTATGGAACGAGGAGCCAGTTTTATGAGAAAACTTTCGGTAACTCTAGGATTAGTCATCGGAATCTTCAGCATCGCCTCTCTGACGACCACAGCGCAGGCAAGACGCAATATGGTCTGTGTTTACGAGAACAATAACTACGGCGGCTGGGAACAGTGTTTCACGCCGGGAGAGCAGATCGGCGACCTGGGCAGTCACGGAAACAAGATTTCTTCGATCCGGGTTTATGGAGATGCCCGCTTGACGGTATTCACTAATAAAAACTTTGAAGGCACGTCGATGGAAGTTGGAGGCGACATGAGCGACCTGGCCCAGCGAAGGCTGGGCGGCACTTCGGTCGTGGCATTAACCTGGAACGACGCCATTGAATCATTGCGCCTGTTGCCGGCACGTTATGAGCCGCCGCCGCGAAATGAGCCGCCGCGAACTGAAGTGTACAGAGAGCCGGTGTACGCGCGAGTGGAACCACCAAGAGATGTTTATCGGGATGATGACCGTTGGGATGACCGCGATCGCGAGTATCGCCGCGACGGCAGAAGCCATGTGTGCATCTTCGAAGACATCAACTACCGCGGCCGCTATGAATGTTTCGACTCCGGCGATGAGATTGCGGACCTCGGTCGCAGGACCAGCTGGAACGACCGGATATCGTCTATTCGCATCTACGGAGTTGCCCGTGTGACTGTCTATCGCGACATCAATTTCCGCGGCGATCGAGTGACTGTTGACCGTGACGTTTCCGACTTGCGCAGAGTTCGTATGACATCATCGTTGAGCTGGGATAACCAGATCTCTTCGTTCGATGTCAACGGCGGACGCGGACGCGCGTACGGCCGCGACAATCACAGATAACGACTGGACACCGCAACTAAGTCTGCATTGAGGGGCAGCCGATCGGCTGCCCCGATTCATTTGCCTTCTGAAATCTGAAAGAGGATTGCTCCGAAGCCATTTCGGGGCGTACACTCGACTAGTCTATCCCTCTGAGCGGAGTGCCGGTTGCTGGAGAGTTGTTCAAGCTGCAACACATTCTGACTCTCACTTCCGTCCTGGCTCTCGCATCCCCTCCGCGGATAGATTCCCAACGAGAAGGAGGAGAAGCATGTGCGATTATTCGCTTCAGGGAATTCGGAATCGCCTTGCTGAGCAAGGCGAGACCCTCATCGTTCACCGGTTTCAGACTGGATCAAAAGGACTCACGTCAAACCGGTATCTCAGTCCCGTCGAAAAGCCAAAGACATGGATAGCCGCTCTCAAACAGTTCTTCTCAGTGCCAGCAGAAGAGTGCGCGGTCTGCATTCCTGATGGAGCCCAGCTTCGCCTCACGGGAATCGCTGCCAGCATCCAAAAGCGGCACCGCGTTTCAGAAGAAGAGCCCGTTACGTTCCGTCAGCTCTCGGCTGATGCGGCGACGTACCGGGATGCTGTCGAATTCCGAAACGGGCAGAGGGTCCGGTTACAGGAACTCGATGAGGGGCAGGCCGTCGAGGTCGTCGCGATGTCTTCCGACGAGCTTCAGGTCGTTGAAGACTTTCCGGTAACAGACGAGGTTCATTCGCGAACATGGTTGAACCGAAATCCGTGGTAGCGGCTTGATGGGCAGGGCGAAGGAGTTTTTCGGAATCATTCTTCGCTTCCTGCCCTAACATACGACGGCATGGAAGTTCGTCTGTTTCCAAACTCTGCGCGCCCTGGCGTCGGTCAGAAGCCACGCCGCGAAAGCCAGCGTCCTCTCCTGCCGCAGCACGCCAGACATTGTCCTGTGCTGGAGGCTGGAAGTTCGCTCGGCTTCATGGTGTTCCCGGCTTTGGAACCCCATGAGTCGTACTACATCGAGTTTCAGGGAGAAGGACAGTACCTCTTCACCTACTTCCAGAGCAACGCGATGGGGAAGTGGGATCCTCTTTTCTCCGTACTTATCGTGCTTCCGCTCGGGGGTATCGGTATGACGCGCGAAGAAGTGAAATTCGCCGTCAAGAATCCGCCAATTTCCGCAGAGGATGCGAAGTTGGTGATGAGAGCCTTTCTTGTGCCGGAAGATCTGGGCACGCCCGCCGGCGCGATCTCTCTACGCGGCGCCACGAACTTTCAGACCCCGCCGGGTTGGGACACTGTCTATACGCCCATCTTCAACATGATTGAGCGACCTATTGCTCCGGCGCTTGTCGTCCGTGTCGAGACCGATTGGTTTGCGCACGAATCCGAGTTCCGTTATGTGTTGCAACCGGGAGAGGGTTTTCCTGGCGCGCACACCATGCCCATCGGTCAGGTCTTTTTCGTGCCTCGAGAAGAGATCAGCCTTCGCGACTGCACTCCGGATGAACTGGAGGCTATCCGGATTTCCAAGGTTGAATTCGCGGAGCATAAAGCGGCTCAGAAGATCACCACACCTTACGGTCTTCAATACAGCCCTCACTACTTGCGTCAGAGCAGGGCACAGAAACCGGGTGGCCAGTAGCGGAACGCTACGTCAGCTGCCGAGGGACCGACACGCGATTCCTGGTCAATGCCAGAAAGAGCACGAGAATTCCGATCACGACGAAAATCGCAATGACCGGCGCGAGTATCGCAATTAGAGAAGCGGCTAACGAAGCCACCAACTCGAAAGTGGAAACGATGAAGTTGCCGAAGCCTGCAGTCAGCGTTGTGCTCTTCAGCCGTACGACGGACATAACAGTCTGAACGACTCCCGCCGTTCCTCCGCCGGCAACGATGGCTACAGACCATCGAACCAGTGGAGGCAGATCTGTGATCACTGCTGCCGTGGTCACGATGCCTGCCATTACCGCGAGTGGTCCAGCGAGCAGATCTAGAAAGTTGTCGATCAGCGGAATATAGTAGGCGCCGATTTCCAGCACTGCTGCTACAGCCAGGGCTATGATCGCCGGCCACGATGACAGCCATTGAAATCCTGCAGACAAGGGAAGCCATTCCAATCGCGCTGCCACACCCAGCACCAGCAGAGGCACAAATACGCGCATTCCCGTGGCCGCTGCCAGACCGATTCCGATAGCGAGCGACAGGAGCGCTTCGGTCCAGGTGATGTCCATGAACGCCATGTTACTGGAACCGGCACAGGTTGCAAGTTAGTTGAATCGGTCCACCAAGTTTATAGACACAGACAGTGTGGCATGTGATCCGGGCCCCACACAGTGTTAGTCGTCAGCTCCTTCCTCCGGTCCTGTTCATTCAGGACTTCAGTGGACAGCGATAACCACGGTTGAGAAGGCCCGTGGTCGCTCCAAGCCTTTAAACCTGCAGGGATTTGTTTCCCCAAAGAGTTCGGCGAGACTTTATCCGAGTGAACCATGAGTCGATCGAGAACAAGACCTTTCGCTCCGTTCAGGCACTTGCGGTGCAACGCGTCATCCCACAGGTAATTCTGGTGTTAACAAGTGGAATTGAGCGTGCACACGACGTTGAACAGAAGTCCGTGTACGCAAGGACGTCACCCAAATGGATACAGCGACCGTAAGAAATGAATCTCCCGGACGGGAGTTTTCGGAATTAACAGCACAAGCTCGAGCGGCGTATCAGGAGAAACGCATCAAGGAGTGCATCGACATTACGCACCGGGTGCTTCTAGCCGAACCGGGCAATGCCGAAGCCAATGCGCTTCACGAGGCCGTTCAAGCCGATATTCAGCGCGATCTCAATGATGCGCGCGCGCTGCTTGAAGACTCGCGCAGCATGACCGATGGGCAAAAGTATCGGAAGGCTGCAGAGATCATCCTGCTCAAGATTCTCTATCTTGACGCAACCAACATGGAGGCGAAGGAGCTTCTCGCCGTTGCGAAAGGCTCTGTGGCTGCTGCCGCACCAACTCCAGTCCGTCCGGTCACTCGATCAAGCCATCTTGAAGAGACCGTCTTCACCGCGAGTCCAAAACCGGTCGCAAGGGAGCCGGAGCCGCGAGGGCAGGGGATGAGCCTGAAGGTCCCGCTCATCTGCGTCGCCATCGTGGCTCTAGCGGCCGGCGTTTGGTTCTTTAAGTCAAAGATGCCCGGCCTGGTTGCCGAGACCGACACTCCGATCTCCGCGCCAGTCGCTAATCGATCGCTTACGGTGAACCTGCCTGTGGATTCGGGGCGGTCGGCTGGTATCAACTCGACACCTGCCACGGCACCGCGCGTTACGACGGCACCTGTGGAACCGGCTCCGAAGGAAGTGAGTTCGTATGTTCCCCCGGTCCCCGTAAAGAGCCCTGCGCCGGTCGCGACTGCGGCGGTGGCGCCTGCAGTTGCAGCTCCCGCAAACAAACCTGTTGTCGGCAAGGATCCGGGATCGTTAGCCGTGAACTCTGCGATTGCCGCAGACATCTACATGGGCGACAAATATCTGGGCGCGACACCGACCACACTGCCGTTGCCTCCCGGACGCCAGACGATCGAGTACCGTCACGGCGATCTTCGGACCGTAATGACTCACGAAATCCGGTCGGGAGAAACGACGACGGCGTTCGTTACTTTCGAAACTATTGTTCAGATCAATGCGCGTCCGTGGGCGCAGGTATACATCGAGGGGACTTCCAGAAAAGCGCTGGGGCAGACTCCTTTGAGTTCTGTTCGCGTTCCCATTGGGAGTGTTTTGACATTTGAGAATCCCAGCTTCACACCGAAGAGCCATCGGGTCCAGGAGGGAGACTCCGCGATCCAGATGGTTTTTCCGTAGAAGAGGTATCCAATGCTTGCATATGTGCTTGCTCTGTTTGTGACGCTTCAATCGGCAACGCAGCCTGGTCTGCAGGATGAAATCAAGGAGGGGCTGCTTCGAGCTGAGGCGCTCTACTACGAAGCCAAGTTTGTTGAATCCATCCAGATTCTGGCTCGTGTAAATGATGCTCTGGTTACTCGGCCTGACAGGCTGCAGGACAAGATCGCGACCAAGCTTCAGCTTGCCTTGTCCAACATCGGCCTGAACGACACCGCGTCCGCGAAGACATTCCTTACCGAGCTCTTTGCTCTGGATCCGGAATATGTGCTGGACCCGAAACAGTTCTCGCCGAAGGTTGTCGCGCTGGCAAACGACGCTAAGGTGGAACAGAACCGGCTTCGCTGCGAAACGGCCGTCCAGGATGCACGCAGGACTCTGGCGGCCAATGACGTCGCGACGCTCATGAGTATCCACCGGGCGATGCGCCCCGGCTGCCCAGGACTGGCCGATATCGAAGCTCCCGCTGCCGAACTCCTCTACAAGACGGGTCTTGCATCGTACAAGCAGGGAGACTTTTCATCGGCATTAAAGTCTTTTCGCTCCTCGCTGAAACTGTCGCCCAAGAATGAACTGGCTGCCCAGTATCTAGAGCTCGCGGAGAGCAAGCTGCAAATTGCTGAAGATCGTCTGGCGCTGCAGTGGCAAAAGAACTTCGACGCCAAAGACTACAAGGCGGCGGCGACTGACTATCGACAGATCGTGGCACTGGGAGACAGCGGCAACCCACAGACCATCACGCGCATCACTCAGGAATACCGGAAGACAATGACGTCGCTTGTGGATTCCTGGAATCGATCGTGTGCGGGGGGCGACTCTCCAGGCATGAGCCAGATTCGCAGCCAGGTTGCAGACATCATTCCCGAGCCGATGTTTGCGGACGACCTTCAGTCCCAAATCAGGACTTGCTCGTCAACGGCCAAGGCTACGGCGAGGCTGGATTCCCGTACTGACACGGTGTTCGAGGGTTCCTCCAACACTCGACCCGTTGCTTCCTCCAGCTGCCTGCAGATGGATTCCCAGCTTGCGCTGGCACGCTTGAAGTCAAAAGTGGATCCCGAAATACCGGCCGGCAGCCGTGCCTATCTGCAGAACTCGCAGATCACCGTAAAGGTTAAGGCGAGGATCGATGAGACTGGCAACGTTACCACCACTGAAGTCACGGGCAGCAACATCATTCTTAACAATGCCGTTCGCAATGCTGTAGATCGCTGGAAGTTCAGTCCGATGTCGGATCGAAGCGGCCCTCGTTGCGTTAACACTGAAATCCCCATTGTGATGGGTAAATAGGTTGTAGAAAACATGCAATTACTCGCAAGACAGGAGAGGACTGCCGAGGGGCGGTCGTTGAAAGACACGGATCGTGAGGAGCTTCAGAGCGCGCTCAATCGCATGATGGAAGCTTCGGCGCTCTGGAAACGAGAACGCGCCCAGCTTGTTGCGGCTTGCGACCAGCTTCGACGGCAGTTGAGGCACAGCGAAGATGCCCTCACCCTCGCGCGGGACCGGTCGTCCGGCGACCAATCCAATGGAGACGGTGCCGGCTCCACCTGGGAACAGGAACGAGCCGAGCTTCTCGCACAACACGATCAACTTCGAGGCCAGCTGAACGAAAGTCAGGAGGGCGCAGCCATTGCCCTTGAGCGACAGGTAGCCGCAGCCGTGGACCGCGTGCGCGCCGAACTCACGGAGGAAAACGAAAGACTTCGCGCAGAGCTTCAGAGGTCCACCGAAGGCGTGGCGCAATGGTCGGACGAGCGCAGTCAGCTGCTTCAGGAACTCGAGCGGACCTCGCGACTCGTCGCGGATACCGAGATGGGTGCCGCTATCGCTCTCGAGCGCCAGATTGCTACGGCGATTCAGCGGGAAAGAGCCGAGTGGTCAGCTGAGCAAGAGAAACTGCGCGACGAAATCCGGCAGCTGCAGGAAAACGGAAATGCAGATGCGGTTTCCTCCGGGCAAGTAGAAGAGGCTGTGGAGAATGTGCGCAGGGAATGGGCTGTTGAACGCGATCGACTTCGACAGGAACTGGATGCGGCCATGCATCTGTGCGCTCGCCGTGGGTCGGAGAGTGCAGAGCTTGCTGCAGAGCGCGATCGGCTGTCTCAAGCCCTTGCTCAAGCTGCTGAGGCCGCTGAAGCCCAACTGGCGACTCTGGTCGAGCAGGAGGAGGCTGCAGCAAGCGCGATGAAGAATGAGATCGATGCTGCAGTGGCCCGCGTGCGCGCCGACTTCGAGTCTCAAAGGGAGCAACTGCGCAAGCAGGATGAAGAAGATCGCGCCGCGCTCCAGACAGAACTCGATGACGCAAAGGCTCTGCTGGCCGAAGCGCAGGCCGCCTATGCGATTTCCGTTTCTGATCTCAAAGACATGGAATACAAGGACGCAGACCTTCAGGAAGAGCGAAACCAGCTGCGCGAACGTCTGGAAGAATTAACGGATGTTGCGGCACAGAAGGAACTCGAACGCCTGCACCTGAAGGAAGAATACGATCGGACGACCCAGATCCTCGAAGAAGCAACGTCACCAACATCTATTCGCGGAATCTCGACCGAAGTTGTCATTGCCGAAGAAGTTCGCATAGAAGAGTTGATTCGGGAGCTGTCCCTCCTGATCGATGATCCCGGTACTGAGCTTTCCGCAGTTATCCGTAAGACTGTCGAGCGCGCGCAGCTCGACTACTACCTGAAAGGTCTGAGGTTCTCCTCCACTGGCGAAAGCCCTTCCACCCACTAAATGGACGGTGGGTAGATGAAAGGCCCACTCCCGCATTCATCTCCGGCGGAAGTGGGCCTTTGTGTTTCTACCCCGCCGGCCTCAATGATCCCTGGCTATAAAGTTTATTACCCGAAAGATTTGAGGAATCCGTTTACCATTGCCTAAGATTTCGTGAAGCGCGCCGTTATCTCTACAGTGACTTGTCCTCGAAAGGAGACAGTTGTGAGAAAAGCCCTGGGGATTCTCCTCGTATCGCTCCTCGTGACACAGACTCTTTGGGCTCAGCAGCCGCTGGGTATCACTCGAGTTCTGCTTTACAAGAACGGCATGGCCTATATCGTTCGCAGCGGGCAGATTACCGCTCCAGTGAGCCTGACGTTTCATCCCGAGGATATGAATGACATCCTCAAGTCGTTCACGGCATGGAATCCGGACACAGGAAATCTCTACTCCGTCGGCTATACGGCCGGGATTCCCTCCAGCCATATGTTGTCCCGCTTTCCGTTCGACATTTCAGGCCCGGATACGGGACTGGGCGGATTCCTGATTCAGGTTAAAGGTGCAGACATCAAACTGGATCACAGCGGCAAGGATCTTCAAGGCAAACTTGTGGCTGTCCAGCAGACCGATCACGCAACAGCGCCACAGACCACGTCGTCAGACTACCGGCTGACGGTGATGCTTCGAGATGGGTCACTGCAGAGCGTCTGGCTGAGCGACGTGCGGTCCGTTGAATTCGTGGATCCTCAGCTTCGCGACCAACTCCGGTCCTACCTGGAAGTGCTTGCTGCAGGACGGCAGGACGTGACGCGCGAAGTGAGCGTGTATCCCGTACCCGCGCCGGGTCCGATCCAGGTTGCTTACCTTCAGCAGTTCCCATTGTGGAAAACGAGTTATCGGGTGGATCTCGGCGCGAAGGACAGCAAGGTTCAGGGATGGGCGCAGATTGACAACCCGACAGGGGAAGCGTGGGAGAACGTTCAAGTTTCGCTGCTATCCGGTGCGCCCGTGTCTTTCCAGATGAACTTGTACGACCCTCTTTATACCAACCGCACCACCTTGCCGGTGCCCGGTGGACAGGTCGCGGCTCCGCGGCAGTATGAGTCTGCGGTAGTTGTGCGGGAAGAGGCACGAAGCGCGGGCGGCGTTGCGGGAGGGGTGCTGGGCGGTATCGTGGGGTCTCCGGGTGTGGGGGGGGCGGCCGCCGCTGCGCCCGCAGGTGCCGGCGCACGGGGTGGCGGTGGTGGTCGAGGAGGAGCAGCTCCCCCGCCGGCCAGTCCTCCCCCGCCGCCTCCTGCTTTGGCCTTCTCTGCTGCGTCGTTTCAACAGGCGGATTCCTCTCGCGTGCAGGATTTCTATGAGTACAAGTTTCCTTTCCCGGTTCGGATTGCGAGCCGTCAGAGTGCACTGCTGCCGTTCCTGCAAAAGACAATAAACATCGAGAGGTTGTCGATCTTTAACGCCCGCACGGACAGGAATAACCCCCGGCTTGGGGCCAGGCTGGAAAACAATACGGACATACCATTCGAGGCGGGCCCGGTGACCTTTTTTCAGGAATCGCGTTATGCGGGCGAAGCCGTTCTGGATTATCTGCCGCGTGGGGAAAAGGCGCTCGTCAGCTACGGCATCGACAATGACATTCAGATTTCGAGCAAGGCAAGCTCTCAACCGGAAAGCACCGTGCGGCTGACTGTCAGCAAAGGCGTCGCCGTGCTTTTCATGGAATCCGTTCTGACAACCACGTATGAGATTCGCAACAAGGGAGCGGAGAAGAAGTCGCTGATTGTTGAGCATCCTCGCGTGAACAACCGAACGCTGAAGGGAGTCGATGCATTTGAGACGACAGACAGTTTCCATCGTTTTCGTGTTGCGTTGAATGCATCGCAGTCCACGGCCCTTGCGGTTCCTGAGGTTGTGGCGAGGCAAACGAATATCTCGCTGACCACGTTAACCCGTCCCCAGCTGACGCTCTTCGCGGGAAAGGAAACGCCGCAGTCCGTAAGAGAGAAGCTCGGACAGATTGTGGATGCGCAGGAACGGATGGCGGCCATGAGGAGCGACATCGGGACTACCCAGGCGTCGATCGACACGCTGTTCCGCGATCAGGAGCGGCTGCGGGAAAATCTTAAAGCACTCAAGGACGGCAACGAGGAGCAGCAGCTGCGCACGCGCTATCTCGACCAGCTACGACGGCAGGAAGATCAGATCGACTCCGGGCGAGCGCATATCGACTCCGTGAACAAAGAACTTGCTGCCGCTCAGAGTCGGCTTGAAGACTTGATTTCGAACCTGACGTTTGGAGGGTGAGGTCTCAGCCGGACTTTCCCGCGTGTTCGATATCGTGGCGGACGGTTTCTGCGGCGACAGCGACCGCGATTGTCGTGATCGTCGCGAGTCCGATCAGATAGATCGACAGAGCTCCGCGTCCATAACCATATTTCAATAGCGTGGTCGCGATGATGGGCGCCAAAGCTCCCGCAAGCACGGAAGAGAGCTGCGCTCCCAGCGAAGCACCGCTGTACCGTACCCGAGCCCCGAACAATTCCGAGAAGAATGCTCCCTGCGGCGCATACATCGCCGCATGCGCCACGGACAAGGCGAGGACCAGGGCCAGCCGGACCTGCCATGGAGACCCGGAGTCCATCATCCAGAACAACGGGTAAGCGAGCACTCCGGTGGCGATTGCTCCGAATAGATAAACCGGCCTTCGACCCACCAGATCGGACAGCGCTCCGAAGATTGGAATTGAAAAAAGCTCCAGTGCGGCAGCGATCATGATCCCCGTCAGCACAATGTTGCGGTCCATCCCAACATGGTCGGTCCCGTAGATCAGCACGAAGACGCTGTAGATGTAGAACGAGCCGTTCTCTGCAAGACGGGCGCCCATTGCAACGAGGACTTCTCGCGGATAGTGACGGAGAACATCCAGGATCGGCTGTCGTGCTTCCTGGCGCTGCTCCTTGACCCGCGAGAAGGCCGGAGTTTCGACGATGCGAACCCGGATGATCAGGCCCACGGCCACCAGAACGATGCTCAGCAGGAACGGGATTCGCCAGCCCCAGCTCAGGAAGGCTTCCTGTGGCAATCGAGAGAACGGAGTAAACAGCAACGTCGAAAGGAGCAGCCCCGCCGGCACGCCAATCTGCGGCCAGCTTCCATAGAAGCCTCGCCTGCCGGGAGGCGCGTGCTCCACGGCCATCAGAATCGCGCCGCCCCATTCTCCGCCAACGCCGAACCCCTGCGCTACGCGCAACAACACCAGTAGCACCGCTGCGACAGGTCCGATCTGTTCATATGTCGGCAATACGCCGATCAGAAAAGTCGCTATGCCCATGATTATCAGTGTGAGCACGAGCATCGACTTTCGGCCGATGCGGTCCCCATAATGCCCGATGATCACTCCACCCAATGGCCGTGCGATGAAGCCCACGGCATAGGTGGTGAGCGATGCCAGTTTCGCCACGAAAGGATCGAACGTCGGAAAGAAGACTTTGTCCAGCACGAGTGCGGCCGCGGTCCCGTAAAGGAAGAAGTCGTACCACTCAATTGTCGTGCCGACCAGGCTTGCCAGCCCGACCGTGCGGATTGAGCTTTGTTTGGAATGCGCCATGGCTTTGCCTACTGCCACCTGAAGATTCTGAGCGCGATTACAAATGTGACGATGCCCCAGATTGCGAGCAGCACGATATGGTGGATCTGAGAAAAGACTGAGGCTCCATCAATCATTACTGCGCGCATCGCATCGATCAGGGCGGTCAGCGGCAGCACTCTGATGAAGGGCTGCGCCGCATCAGGATAGCGGCTTGACGAAAAGAAAATGCCCGAAAGCATCCACATGGGCAGCATGACGAGATTCATCAGTCCCGACACGGCTTCAATCGTTTTTGCGCGGCTGGCGACGAGTAGGCCGAAGCCGGAGAACGTCATGCTGCCGAGCAGAATCAGGAATGCTGTCGCAATGAAGCTGCCATAGATCTTCACACCGAATGCGATAGCTGCGAAAACAATCAGGACGAGAACCTCCGGAATGAGAAAGCACATGCGGCTAAGCATGACGGCCGAGAGGAAATGCGTCTTCTTCATGGGCGTCGCGAGGAATCGCTTCAGAAGCTTCCGGATTCTCATATCGACTGTGACGAAGCCTACGCCCCAGAGGCCGCCACCCATGATGCTCATGCCGAGAAGTCCGGGAATGAGAAAGTCGATGTAGCGGCCGCCGGGTTCCTTGAACTCACGGTCCTCGGAGGGAAACGAGTCTTTTCGGCCGGCGGCGCGCTGCAGCGCGTCATCAGTCTCTTTCCTCGCAAGGACGCTGTCGCTGCGCGCGGGATCATAAAGGTAGTCGAATCCTTCAGACGAGCCGTCTTTTGAAACGACAACGAGCTGAGTCTTCCCGGTGCGAAGACGGTTGCGGCATGTCGCTTCCTCACACTTGCGCGTACTGAATTTCTCGATCGCTCCGAGTGATGAGATGGCGGCCTCGGCGTGGGGGCCCTCCTGAACATCGACAAAGACTCTATCGACGGGCTGTTCGCGAAATGCGATGCCCAGAAGCACCGCCATCACGATCGGAAAGCCATAGACCCAGAAGACAGCTTCCGGTTCACGGAAGAACTCTCGAAGGCGAGCGAGCGTGAGTTGAACGATAGGCGAATTTTTCATGCTGTTGGCGAACCCTCTCTCAGGTGCCGGCCGGTCAGCGTCACGAAGACGTCCTCCAGGCTGGCATGCCGTGTTGTGAGGTTGGAAAGTTCCCGGTTCGTCTGACGCAACCGATCGAGAAGCGCCGGCAGAGCAATGTGAGGCTCAGTGACGGCGAGGGAGTAAATCCCGTCCTCTTCGCGAACACTGCGCACCGCAGGAAGATCCATCAGGCTTGAGGAAGGCAGCGATGCATCGCCGTTGGAATTCATCAGGCTGAAGTCAAGAATGTGCTCGCCACCCAGGCTCGCAATAAGGTCCCGCGGTGAGCCCTGCGCAATGACTTTCCCATGATCAACAACCGCGACGCGATCGCACAGACGTTCGGCTTCGTCCATGTAGTGGGTGGTTAACAGGACCGTGCGCCCGGAATCCTTGAAACTGCGAATGATGTCCCAGAGCTGGCGACGCGATTGCGGATCGAGTCCGGTGGTGGGCTCGTCCATGAACAGGAGCTTTGGATCGCCGATCAGCGCACAGGCGACCGCGAGGCGTTGCTTCTGTCCTCCCGACAACTTGCCTACTCGGGCATTGAGTTTCTCTTCCAGAGACACCTTGCCAAGGGCGTCTTCTGGCGGGACGCCCTGCCGGTAGAAACTGCGGAAGAGAGTCAGCGTTTCGAGAACGGTCAGTTTTTCGGAGAGCTTTGTTTCCTGAAGGGAAATCCCGATTTCCTGACGGATCTCATCATCGGCCTGTCCCCACTTCTTTCCCAGGACTTCGACCTCACCTCGGCTTGCTTCCAGCAGGCCCTCGAGAATCTCGATTGTCGTGGTCTTGCCTGCGCCGTTTGGCCCAAGGAGACCGAAGCATTCGCCAACTCCGACGGAGAGATCGAGTCCGTTGACTGCATCCACCGGCGGTTTGCCGGGGTATTGCTTGTAAAGCTGGCGACAAACAATAGCGTTGGGCATCCGGAGATTATGCCAAAAGAAGCTGCAAAGTCGTCAGTCCTTCGGCGATCATGGGTTTATGACTCGACGCACGCTGGCTGTGTTTTTGTACCTTGCCGCCATTGCGCGATGCGCCTATGGCATGCAGGACACTCTCACGGAGGCCCAAATCCGCGATTTGATTCGAAACTCCGCCGACAAGGATGTCGAAAACAACAAACGGAAGCAGGATTACACCTATATCCGTCGCGATGAAGAACGGAAGCTCGACAACAAAGGCAAGGTGAAGTCCACAGAGTCCAAAACCTACGAGATCATGATCCTTGCTGGCGAGCACGCCGAGAAGTTAATCGCGATGGACGACAAGCCGCTCTCGGAGAAAGACGCAAAGAAGGAAGACGAAAAAATCCAGAAGCTGGTTTCGAAAGGCGAGAAGGAGAGCGAGAACGATCGCAAGAAGCGCCGTGCAAAAGCTGAGAAGGAACGAGAAGAGGAACGGCAGTTTGTCCGTGAGGTTGCGGATGCCTATCAGTTTCACCTTCGCGGCATGGAAGACGTGAACGGCCGCCCCTCGTACGTCATCGACGCGAACCCGTTGCCCGGTTACAAGCCGCGGCTCAAAGATGCGAAAATCCTTCCCAAGGTTCGAATGCGCCTGTGGATCGACAAGGTCGAACAGCAATGGGTGAAAATTGATATCGAGTGCATCGATACCTTCTCAATCGGGCTCTTCCTGGCGCGCGTCAACAAAGGCTCTACAATTCATGTCGAGCAAACTCGCGTTAACGATGAAGTCTGGCTGCCCCGGTATCTCAACCTGAAAGTCGACGCCAGAATTGCTCTCCTCAAGAATTTTGATGCGGAGTACGACGTTACCTTCAGGGACTACCAGAAGTTTCGAACGGATGCCGTCATTCGACCCCTCGGCGAGGTGCAGTAGGGAGCGTGCCCTCTCCCTTCGGGAGAGGGTGTCGCGAAGCGACGGGTGAGGGATTTTCAAGCCCTGAAAATCCCTCATCCGGCCCTTCGGGCCACCTTCTCCCGGTGGGAGAAGGACCCGCGACAGGATTTCGCGCTTACCGCTAATCCAATAGAGTCGCAAGTTCCGAGTGACCTCGCGCTGCGGCCAATTCTGCCGGGGTAAGTCCTGCCGCGTTTCTTATCGTTTTGTTCGCTCCGAACTCGAGCAGGACTTTTGCAGACTCGATCTGGCCATTGTAGGCGGCGGCGTTGAGCAAGGTGCCCCATTCTCCACGCGAATCGACAAGCGCCGGATTCGCTTTCAGTCGCGCGTAAAGGCGGTCTCGCCAGAATCCCCACGCGGTGAGCACCATGAGGCCGAATACTCTTGGTGTCGCTCTGAATTCGGAATCAAGAATGTCGTCGGAGCCGCCGCGCCCACGCAGCAGCGCGCACAATTCCGGATTCCCGGTAAACTCCGCCCAGGCCAGGCACGACGCGCCCATATATCCTCGCCAGTTTGGATCCGCTCCATGGTCCAGCAGCCACCCTGCGACAGCATCGCGATTGGTACGGCACGCGATGTAGAGAGCGTCCGACACGTGGTCGGCGTCGCGGTCCGGAGGGCACGGGAGGCGTTCACCGGAGTCCGAGTAACGCGAGCTTCCCGTTTTACTTGGATGGGGAAGGAGGGTGTCTCCACTCCAGAAGGCTTGCACCTTCGGTAAGAGCCCCAGCCCTGAGGCACAGAAGAGGTCGGGCTCGTCACCAAGTTCAACCAGTTTCAACGCGGCTTCAAAAGCTTCTACAGTCACTGCCCACGAAAGAGCGGTGTGGCCGGAACCGGAATAGGTATCGCTGAGTTTTGCGCCGGCATCCACAAGGAGGGACACAATCTCGGGACAGTTGTTTCCCGCGGCAAGGTGCAGGGGTGTGCTGCTATCTGCAAAGCCGGCTGATGATAACTTTGGCGAAGAACGCAGCAGTTTTCGCACACCAGACACGTCGTTCTTTTCGATCGCTTGCCGTATCGCCGCCATCTCTACCGCAAGTTTGAGTTTTGGCCAGCTCTGGAATCCGTATCGGCGAGCCAGCGCATGCTGCGCTGCAGTCAGCGTCGGGAACTGTGCGGAGTTGTGAAGTTCCTTTGCCTGTTTTCTGAGTTGTTCAAGACTCGGCCGGTCGGGCAGCCGAAGGGGACTGGAAGATTCTGTCATTGGGACCTCCATGCCATTTGTCGGTGGTCCGCTTGCCGACGGCATTTTGGTCGTTCATTAGACGAACAGTCAGGGTGGGCTCGGCCCTTCCCGCGGACCGGGTGCGCCCCATCGCGCGGGAAGAGTATAGCGAAAAATCAGACGCAGCGGTTGGAGGCGGATTCTGCCCGCTTCGGCAATAGCTTACCGGACAACGAAGCCGTTTGGAGAATTTCGAGATTGGAGATCGGAAAACTCAAACCCGAAATCGCAAAATCTCAAATTGGACCGGTAGTCGACTAGCTAGCGGCTCGTCCAATCTGAGATTTTGCGATTTCGGGTTTGAGTTTTCCGATCTCCAATCTCGAAATCCCACTCCTTGTTGTCGGCAAGCATGCTGTTGCCGGCTACTTCACGGGTCGTTCCCTGAACGCGTCACAGGGCGCCTGATCGACTTGGTTCCACAAGGCCAGGGCGAGTCTGTAGCCGAGATAGACGGCATGAGCGTCGATCTTTTCTTTCTGGTCGTTTGTGGAATGCAGAATGGAGGCCCAGTTAGTCGATACCCCCGCCAGCGTTATCGCGGGGATTTTTCTGGACAGGAAGGCGCTCGAATCGGCGTCCGCGTTATCGATCGGGGCCTTATCGAAAGCCAGCCCGAATGCCGAAGCCGCATCCGAAGCGGCAGTCATGAGCGATGGAGATGACGTGTTCGACATGGCGAAGGGTTTCGACATTCCGAAGCTGTCGAGGTTAATCATCGCGCAATAGCGGGGAAGATCTTCCTTTTTGATCGCGTTAGCCATCGCTCGAGCGCCGAGCAAGCCCTGCTCCTCGTTGTCGAATGCAACGAACAGGACGGTCTTTTTTTGTTCGAGTGCCCGAATGGACTTATAGACCCGGCTCATCGCAACAATGCCAGTCCAGTTGTCGATTGCCCCGCAACCCAGGTCCACAAAATCGTAGTGTGCACCAATGATGATGGTGTCCTCTGTGAGACCGGGCGCTTTGACGATCATGTTTTGAGCGTCCGTTAATTTTTGCGTCGTGATGTCGGACGTAGTCGCGCCCATCCGGATGAACTGCGCACGGACGCTTTCCAGACGCTGGTTATGCTTGCAGGGAACTTCTTTGAAGTCGGCCGCGATATCTTCAGGGGTAGAGAGAACCGTGGCTTGCTGGCCCGCAAAACCCGGCACGGAAGAGCAAAGGATGAGGACGACGTGAAGGCAAACCAGAATTCGCACTAGTCGATCAGTCACGCGGAAGACTGTAGCGTGAATTCAGTCAATGTCACCACAATTTCCAGTGAGAGCTATTCCGGCCCCGAAATGATTCGCGTGTACTTGGCTCCAAACAAAAAGACCAGCGAACAGTAATAGAGCCACGTGAGCAGGATCATGACGGACCCCGCTGCGCCATAGATCGAGCTGAAGCCGCGTTGGAAGCCATAAAGCCCGACAACCCCACGTCCCGCGCTGAAGAGGACCGCAGCCACAAAGGCCCCGACGAAAGCATTCCACCAGGTCACCTTCACTCGCGGCAGCAATTTGTAACTCAGCAGGTAAAGGATTGTGATGACAAGAAAGGAAACACCGTCGTCGATCCAGTGCCAGAATGACTCGAATCCCGGCAGCAGTGTGTTGACGTAACGGCGATAGCCCGATGCCTCCGAGTTCAAGACAACTGACATTTGCAGAAAGATCCCGGCACCGACACCCAGAAGCAACGTCCACAGGCGGTGAAGCATTTTCCGGAAGAATAGTTTTCCTGGTCGAGGTTGAACCTGCCACATAGCATCCACAGCGCGCTGCAGCTCATAGGTAAATGCAGAAGCCCCGATCACAAGCATCACCACCGCGAAGGCGGTGTATCCCACGCCCTGGTCGCGAGTCTCACCCATGTGAACAACGCCACGCGCGACCAGTGCCGCTGCTTCGGGACTGACGAAATCCGCGAACTGGGTGCGGACCTGTTCTATGGTGTCGCCGCTATGAATCAGCCCGACGAGGTATGTGATGATGACCAGAAAAGGTGCAATCGAGAACACGGCACAATAGGCGAGCACGGCAGCCCGGTCCATCGCGTGATCGTGAAACCAGCTCTTTGCTGTCTTTTTCAACGCCGAGAGCAGATCGAAAAGTTGCATGCCGGATTATGGGACCGAAGGTATGATGGCGCCATCAATCGAGGAATTTCAAATGAAACATCGATCCTTTTGCGTTGGCGCGGTGGCAGCAATCTTGATGACTTCGGTGGCCTGGGGACAGGCGCAGGAGCCCGCACAGGCGGGAGAACGAGGCTCCCAGGGAGGCCGAGGAAGAGGGCAGGCGGGTCCCGCGGTCGTATCGCCGGAGGTCGGTGCCGACCGGCGTATCACGTTCCGGCTTGTCGCGGCGCAGGCACAGGCTGTTCGTCTCAACGCAAGCGACATCCCGAACCTGGGACAAACGGCGACGTTATCCAAGGGTGAGAACAACGTCTGGTCGACAACAGTCGGCCCCGTTGATCCTGGAGCCTATCGATACACATTCAGCGTCGACGGCGTGGCAACGCTCGATCCGCGGAGTCCTTCAACGAGCGAGTCGAACACCAATGTGTGGAGCATGGTTTACGTGCCGGGCTCCGATTTCATGGACACAAAAGAGGTTCCCCACGGGAGTGTTGCGGAGGTTCCTTACTACTCCACCGCCCTCAAGGCGTGGCGGCGTCTGCACGTTTACACACCTCCCGGGTACGAGACCAATAATGAAAAGTACCCCATCTTCTACCTGCTGCACGGAGCGGGAGATAGCGACGACTCTTGGACGACAGTCGGTAGAGCCAACTTCATCCTCGACAATCTAATCGCGGCGAAAAAGGCGAAACCCATGGTCATTGTCATGACCGCAGGGCATACGACCCGGACCCAGGGCGGTGGTGGAGGCGGTGGATTTCTCTCGGCCACCGATGACTTCGCGCGTGAATTCATTACAGATGTCATGCCTCTTGTGGAGAAGCGGTATCGCGTGATGACCGATCGTGCGCACACGGCGATTGCGGGGCTTTCGATGGGTGGTAGTCAGACGCTCAACATCGCAATTCCCAACCTTCAGCGCTTTGCCTACATCGGGGTCTATAGTTCCGGGCTTATTGGAGACG
>Ga0068859_100000437_pt1 | contig 41851 bp, 44 predicted proteins | sample KBSSwiS22_FD_66585 | JGI IMG/M metagenome (GOLD analysis project Ga0068859, IMG submission 66585) | Switchgrass rhizosphere microbial communities from Kellogg Biological Station, Michigan, USA - KBS Switchgrass S2-2 | ecosystem: Host-associated > Plants > Roots > Rhizosphere > Soil ... | reverse complement strand
ACGTTCGTCCGGAACTGCATGTAGGCGATGTAGCCGACGATGTGGAACGGCAAGGGGTGCAGCCCCTCGGGAATTTGCGCATGCGAGCTGTAGGTGATGAGCGTGACGCCGCCGGCCAGCAACAGCGGCTCCACGAGGAACCACAGGAAGCCGATGTTGTGGCGACCAAACCGGCTCTGCAGCTCGCGGATGACCAAAGCGCCGATGACGCGCAGTTGCATGCGCGCGCCGCGCGCAAGCACGTCGAACTCCGGCTGCTGAATCACCGCTGCACCCCGAACTGAGGGCCGCGAACCTAGCCGCGGCGGCTCGGAATACAAGGCGTCCCGCGGTCGCGCTTCTCAGCGTCGCGTCGAATTGCTAGCGAGGGGGCGGCAATTCGGGTGGGGCGATGGGCGAAGGTCAAGGCGGACGTCCCAGGATCGGCGTCGACGGTTATAATCTTGCGCTCGAACAGGGCACGGGCGTCGCCACCTACGCGCGCAACCTGACCTATGCGCTGAAGGACGCCGGAGCGGCGGTGGACGTCCTCTACGGCCGCAATATGCCAAGCTCGGGAGGGCGTCGCGCGGAACGCGACCTGATGCAGGAGATCGGGTTCTTCGATCCGGCCCCCGGCGCTTCCATCTCCAACGTGGCGGCCGGAGCCTTCTGGGCCATGGCGACGTTGCCGACCCCGCGCGCAGACGAAGTGCCAATCCGCGGAGAGGTGGTCGCCGAAGACTTTCGCGAGCGGCTGCCGGCGTTCGACCGCGTCCTCAACGTCCGCAACCTGTTCCCCCTGGCGTTCAACCATTTCCACGCCTGGGGACGGCTGCTCAGGGTGCGCGTCCCCAACCCGCCTCAGGTGATGCACTGGACCTATCCCGTGCCGGTGGAGCTCATAGGTGCGAAGAACATCTATACGGTCCACGACCTGATCCCGCTGCGCCTGCCCCACACCACGCTGGACCACAAGCGCCGATACCTGAAGCTGGTGCGGACCATAGGCCGGCGCGCCGACCATATCGTGACGGTCTCGGAGGCCTCAAAGGCCGACATCCTCAAGCTCATGGACGTGCCGGAAGATCGGCTGACCAACACCTATCAGGCGGTGGATATCCGACCGGCGGTCGATCGGGAGGGGGCAAGGGCCGATCTGGCCGGCGGGGTCGGATTGCCGGCGCAAGGCTATTTCCTGTTCTTCGCCGCCATCGAGCCCAAGAAGAACCTGGGCCGCCTGCTCGAAGGCTATCTGGCGGCCGACGTCGACACGCCGTTGGTGATCGTCGGCAAGAAGGGCTGGATGTGGGAGCGCGAGCTGCGCCTGCTGCCGCTGGCCCAGCGCCCTCGCGGCCCTGCGTCATCTTCGCCGAGCCGCGCGGCGCCCCGTGTCATTCAACTGGACTACGTACCGCAATCGCTGTTGATCAGCTTGATAAGCGGCGCGAAGGCGGTGGTCTTCCCTTCGATCTATGAGGGGTTCGGCCTGCCTGCGCTGGAGGCGATGCAACTCGGGACGCCGGTGATCACGTCCGACACCTCATCCTTGCCGGAAGTCGTGGGCGACGCGGCCTTGCTGGTGAATCCTTACGATCCTCGAGCGATCTCCCAAGCCATCCGGCGGATGGACACGGACGCGGATCTGAGGGCGCGCCTCGCAAAGGCGGGTCCTGAGCGGGCAGAGCTGTTTTCGCCAGACCGTTACCAAGCTCGCCTTCGCGATCTCTACGCCCGCCTCGGCGCCCCTCTCCCGAATCCTTGAGCCCGCCGCGCATGGTCCGCAATCCCTTCAAGAGCGTTGGCCGGGCTTCGGTGGAAGTCGCGATGGCGTCGTTCGACACGGTGCAGCGCGCTGTCGCAGCGACCTTTGGACAGCGGGTCGATCCCGTCGCCCTGAACCTCAAGTTCCAGGGTTACGACCTGGCGCGGAAGCTGCTTGCGGAACGGAGTGAAGTCACGCCGGCGCCGGCCCGTGTCATGGGGCTCGGCAGCAAGCCCTCGACGCAAGCTGACCTGGACAGCGACTGGGCCACGACCTGGCTGGGCGGCTTGAAGTGCCCGCTGATCTACCACCGCAAGATCTGGGAATACCTCTATCTGCTGCAGGCCTTGTATGAGGCCGGCATGTTGCAGGCGGGCCGCCGCGGCCTGGGTTTCGGCTGCGGCCGCGAGCCCATCGCCAGCTTCCTGGCGTCGCAAGGGCCGAGCCTGACGGTGACGGACCTTCCGTCCGAAGACCGGGCGCGCGCGGGATGGGAGCGCACCCACCAGCATGTCAGCGAGCGGGACCAGGCCTTCTACGAGCATCTGGTGAGCTACGACCTGTTCGACGCTCGTGTGGAGCACCGCGCCGTCGACATGAACGCGATCCCCAGCGACCTGCGCGACTACGACTTCTGCTGGTCGCTCTGCGCCTTCGAGCACCTGGGGTCGATCCAGCAGGGCCTGCGCTTCGTCGAGAACGCCATGGCGACCCTGAAGCCCGGCGGCGTGGCCGTGCACACCACCGAGTTCAACTACCTGGACGACGACAGCACCATCGAGCACGGAGAGACGGTGCTGTTCCAGAAACGCCACTTCGAGACCTTGGCGGAGAGGTTGACGAAGGCCGGCCACACGGTCGCGCCGCTGGACTTCTTCGTCGGCGACAAGCCGCTCGACCGCTTCATCGACATGCCGCCCTATCCCAACGACTATTCCGACGCCATGCGCCGCCAGTGGGGCGAGGAGTCATCCCACCTGAAGCTTATGGTGGGGGATTATGCGTGCACTTGTTTTGGGGTGATTGTGCGTTGCGGGTAGGTGCTGTGAACCGGCGGGCTGGGCGTCTCGCGATGTGCGGAGGCCCGCCTGCGGCGAAAGCGACGCGGCCTGATGTCGCAAAGTCGCACGATCCCGGCGCGCTTGAGCTGGTTTCCTGAAGAAGTCGGGTATTTTTCCGTCGCAAGCGGGGTAAGCGTTGGATACGACTGCGCTCACTCACGGACGACTCGGAGTGATGGAGGGCAAGGCCGTGTCGAAATTGGACTCTGAATATTGGCAGGAGGTCGGGCAATCCTCACCTTATTGGGGGGTGTTGTCGCACGAGAAATTCCGGGGACAAGATCTCGATCCGGCCACCCGGGAGGAGTTCTTCTCGGAGGGTCGTGCCGACGTCGACTATATTCTATCTCAAATTCGGCGGATTCGACCAGAATTCGCTCCGCAGCAAGCGCTCGATTTCGGCTGTGGCGTGGGCCGATTGGCGATTCCGATGCGCAAGCTCTCGGCGCGCGTCGTCGGTGTGGATGTTGCTTCCTCGATGCTGGCAGCCGCGCGGCGGAATGCCGAGCTTGCCGGCTGTCATGATGTTGAATTTTTCGAGTCGCTGCCGAATCTACAGTTCGACTGGATCAATAGCTACATTGTCTTCCAGCACATCGAGCCAGCAAGAGGTTACGAGATTCTCGCCGCCCTTCTTGAACGGCTCGCGGCGACGGCGATCATCTCGCTTCATTTCACCACTTTCCGGGACCAACGAGTGCTTTTCCGCGGACTCCAGGAGAGCGCTTTCGGCCGGTTCGACGGGCAGTCGTACGTGAGCTTTGAGCGAGCGGGACTGTTGGACATGCCCATCTACGAATATGACCTCAGTCGCCTGACTTTCATGCTCAATCGAGCTGGATTCAAATCGCTTCTGATGAATCACATCGACCACGGCGGTAGCCACGGTGCGTTCATCTTCGGAGTGAGATGAGGTGTTCAGCATAGATCGACCAGCCGACGAAATCCTGATTTCGTCGGAACGAAATGCAGACATTCGCCGGCAGATGGGCGGGGCGCACTATTCCTACACTTTGGTCGAGGCCCGTTTTGTGGAGCTGTTCCGCCGGCTCGGTTACGATACGCGCACGCTGTCGGACCCCCAGCGGGTCAAGGACCGAGCCAGTGGTCAATTTCACGTGGCTTTCCGCTCTTCTGAAAATCTGCGGGTCGTTCCCGGTGCGCATAACATCTGTCACTTTGCATGGGAGTTCGACGTCCTACGCGACGCGAGCCTCCCATCTGATCCAATCCTGCCGAACCAAGCGCATATGCTTGGCCTTTTCAGGGAGATCTGGGCACCGTCGAGCTACACCCTTAAGGTCTTGCGAGGAGTAGGGCTTAGCCAGACCGTGCTTGTGCCGACGCCCGTGTGTGAGACCTCGCCGCAGCCCCGGCTCGAAGCCAGAGCCATCTTGCAGCTGATTGGCAGTCTTCCTGCGATCCCCCTTCGGTTCTCCAGCGAGGCGTCCGAGGTTGAGAACCTTGAGCTTGCGCAGCGTGGCCTGTGCCACCTCGGCCAAGTTCCCGCCATCGCTGATAGGCTCGCCGGAGGCGAAGGCCGAATTTTCTTGGTCGTCTGCAATCCCGGGGACTTGCGAAAGAACTTGCTCAACACGATTGACGGCTTTCGATCGGTCAAGCGGCCGGGCGACGTTCTCCTCGTAAAGCTGGTCGTCGCCAACACTGGAGACCACCTGATCGAGGCGCAGCACCGATATCTGCGACCACTATACCGCGGCCCCGCCGCGGCTGCGGATAGAGATGTGTATTTCGTCACGCATTTTCTCGAATATGTGCAGATGCAAGCACTTTATAATCTTACCGATTTCTATATATCGGCAAGTCTGTGTGAGGGTTTCAATCTACCACTGCTAGAAGCCATGGCCCATGGGGCAGTTCCGGTCGCGACGACCAGTACAGCGATGGCCGATTACATCTTCCCGGACAACTCGGTGAAGATCGGTGCACGGCCTTACATCGGGATTCAGACGGGCATGGCGGGGGAGGTGGCGGGCCGGCCTTTCGTGGTGCAAGCACCAAGCCGCTACGATGTAGCATCGGCGTTGCGGCGAGCCCAACAACTCACGGAGCGAGAGCGCCGGGATCGGGGCGAGGTCGCTGCGGCGACCGTGCGCCGACTCTATAGTTACGAAACGGTGGGGCGCCTCGTGACAGAGCGCTTGGCGGCGCGGCCAGCGGAGCGAGCCGCTTGATGCGTCCCCTGGTGAACCTTGAGATCGCGAGTCTCGCCGAGCGCCATCACACCGGCATTCCTAATGTGACGAAGCATCTCGCGCGTGAACTGCTAGGGGATGCAACCGTCGAGCCGGGGTTTTGGCTCAATCGGCAACGGCTTCCAGTCCGCCTTGTCGAGGAGATCGTGGCGCTTGATGGAGCTCCGCACCTCTGGTGGCTTGCCGGCAGGATCGCCGATGGAGAAGCATCAACGATTACTGATGCACTCTCGGTGGGAATTTATCCGTCACATAAGTGGCACCGGCGGTTCTTCGAACAGGAGACGCTGATCGTCCACGACCTGACCGCTGTCACGATGCCACAATATCATTCGGAAGCCACGGTGGCTTGGGAGAACAGTCGGCTGCTGCCGGACATTTTGACGTCGGACCTGGTCGTCGCGGTCTCGGAATCAACCCGTCAAGACATTCGCGACTACTTTCCTCAGGCGGCTGCGATTCCGGTGGAGGTCGCCCAGCTCGCGCCGTGCTGTGGCCCGCCGGATCAGGTTCACCGCGTTAAGGTCGCGCCGTACGTGGTCGTGCTGGGAACTCTGGAGCCACGCAAAAACGTCGTGGCTGTGCTAGAAATGCTGCAGCGTGAGCCCGCCTGGATCGACGCATTCACATTCGTTTTCGTCGGGCGTTGGGGCTGGGGTACGTCGATCGCGGATCTCATTCCGACTTATGGCCTGACGGGAGCGGTAGAGGCCGGTCGCGTTCAATTTACGGGATTCTTGCCAGACGCCGAGCGTGATGTCTTGGTCGCCAACGCGAGCTGCGTTGTTTACCCGTCGCGTTACGAAGGATTCGGCCTGCCGGTGTTGGAGGCATTGGCTTTGGGCGTTCCGGTAGTGACGGGGGAGGGAAGCAGCCTTGCGGAAGCCGGTGGTCCATATGCGATCTATGTGGATGTAGACTCGCCGACCGCGCTTGCGAGGGGACTAAACGACGCCTTGCGCGACACGGGGGTTCGAGCGGCGAGTGCGCGGAGAACTTGGGCGGCGCAATTCTCCTGGTGGAAAACATATGAGAGGATTCGAGACCTTGCCCTGGAAACGGCGGCGCGCAGCAAAGCGGCCAACGCTTGCGACAGATTCCGCTAAGGCCGTCGGGACTTGGCGGCGTTTGTCCGAAGGAGGGATCGAGGGGGAACTCGTCTGGGCCCACGATCCGCTATTCCGGCCAACGGTGGGTCTATTCCTGAATGGGCTGCTCGTGGCTGGCGCCTCGACTCGTCGCACTAGGCCTGTGAGCGGTGCCGGTTGGACATGTATTTTCCGAGTCGATGGGCCGTCGCATGTGGCAACTGGGCTCGAGGTTCTCTGCCTCGAGAGCGGTGAATCTCTCGACGGCCCCCGGGAGCTTGTGGCTACCCCTACCGTGGTGGAGGTGTGCCGCGCGGCGTCCCGTGCCCCGGAGGATTTATCCGGGTTTCCGGCCTTCCTGAGGCTACCTGTGTCAGATCAGATTCGCTTGCTTTATCTCGATTACATGGGCAGGCCCGCCGACGACGATGGTTTAACGTATTATGAAAGATCTGTGGTTAGTGGGCAGCAAGATATACTTGGGGTGCGCGACCAACTGGTCGCCAGCCGCGAATTCATGGATCGGGCCCTCACCCGGGCCGACCGGGCGGGCCGCTGGCTGGTGTGGCGTGGGCTGCACGCCCTGCCTTCCATCGGCGATGATGATGGGTGGCTAACGGCGGGACAGGACATCGACCCGCCCGCATCTGAGCGCGCAGACCTGGGGCGTCTGGCGCTAGGGCCGGGGTCTGATCCAAGGGATCTCGAAGCCTGGCTGGCCGATACCCGCCTAGTCGACAACTTAAAGCCTCGGCATGAGGCGCCGCGATGCCGGAGGATGGCGCGGGTCCAGGACCTCTGGGGACTTGCTTCGGCAATGCGGGCGGCCGAGGCTGGTCTCGCCGTGGATAATCACGTGCGATCCAACGCCGACCAAGACGGGGTGTTCGCTCATGGCCCCTATGTCCGCCTGACAGCAGGCACTTATTTGCTTTGCGCGCGCCTGCAGATCGTAGCGTTGGGCGGCCCTGCGCGGGTCGCCGTCGAGATCGTGCATCACGAGCGCATCGTTGGGACGGCGCAGATGTTTCTCCACGAAGGTGCTGCTGGCCCAATTCACATTGAAGCGCCATTTTATGCGCCCGAAGCCTCCGAAACGGCACCCGGCTGGGAGTTTCGGTTCGGAAAGTACGGTCCCGTCGAATTGGACCTCGAAGAGATCATCTTGCGCGCCGCCATGAGCGTCGAGCAGAAGTTCCCATCGATTCCACTTGAACCGGTTCTCACCTGCAATAGCGCAGCCCGCCGAACTGCCGAGGCGATTGAGACCTGCGGACCAAACCATGTCATCTATGGACCCTACCGACGCTTATTTGCCGGACAATACGAATTGTCTTTGGACGCCGTAGGCGCGGGTCGCCTCACATGCGAGATCGTGGAAGACGGCCAGATCGTATGGCAGGCTGGCGCTGAGATCTGCGAGCGCGGCCTCAAGTTGCGAACCTCCTTCACGGCGAGACCCGATGGCGGCATCTTCGAGTACCGCGTCAGCCTTGATGAAAGCCATGAGGTCCGGATCCTGAACTTCGCGCTCACGCCCCTAAGATTTCATCTGGGAGCGGAAGCGACCAGCCAAACCTTAATCTAAAGCCGCGACCTGGATGAACGGCGCAGCCAATCCGCGTCTCATGTTGGCCGCGGGCCTGTATGGTAGCGCGTCGACGTGGATGTTCAACGTGATGAGGGCGGTCGCCCAGCGCAACCTCGGTCGTGGCAACTTCCACTCGCTCTATTCTGACGCGGTCACGGAAGCCATCTTCGAGCCAGGACTACCTGCCATCGTCAAATGCCACGCGCCATCGCAGGCTTTCGCGCACTTTCTGCGCTGGGGCCGGTGCGCAGTGGCATTGAGTGTGCGCGATCCCCGAGATGCCGCAGCATCGTTGATCCGCCGCTTCGGAATGGACGCCACGCGAGCGATAGATTCGGTCGCGCGTAGCGCGTCGGCGCTCATAAGCGTGGCCGGGGATGAGCATCTGATTTTGCGGTACGAAGATGGGTTCGTAGATCAGCCGGCTACTGTGGCTAGCTTGGCTAAGCTCATCGGCATGCCGGTGAGCGAGCGAGAAGCGCAGCTGATCTGGCGCGCACTCACTCCGGCGGCGGTCCGACGGTTTGTCGCCAGGGCAGCTGCTCGGGGCGCTTTTGGCGATAATGCCGCCCCGGATGTTTGGGACGCTGAAACGCATTGGCATCCCAATCACGTCGGCGACCGACAGGTTGGCAAATATCCCCAGGTGCTGACTCCTCGGGAGGCCTCACGCCTGATGTTCCTTTGTCGCCCCTTCCATCAGCGATTCGGCTACGCGGAAGTTACTCGCCCTGTCCACCCGGGCGCTCGTGTTTTGTTCAGCTCAGATAACGAGCCATACTGCTATCTGACGTCCGGTTTCTCAGAGCCGGAACCGTGGGGTGTTTGGTCGTCAGACACAAAGGCGGAGGTGACATTACCCCTTTCGCGCGGCGCCATCGTTCGTGGCATCGACATCGCATGGCGCCTTTCGCCGGTATTCGCGGGTGAGGCGGCGCGCCTGACGGTATCTATCAACGGCACGCCCGCGGCGGAGATCGTCGGCTTGGAGGCACCCTCGTGCGCGCTCCAACTCGATTTCCCCCCCGTTGAAGGTGAGCTCACTATAGGCCTGACCTTCAATGGCCTCCATCGCGCGAGCGCGCTGGGATATCCTGACGACGAGAGGCTCCTAGGGGCTGGTTTGGAGACTGTCGTGCTGCGCAGTTAGAAAAAGCTCCCACCTTGATCGCCGCGGAGGGTTTGAGAATACAGTTCGAACTCTAGCGTGAGCAATTGCAATCGAGCGATCAAGGATCAGCAGTGCCGTGAGGGACCTGCGATGCGGCCGTTCTCTTTCTTCTTAGTACAGAGGGACCTATGTCGCGATGACCTTGATTTTAATTGCATAAACAAAATAAATTGGCACTCTAATACCATGCATGACTCTGATGACGTATTGAATGCCTTCAAGTGGATTTTGGGCCGAGAGCCCGAGTCTGGACTAAACATTGATGATTTGCGCTCTTTGTCGTCAGATGAGTTGAGAGACCGAATATTGTCCTCAAAAGAATTTGAGGAAATGTACCGGAACAGATATTTATCAATATTTCGGTTTTTCTTCCTTAGGATTCCAAAGGCTGCGACGACTGCGACTTATCGAGCGTTTGAGCGAGCAGGATTGCGGTCATTGGAAGTCTCTCGCGAATTTCCAGACCTCTCCGAAGCATATTCTAGCTTTTCCTTAATATCTGGTCACGTCACCTACAATGAGGTTATTCCGAGACTATTTGGGCTTCGACCTATATTCCTAGCTCTCGTGAGAGAGCCGGAGCAAAGGGCAATTTCGCTCTATGCTCAAGCGCGTAGAGAAGCGCAGCACCCGTGCCATGATGAGGTAGCGGAGCGCACCCTTTATCAGGCGCTCGATCTTGGCGGCATATTTTTTGAATGGGTGTTCAACAATCAGTGCCGATTTTTGACTGGTCGTCATCTCTTTGAAGACGTGCGAGCCATATTGTGTTCCGATTATTATATTGTAGCGCCAGTGCGAAACGCGAACCGCCTGGTCGCCGCGGTTTGCAGGCTCACAGGTGCGCCATTGGTCGAGGTTGTGCCGGACAACGTGGGCGATAAAAAGGTTGTCGAGACTGCGCGGGCTCAGCCTGACTTCGAGCGGGCATGCACGGTGTTGAAATGGATCTTGACCGAAGATCGTAAGCTTATGGAGCATGTCGGGGAATTTTATATATCACCAGGATTGCTTCAAATTCTGCCAAAGTCGCTCCGCGGCGCAATCTAATTAGAGTGCGCCTATCTCGTCCCTGTCCTATACATACGGTAGCGAAAGTTGTGTGATCCTCGGCGATTGGGAACCTGCTAGGTACTGCGCGTCGGTTGCCTCCCATCAAGCACGGCGTTCGGCGGGGAGATGAGCGCGCCCGTGATGCGAAGCCGCATGCATCCGGTGCAGGCCTGAACTTCACGGTTCCCGTGGGTGCCACCCCCTCAACCCAACGCCCCCGCCATCGCCGCGCGGTAGGTTTCCTCGAACCAGCCCACACGTTCTTCCAGCGCCCCCAGCATCGGCGCCGTCCGCGCCCGACCGGCCGCCGTCTGGACGCGCTCGCAGGCGGCGTTGTCTTCGTGGCCGATCTGGTGGGCTGCGCGTAGCACCAGGTGGTGGCGCAGGGGGGTGATGGCGGGTTCGGTCCAGCGGTAGTGGGCGGGGCGCGGGCGGGCTGGCTCGAAGGGCGCGGCGGCGAGCCATCCGCGCAGTTGGGTGCGGTCGGGCGCCAGGGGGTCGAACTGCTCGATCGCCACGTACCAGTGCTGGTCGTAGCCGTGGAAGTGGGCGACCACCAGGTTGGGGAAGATCTGGAAGACGCGGTAGTGCTCGGAGCGCCAGGTTCCGGCTTCGCAGGCCCGCGCCATCTGCGAGAAGGCGTCCGCCGCGGTCGGGCCGATCCGGGCGCTGTGGGCGCCCCCCGCGCCGAAGCGGAAGTAGCCCATGTCGCCACGGTTCTGGTAGCCGTCGCGGCCGAAGGTCCGCGGGTGCACGGCGACGATGTGGTAGTCCTCCAGCGAGACGTGCATCCGCAGCCGCCAGTTGGCCGCGAAGGCCATCCCGTAGGGCTTCCACCCGCCGTTCGGCCCGGGCCCCCCGGCGCCCGGCCGGGACATGGCCTGAAGGATCGGGAAGCCTTCGCCCAGCCAGTCCTCCAGGCTGACCCGGCCGCCCGCAAACCGACCGAAGACGAAGTCGCCGCAGGTGGCGATCTCGATCGGGTTCAGGCGCACGCCCAGCGCGCCCGCCGGCGCGCCGAACATCTGCTCGCACTTGGGCGCGCCCGCCAGCCGGCCCTGCGCGTCGTAGCGCCAGTGGTGGAAGCCGCAGACGATGGGGCCGTGGCCACGGTCCGCCGTGCGCAGCGGATGGAAGCGGTGCAGGCAGAGGTTCTCGAACCCCCGCAGCACCGCCCCGTCGCGCTGGACGAAGACCGAGCGGGTCGCCAGCCGGGCGCGGAACCAGTCGCCGTCGTCGGCCGCCTCGCTGGCGAATCCCAGGAAGGTCCAGACCTGGGCGAGGCGCGACTGTTCCTCGGCGAAGGCGGCGGGGTCGACCATGGGCTTCGCCCAATCCGCGGGCATGCCGATGGTGCCGGCCGCGCTCGCGGAGGTCGTGCCCGGCAAGAGCGATGCGGACCCCAGGTTCATGCCCGCAAGTCTATCGCCCGGCGGTGAATGGACAAGCTTGGCCGCGCGGCTCCGACCGGAGAAGAACATCTTGCGAACTCGGAACAAAGGGGGTACGACCGAGTCCTGGTCGCGGAGCGCGGCGTCGGGGGGACCGGTTCTTCGCGGCGGGTGACGGAATCGCGGGTATAGAGGGGCTCTGGACATGACTCAGTCGGCGTTGAGGCTCGTGGGCAAGGAAGACGGTGACAAGCAGCGGGCGCTCGAGGCGGCGCTGGCGCAGATCGATCGGGCCTTCGGCAAGGGCTCGGTGATGAAGCTTGGCGACAAGGGCAAGGTGGTGGAGATCGAGTCGGTGTCGACCGGCTCGCTCGGCCTCGACCTGGCGCTGGGCATCGGCGGCCTGCCGCGCGGGCGGATCGTGGAGATCTACGGGCCGGAGAGCTCCGGCAAGACCACGCTGGCGCTGCACGTGGTGGCCGAGGTGCAGAAGGCCGGCGGGACCGCCGCCTTCGTCGACGCCGAGCACGCGCTCGACCCCTCCTACGCGCACAAGCTGGGGGTCAACCTCGACGACCTGCTGGTGTCCCAGCCGGACACCGGCGAGCAGGCCCTGGAGATCACCGACACCCTGGTGCGCTCGGGTGCCATCGACGTGATCGTCATCGACTCGGTGGCGGCGCTGACGCCTAGGGCCGAGATCGAGGGCGAGATGGGCGACCAGCTGCCCGGGCTGCAGGCGCGCCTGATGAGCCAGGCGCTGCGCAAGCTCACCGCGTCCATCTCCAAGGCCAAGACGCTCGTCATCTTCATCAACCAGATCCGCATGAAGATCGGGGTGATGTACGGCAGCCCCGAGACCACCACCGGCGGCAACGCGCTGAAGTTCTACGCCTCGGTTCGGCTCGACATCCGCCGCACCGGCTCGGTGAAGGTCCGCGACGAGATCATCGGCAACAACGTCCGCGTGAAAGTGGTGAAGAACAAGGTCGCCCCGCCGTTCCGCGAGGTCGAGTTCGACATCATGTACGGCGAGGGGATCTCCAAGCTGGGCGAGGTCATCGACCTGGGCGTCAAGGCGGGCGTGATCGAGAAGTCAGGCTCCTGGTTCTCCTGGAACAGCCAGCGCATCGGCCAGGGCCGCGACAACGTGCGGGAGTTCCTGAAGGCCAATCCCGACATCGCCGCCGAGATCGAGCGTCAGGTGCGCGGCGCCAAGGACGTCATCGAGGAGGAACTCCTGGTGGGCGGCCCCGAGGACGGCGACGACGGCGAGTGACGGCGACGGGCGGCGAAGCTCGGACTTGGGTTTCGCGTCAGACCCGGACGGTCGCGGCGGCTACACGCCCGCCATCGACGTTGATCACCTGGCCGGTGATGTAGGACGAGGCGTCGGAGGCCAGGAACAAGGCCGCGGCCGCGGTTTCCGCCGGATCGGCGAGGCGGCGCAGCGGCACGCCGGGCAGGACCTTTGCGTATTGCTCGGCCCAGGCGGTCTCGTCTTCCTGGGTGGTGCCGGGCGAGATGCAGTTGAAGCGGACCTTGGGCGCATATTCCACCGCCAGGTAGCGGGTCATTGTCCAAAGGGCCGACTTGGCGGCCGCGTAAGGGCCCAGCGTGGGCGTCACCACGAATTGCGCGGCGGTCAGCAAGTTGATCACCGAGCCGCCGCGGCCGGCGATCATGCCGGGCGCCAGCGCCTGCATAAGCCGGAAGGGCGCGCGGATGCTGAGGGCGATCTCGTTTTCCCAGACCTCCCAGCCGTTTTCGAGGAGCGGCGTGCCAGGCCCTCCGCCTCCGTAAGCGTTGTTGACCAGGACATCTATGGCGCCGAATTCGCTCTGCGTGGCCGCGATCACCTTTTCGACGCCGGCCGGTTGCCTAAGGTCGGCGCTGACGGTGGCGATGCGGCGGCCGCTGCGTTGTCGAATGTCGTCGGCGACGGCTTCCAGCCGATCGGCGCCTCGCGCGACCAGCAGAAGGTCCGCGCCCGCGTCGGCGAAGGTGCGAGCTATCGCCGCGCCGATGTTGCGGCTCGCTCCGGTGATGACGGCCGTCCGCCCGGAAAGCGAGGGGTCTTGTCGTGTTGGCGACATGGTTGTTCTCTCCGGGGGCGTAATGTTGGGCTTGCCCCCACAGGGGCGGTTGTCAAGCGTCTGCCCCTCAGCGAAGCGGCGACGCGGGCGATGGCGGCGCCTCGCCATCCTGCGCTTTTCCTTGGCCGGCCGGCGCCTTAAACGGCTTCGTCCCCCAGCCGGCGGGGACGGCGGGCTGTCCCGCCCGACCCAGCCTTGAGCGTGACCTGACGATGGCGAGCCTGAACGAAATCCGCAGCGCCTTCCTGGAGTTCTTCCGGCGCAAGGAACATGCGCTCGCCGCCTCGGCGCCGCTGGTCCCGCAGAACGATCCGACCCTGCTGTTCGTCAACGCCGGCATGGTTCCGTTCAAGAACTACTTCACCGGCGCGGAGACCGCGCCCTGGCCGCGCGCGGCGTCCTCGCAGAAGTGCGTCCGCGCCGGCGGCAAGCACAATGACCTGGACAACGTCGGCTACACCGCCCGCCACCACACCTTCTTCGAGATGCTGGGCAACTTCTCCTTCGGAGACTACTTCAAGGAGCGCGCCATCTCCGAAGCGTGGGAGCTGCTGACCAAGGAGTTCCAGCTTCCGGTCGAGAGGCTGCTGGTCACGGTCTACGCCGAAGACGACGAAGCCCATGGCCTTTGGAAGAAGATCGCCGGCCTGCCGGACGACAAGATCATCCGCATCGGCAGCTCAGACAACTTCTGGTCCATGGGCGACACCGGCCCCTGCGGCCCCTGTTCGGAGATCTTCTTCGACCACGGCTCCCATATCCCTGGCGGCCCGCCCGGCAGCCCGGACGAGGACGGCGACCGGTTCGTGGAGATCTGGAACCTGGTCTTCATGCAGTACGAGCAGCAGGCCAACGGCGAGCGCCAGCGTCTGCCCAAGCCCTCAATCGACACCGGCATGGGCCTGGAGCGGATCGCCGCGGTCTTGCAGGGCGTGCACGACAACTACGACGTCGACCTGTTCCGCGCGCTGATCGCCGCGGCCAAGGCCGAGCTCGGGGCGGCGGAGGCGGAGACCACGCCTTCGCACCGGGTGATCGCCGACCATCTGCGCTCTTCCAGCTTCCTGATCGCCGACGGGGTGACGCCCTCCAACGAAGGTCGCGGCTATGTGCTGCGGCGGATCATGCGGCGCGCCATGCGCCACGCCCACCTGCTGGGCGCCGAGGAGCCCTTGATGCATCGCCTGGCGCCAGCGCTGGTGACGCAGATGGGCGGGGCTTATCCGGAGCTGAAGCGCGCCCAGGCCGCCATCATCGACACCCTGCGCCAGGAAGAGGAGCGGTTCCGCCGCACGCTCGGCCGCGGCATGAGCCTGCTGGACGAGGCCACCGCAGGGCTCGCGCCCGGCGGCGTGATACCGGGCGAGACCGCCTTCAAGCTCTACGACACTTATGGCTTCCCTCTGGACCTGACGCAGGACGCGGTCCGCGCCAAGGGCCTCACGGTCGACCTGGAAGGCTTCGATGCGGCCATGGCCCGCCAGCGCGAGCAGGCCCGCGAGGCCTGGAGCGGCTCTGGACAGGTGGCGGCGGCGGCCGAGTGGTTCGCCATCCGCGACCGGCTGGGTCCGACGGCCTTCATGGGATACGAGGCCGGCGAGACCGTGGGCGAGCTGCTGGTGCTGGCCGCCGACGGCCAGGAGGTGGAGCGCGCCCAGGCCGGCCGCACCGTCCAGGCGCTGTTCGACCGCACGCCCTTCTATGCCGAAAGCGGCGGCCAGGCCGGCGACCAGGGCGAGGCGGAATGGCCGGGCGGCCGCGGCCGCGTCCGCGACGTCCAGAAGCAGGCCGGCGACCTGCACGTCCATGAGCTGGAGATCCTGGAGGGCGAACTCGCCGTCGGCGCGCGCGTCCGTCTGGCTGTGGACCCCGAGCGGCGCCTGAGCACGCGGGCCAACCACTCGGCCACCCACCTGCTGCACGCGGCCCTGCGTAACGTGCTCGGCCCCCACGTCACCCAGAAGGGCCAGATGGTGGATGGAGAGCGCATCCGCTTCGACTTCAGCCACGGCGCGCCCCTGACGGCGGAGGAGATCGACCGGATCGAGGCCGAGGTGAATGCGGTGGTGCGCCAGAACCTGCCGGCCGAGACCAAGCTGATGGCGCCGCAGGAGGCCATCGAGAAGGGCGCCATGGCGCTGTTCGGCGAGAAGTACGGCGAGAGCGTGCGCGTGCTGACGCTGGGCCGGGCGCTGGCCGGGGAGGGCGACTATTCGGTCGAGCTCTGCGGCGGCACGCACGTGGCCCGCACCGGCGACATCGCCCTCTTCAAGGTGGTTTCGGAGCAGGGCGTGGCGGCGGGCGTGCGCCGGATCGAGGCGCTGACGGGCGAGGCGGCGCGGCGGTGGCTGCTGGAGCAGGCCGGCGTGGCCAAGGGCCTGGCCGAGCAGTTCAAGGTGCCGGTGGCCGAGGTTCCGGCCCGCGTCGAGGCGCTCGACGCCCAGCGTCGTCGGCTGGAGAAGGAGCTGGCCGAGGCCAAGCGGCAGCTCGCGGTCGGAGGCGGCGGACAGGCCGCCGGCCCCGAGGAGATCGCCGGGGTGAAGGTGCTCGCGCGGGTGATGGAGGGCGTCGGCGGCAAGGACCTGCGGCCGATCGCCGAGGAGTTCAAGAAATCGCTTCCGGACGGCGTCATCGCCCTGGTGGGCTCGGCCGAGGGCAAGGCGTCGGTGACGGTGGCGGTGACCGGCCAGGCCCAGTCGCGGTTCAACGCCGTCGAGCTGGCCAAGGCCGCGGTGCAGGCCATGGGCGGCCAGGGCGCCGGCGGACGCCCCGACTTCGCCCAGGGCGGGGCGCCGGACGCCGCCAAGGCGAGCGATGGCCTTGCGGCCGTGAAGGCCGCCTTGGCGGTCTAGGAACCAGTCGTCAAACGGAGCCGCCCGCCCAGGACATTGATCCTGGACGGGCGACCACCCGGCCGGCGTAGCACGGGCTCGTCAGCGCCAGCCGTAGCCGTAGCCGTAGCGGTAACCGTAGTCGTAGCGGTCGTGGCGCCGGTGGGAATGGCGACGCCAGTCACGGCGGTTGTCGTAGCGGTCCCACTGGTCGGGGCGGCCGTCGTGGTCGCGGTCGCGGCCCCATTCGGCCCGGTCGGGGATGCCGTCACGGTCGCTGTCGCGCCGATAGTTGTCGCGATAGCGGTAGCCGTAATCGTAGCCATAGCCGCCGCGGCCGTAGTAGCCGTCGCCGTACTGGCCATAATAGCCGTAAGGCTGGGCCGACGCGGCGCCGCCGATGAGGGCGAGCCCCGCCGCGCCTGCGGCCGCCGCCGCCAGCATCGTCATCTTTTTCATGCGTGTCCTCCTAGGAACTTGCCCGGAGGATGCGCCGCCATGCCTGAATGGGGTCGGGGTTCAGCGTTCATCGGGTGTTCACGGCGATGAACTGGGCCGTGGGATCCAGCTCCGTGTCCGGACAAAAGAAAACGCCCGCCAGGATCTCCCCCGGCGGGCGTCGTCTCAGGTCTGAGGGCGAGCGGCTCAGGCGGGCTGCAGCGCCCGTTCGAGGTTCTCGGCGACCTTGTCGATGAAGCCCTCGGTGGTCAGCCAGCTCTGCTCCGCGCCGACCAGCAGCGCCAGGTCCTTGGTCATATGGCCGCTTTCCACGGTGTCGACGCAGACCCTCTCGAGCGTGCCGGCGAAGCGGCCCAGCGCCTCGTTGCCGTCCAGCTTGGCCCGGTGCTCCAGGCCTCGCGTCCAGGCGAAGATCGAGGCGATGGAGTTGGTGGAGGTGCTCTCGCCGCGCTGATGCTGGCGATAGTGGCGGGTGACGGTGCCGTGGGCGGCCTCGGCCTCCATTACCTTGCCGTCCGGCGTCATCAGCACCGAGGTCATCAGGCCCAGCGAGCCGAAGCCCTGGGCCACGGTGTCGGACTGCACGTCCCCGTCGTAGTTCTTGCAGGCCCAGACGAAGCCGCCGGACCACTTCAGCGCCGCGGCCACCATGTCGTCGATCAGGCGGTGCTCATAGGTCACGCCGGCGGCCTTGAACTTGTCGGCGAACTCGGCCTCGAACACCTCCTGGAACAGGTCCTTGAAGCGGCCGTCGTAGGCCTTGAGAATGGTGTTCTTGGTCGACAGGTAGACCGGGAACTTGCGGTTCAGGCCGTAGGCCAATGAGGCCCGGGCGAAGTCGCGGATCGAGTCGTCCAGATTGTACATGCCCATGGCGACGCCGCCGCCGGGGAAGTCGAATACGTCGTGCTCGATCTTGTCGCCGTTCTCGCCTTCCCAGGAGATCTTCAGCTTGCCCTTGCCCGGCACCACGAAATCGGTGGCGCGGTACTGGTCGCCGAAGGCATGACGGCCGATGACGATCGGCTGGGTCCAGCCCGGCACCAGGCGCGGCACGTTCTTGCAGATGATCGGTTCGCGGAAGACCACGCCGCCCAGGATGTTGCGGATGGTGCCGTTCGGCGACTTCCACATCTTCTTGAGGTTGAATTCCTTCACCCGCGCTTCATCGGGGGTGATGGTGGCGCACTTTACGCCCACGCCGTACTTCTTGATCGCCTCGGCCGACTTGACGGTGACCTCGTCGTTGGTCTCGTCGCGGTGCTCCATGCCCAGGTCGTAATAGTCGAGCTGGATGTCGAGGAAGGGGAAGATCAGCTTCTCCTTGATCAGCTTCCAGATGATGCGGGTCATTTCGTCCCCGTCGATGTCGACGACAGGGTTCGCGACTTTAATCTTGGCCACGGATCGCTCCCAAACGTTAGGTCCCTGGCCGTATAGCGGCCACGGCGCTCGACGCAAGGCTGACGACGCCGCAACTCGGCCAAGCCTTGCCACAGGCGGCGACGCCTCCTCTATACGGACACCATGGCCGAAGCAGAGCCAAAGCTCCCCGTCGTCATCCTCGCCGCGCCGCAGCTCGCGGAGAACATCGGCGCCGTCGCGCGCGTCATGGCCAATTTCGGCCTCTCGGAGTTGCGCCTGGTTAATCCGCGCGACGGCTGGCCCCAGGAGCGGGCCTGGACCTCGGCCTCCGGGGCGGACTGGCCGCTGGACGAGGCGCAGCTGTTCGGCACGGTGGCCGAGGCCATCGCCGACCTGCGACGCGTCTACGCCGCCACGGCGCGGCCGCGGGAGCTGCAGCTTCCCGTCCTGACGCCCAGGCAGGCGGCCGGAGACCTGCGGCTGGCGGCGGGGCAGGGCCTGCGCATCGGCCTGCTGTTCGGGGGCGAACGCGCGGGGCTGGAGACCGCCGACATCGCGCTTTGCCAGGCGGTGGTGACCATTCCCGTCGATCCCAGGTTCCGCTCTCTGAACCTCGCCCAGGCGGTGGCGGTCAACGCCTACGAGTGGCGCGTCTCCGCCGAGGACGCGCCGCCGGCCGCCTTCCGGCCCCCCGAGCCGCCGGCCGAGGCGGCCGCCATGGCCGGCCTCTACGACCACCTGGAGCGAGAACTGCACGCCTCCGGCTTCTTCCACCCGCCGGAGAAGACGCCCTCCATGGTGCAGAACCTGCGCGCGGCGCTCGGCCGGGCGGGCTTCACCGACCAGGAGGTGCGCACCCTGCGGGGCGTCGTCACCGCCCTTTCGCGCGGCCGCGGCAAGGTGCTGGAGAAGCTGGCCCGCAAGGATGAGGAGTCACGCGGCCGATGAGCCTCTCCGCCCTGCTGGATGCGCTGCGAATCCCCATCGTCCAAGCGCCGATGGTGGGGGCATCGGACGGGCGGCTGGCGGCGGCGGTCAGCCGGGCCGGCGGCTTGGGGACGCTCGCGGCGGCGACGCTCGCGCCCGACGAGATCGGACCTGCGGTGGCCGCGTTGCGCGCCGCCGCGGGCGAGGCGCCCTTCGCCGTCAACCTGCTGATGGCGCCCAGGGCCACGCCCGACGCCGGCACGGTGGATGCGGCGCTGGCGCGGCTGAGGCCCTGGTATGAAGCCCTGGGCGCGCCTTTGCCGGAGCCGCCCGACCGGTTCGCGCCGGATTTCGAAGCCCAGCTCCAGGCGCTGATCGCCGCGGCCCCTCCGATCGCGAGCTTCGCCTTCGATGTGCTGAGCCGGGAACAGGTGCGCGCTCTGCAGGCCGCCGGCGTGCGGGTGGTCGGCACGGCCGCCACGGTCGCCGAAGCGCGGGCCTGGGCGGAGGCCGGCGCCGACGGCGTTTCGGCTCAGGGCTTCGAGGCCGGCGGCCATCGCGGCCATTTCCTGGCCGAGGTGGAAGGGAGCCTTGTGGGCACGTTGGCCTTGGTCTCGGCGATCCGTGCGGCGGTGGACCTGCCGGTGTTGGCGGCGGGCGGGATCATGGACGGCCGCGGCGTGGCGGCGGTCCTGGCGCTGGGCGCGGCGGCGGCGCAGATGGGTACGGCCTTCCTGCTGGCGGACGAAGCGATGACCTCGCCGGCCTGGCGCGGGGCGGTGACCGCCGCGCCCGACGATCCGACCAGGCTCACGCGCGCCTTCACCGGACGCTGGGCGCGGGGGATCGAAAACCGCTTCATGCGCGAGATGCGCGCCGTCGAGCGCGAGGTCCCCGCCTATCCGGTGCAGAACCGCCTGACCCAGCCGCTGCGGGCCGCCGCGGCGCGGGCCGGGGAGGCGGAGATGATTTCGCTGTGGGCCGGCCAGGGCGTCAGGCTGGCGAAGCCCGGCCCCGCCGCCCAGCTCGTGCGCGGCTGGTGGGCGGAGGCCCGGAAGGCCGCCGGGGCGTTGTCGGAACGCACAGGCGCGTGATCGCTGAGCTTGCAGTCCGGCGTCGGCTCGGCGAATTAGGAAGATGGCGGCCCGCGAGGGCAGGGCAGGAGAGATAGATGGGCGTCACCACGCGAGGCCTCGCCGCAGGCGCGGCGCTGCTGATGGTCTTCGGGCTGGGGGCTTCGGCCGCGGCGCCGACGCGCGCCGAGGCCGAGCGCGGCGTGCGGCGCGCGCTCGTCCGCCTGAACCAGCTGCTCGCCAATCGCGACATGGACATCCTCGACGAGTTCTCGCCGGCGCCCGACACCCTTCTGGTCACCGCGGCCGGAGAGCGCTGCCGGGGCCGCGGCGAGCTGGAGGCCTACTTCAAGTCCCGCTTCGCGCAGCCCACGACGGCGGTGTACAGCTGGCGCGAGGTCGAGGTCTCGGTGCGCGGCGACACCGCCTGGATCCACGCCGAGGGCGAAGCGGTGCAGACCGACGCCAAGGGCGAGGTGACGCGCCATCCGCTCCGTCTCGCCGGCGTGCTCGAGCCGCATGGCAAACGCTGGCAGTGGCGCTTCTTCCAGGGCACCGCGGCGGCGAGCTTTTCGGCTTAGCTTTCCTCTTACGCGGTGTGTGTGGAGGCGCTCCTATTTGACTCCCGCCTGCCTTCCCCGCATATAGCCGCCCTTCCACCGCCGGGCCCGCCCGCGCGGTCGGATATCCATGACGGGTGATGCGGACGCCGCCGTTGCAATCGCGCTTTCCATAGGGAATGCGCCGGCCCGCATCGAAGAGAGTGTATCGATGTCGAAGCGCCATAGCGCCAAGTACAAGCTCGACCGCCGGATGGGCGAGAACATCTGGGGTCGCCCGAAGTCTCCCATCAACTCCCGCGCCTACGGCCCCGGCCAGCACGGCCAACGCCGCAAGTCGAAGGTCTCCGACTTTGGCCTGCAGCTCCGCGCCAAGCAGAAGCTCAAAGGCTACTACGGCAACCTCACCGAAAAGCAGTTCAGCCGCATCTACCAGGAGGCCGCCCGCCGCAAGGGCAACACCTCCGAGAACCTGATCGCGCTGCTGGAGTCGCGCCTGGACGCGGTGGTCTACCGCGCCAAGTTCGTGCCGACCCCCTTCGCCGCCCGTCAGTTCGTCAACCACGGCCACGTGCTGGTGAACGGCAAGCGCGTGAACATCCCCTCCTACCGAGTGAAGCCCGGCGACGTGGTGCAGGTGCGCGAGCGCTCGCGCAACATGGCGCTGGTCCTGGAGGCCCTGCAGTCGCAGGAGCGCGACACGCCCGACTATGTGACCGTCGAGGCCAAGTCGATGAGCGCCACCTTCGTGCGCGCGCCGGAGCTGGCCGAGGTGCCCTATCCGGTGAAGATGGAGCCCAACCTGGTCGTCGAGTTCTACGCCTCCTAAGGCGGCTCGACGAAGCTTCGGGCCCCGGAGCGATCCGGGGCCAGGCCACCTCTGATCGCTCAGCCGGCTATGCCGGCGAGCGGGCGCCTGCCTTCGAGGACGGCCTCAGGCCGCCGTCTCGACGCCCTGGCTCTCCAGCAGCTCCTGCAGCTCTCCGGCGGCGTACATCTCGCGGACGATGTCGCAGCCGCCGACGAATTCGCCCTTCACATAGAGCTGCGGGATGGTCGGCCAGTCGGAATAAGATTTGACGCCCTCGCGAAGGGCCTCGCTCTGCAGCACGTCCACGCCGGCGTACTCCACGCCCAGCTGGTCGAGGATCTGCACCACAGCGGCGGAGAAACCGCAGCGGGGCTGTTCGGGGGCGCCCTTCATGAACAGCACCACCGGATGCTCGCTCACCGCCTTGGCGATGAAATCGTGAACGGGGTTGGCGGCGGTATCGGTCATAGGCTCGCCCTTTCGGCGCACGGACTTGTCGCCGGAGAGCTAGGGAGCCGGCCGCCTCCGGTCAAGCGCCTGGGCGCCGCGGCTAGGCCGGCGCGGAGGTCTCCAGCGCCAGCGCGTGCAGTTCGCCCCCCATCTTGCCCTTCAGCGCGGCGTAGACGAGCTGGTGCTGCTTCACCCGCGGCAGGCCCTTGAAGGCGGCCGAAACGATGTGCGCGCGGTAGTGGTCGCCGTCGCCGGCCAGGTCGTCGATTTGGATATCGGCGTCGGGGAAGCCCTGGCGTAGGGCGGCCTCGAGCTCGGTCTGGGTCATGGGCATGCGGGAGGATGTAGTCCAGCCGCGCGCGCAGCGAAAGCGCGGCCACGGAAGGGGCGCATTTTGTCCCCTTCGTCGCCTCAGACTCAGCGGCTGATCCATCGCCTGCGCGTATCTGCAGGAGGCCGCATGTCGAGTTCCGCGACCCACCCCGCCTTCTCATCGGCGACGGAATCCCCGCCCAAGCTCCGCTTCTGGAACCGCAGCTTCATGGCCCTGGTGGTGGCGCCCGAGCCGCCATTCGGGGCGTGGTTCGCGGCCTTCGACCGCGAGGCGGCCCGCGCGCCGGCCTTCTTTCGCGGCCGGCCGGTGGTGGTCGATCTTTCCGCCGCAGTCGCCGAGGACGGCCCGGCCGCCGGTCCCATCGTCATCGAAGGGCTGGAGGCCCGGGGTCTCCGCCTGGTGGCGCTCGAAGGCGCCGAGCCCGCACTGTTCGCCGGAAGCCGCTGGGCCGGCCTCGTGAATCCGCTTCCCGGCCGGAACTTGGCCATCCCGATGGAAAGCATCGACCACGCCACGCCGCAAGGCGCCGCCAGCCTGTTGATCGACCGGCCCGTGCGTTCGGGCCAGGCCGTCGTCTTCGAGGACGGCGACGTCACGGTCGTGGGCTCGGTGGCCTCGGGCGCGGAGGTGATCGCCGGCGGCTCCATCCACGTCTACGGCGCGCTTCGCGGACGCGCCATCGCCGGCGTGCGCACCGGGGCCGGGGCGCGCATCTTCTGCCGCCGCCTTGAGGCCGAGTTCGTAGGCGTGGACCGGCTCTACCGTGTGGCCGAGCACTGGGGGCCGGCTCTCCACGGACGCGCCGTGCAGGTCTTCAGCCACAAAGACGCGCTCAGCCTGCGCGCCCTCGACTGATCCCGCATCCGGCTTGCGCCGCGGAAAAGGAGTTCACGTTCATGTCCAAGGTTCTGGTGGTGACGTCCGGAAAGGGCGGCGTCGGCAAGACGACGTCCTCGGCGGCGTTGGGCGCGGCCCTGGCGCAGTCCGGCCAAAACGTCGTCGTCGTCGATTTCGACGTCGGCCTGCGCAACCTCGATCTCGTCATGGGGGCCGAGCGCCGGGTGATATTCGACCTGATCAATGTGGTGCAGGGCGACGCCAAGCTGCCGCAGGCGCTGATCCGCGACAAACGCCTGGAAACCTTGTGGCTGCTGCCGGCCTCGCAGACGAGGGACAAGGAGGCGCTGACCGAGGCCGGAGTGGAGCGCGTGATCGACGATCTGCGCGCTCGCTTCGATTGGATCGTCTGCGACAGTCCCGCCGGCATCGAGAAGGGCGCGACGCTCGCCATGCGCTTCGCCGACGCCGCGGTGGTGGTCGCCAACCCGGAGGTGTCCTCGGTGCGAGACTCCGACCGCATCATCGGCCTTCTGGATTCCAAGACCCGGCTGGCTGAGGAGGGGACGAAGATCGACAAGCACCTGCTGCTCACCCGCTACGATGCCGCCCGCGCAAGCCGGGGCGAGATGATGAAGGTGGAGGACGTCCTGGAGATCCTGGCCATCCCGCTGCTGGGCGTCGTCCAGGAGAGCCCGGACGTGCTCACCGCTTCCAATTTCGGCGCTCCGGTCACCCTGCACAATCCGGCCTCGCCGGCGGCCCGGGCCTACGCCGACGCCGCCCGCCGGCTCATGGGCGAGACTGTGGAGGCCCGCAGCACGCGGCCGGAACGGCGCAGCCTGCTCGACCGGCTCTTCGGCCGGAAGGCGGCTGCGGCATGAGTCTGCTCAAGTTCTTCGTGAAGGGGCGTTCGGCCCCTGTCGCCCGCGACCGGCTGCAGGTGCTGTTGGCCCACGAGCGGACGCTCGCCGGCCGTGCCGATCTGGCGGAGGTGCTCCAGGGCGAGATCCTGGAGGTCATCGCCCGCCGCATCCCGATCGATCGGGAGAAGGTGATTGTGCGCCTGGACCGCGGCGACCAGATCTCCACACTGGAGATCGATATCGAGATGCCGGCGGGCGCCCTGACGCCGACCTGAGGCGACTCAGGCGCCCATGTAGGCCGGCATCCAGCCCTCGTGCGCCTCGCGCAGCCGGGCCAGCGGCAGCTCGAACAGGCCCTCGGCCGAAAGCGCCTCTCCGCCCGCTTCGCCGACCACCACGGCCGGCACGCCGGCCGCCGCGGCGGCGGCCAGCACGGGGGCCGGATCGGCGACGCCCAGCAGGTAGCGGGCTTGGTCCTCGCCGAACAGCAGGGCGTGGGCCGGGCCGGCGGGAAGCCGCAGCCTCACCCCGACGTTCGAGGCCAGCGCCATCTCGGCCGCCGCCGCGGCCAGGCCGCCGTCCGCGAGGTCGTGGCAGACTCGCAGCCCCTGGGCGATCAGCCGGGCGACCAGCTCGCCGTTGCGCCGTTCGACGGCGAGATCCACCGGCGGGGGCGCGCCATCCTCGCGGCCGAGCGCCGTGCGCAGATGCATGGAGGCGCCCAGCTCGCCGATCGTCTCGCCCACCAACACCAGCGCCATGCCCGCCTTCAGCCCGGCGAAGCCCGCGCGCTGGTCATAGTCGGCGATCAGCCCGACCCCGCCGACCGTCGGCGTCGGCGGAATGGCCGCGCCGTTGGTCTCGTTGTAGAGGCTGACGTTGCCCGAGACGACGGGGAAGGCGAGGGCGGCGCAGGCCTCGGCCATGCCGTCGGTGGCGCGCACGATCTGGCCCATGATCTCGGGCCGCTCGGGATTGCCGAAGTTCAGATTGTCGGTGATGGCGATGGGCTGGGCGCCCGTCGCCACGAGATTGCGCCAGGCCTCCGCCACAGCCTGCTTGCCGCCTTCATAGGGGTCGGCCTGGACGTAGCGGGGGGTGACGTCGGAAGTCACGGCCAGCGCCTTGCGCCCGCCGTGCACCCGCACCACCCCGGCGTCCGCGCCGGTGGCGGAATCCTCCAGGGTGTCGGCCATGACGTGGCGGTCGTACTGCTCCCACAGCCAGCGCTTGGAGGCCATGTCCGGACAGCTCATCAGCTTGAGCACCGCCTCGGCGTAGTCGGACGGAGGCGGGACATCCTCAGGCCTGAGCCGCGGGCGCGGCGTCGGCGCGACCCAGGGCCGGTCGTAGGAGGGGGCGTCGTCGAACAGCGGCGCGAGCGGCACGTCGGCGACGACCGCGCCCTTGTGCTTCAGCACCAGATGACCGGTCTCGGTGGTGTGGCCGATGACGGCGGCGTCCAGGCCCCATTTTTCGAAGATCCGGTAGCCGTCGGCCTCGCGGCCCGGCTTGAGGATCGCCAGCATCCGCTCCTGGCTCTCCGACAGCATCATCTCGTAGGCGCTCATGCCCTCTTCGCGCTGGGGCACGCAGTCCAGGTCCAGCTCGACGCCCACCCCGCCCTTGCCGGCCATTTCCACCGAGGAGGAGGTGAGGCCCGCCGCCCCCATGTCCTGAATGGCGGCCACGGCGCCGGACGCCATCAGCTCCAGGGTCGCCTCGATCAGCAGCTTCTCGGCGAAGGGGTCGCCGACCTGGACGGTGGGGCGCTTCTCATCGGAGGACTCGTCGAACTCGGCCGAGGCCATGGTCGCGCCGTGGATGCCGTCGCGGCCGGTCTTGGAGCCGAAGTAGACCACCGGCAGGCCAGGCGCCGGCGCGGCCGAATAGAAGATCTTGTCGGCGTCGGCCAGGCCCACGCACATGGCGTTGACCAGGATGTTGCCGTCGTAGCCGGTGTGGAAGTTGGTCTCGCCGGCCACCGTGGGCACGCCGACGCAATTGCCGTAGCCGCCGATGCCGGCCACCACGCCAGCCACCAGCCGCTTGGTCTTGGGATGGCCGGGGTCGCCGAAGCGCAGCGCGTTGAGCAGCGCCACCGGGCGCGCGCCCATGGTGAAGACGTCGCGCATGATGCCGCCCACGCCCGTCGCCGCGCCCTGGTAGGGCTCGATGAAGGAGGGGTGGTTGTGGCTCTCCATCTTGAAGATGCAGGCCTGGCCGTCGCCGATGTCGACCACGCCGGCGTTCTCGCCCGGTCCGCAGATGACCCGGGGTCCCGTGGTCGGGAACTTGGCCAGCTGCCGCTTGGACGACTTGTAGGAGCAATGCTCGCTCCACATCACCGAGAAGACGCCCAGCTCGACCAGGTTCGGCTCGCGGTTCAGCCGCCGAAGGATCAGCTGGTACTCGTCCGGCTTGAGGCCGAACTCGGCGGCCGTCTCGGCCATGGTCTTGTCAGGCTGGGCGCTCATGGCCTGCGCTTCTAGCGAGTCTCGCCAGCCCGCGCGATAGCGGCGGAACAAGTCGCTCCGGCCGTCCGTTGGTGCGCCGTTTTCCGGCGCCTTGGACGGCGTCGTCATCGGAGTGAGCGTAATGGCCAATCAGCAGATGAATCAGGACCGCCAGCCCCAGCAACAGCAGCAGGCCGGCGGCGGTCAGCAGGCCGATCGGAAGGACGCCGGCCAAGGACGGCAATCCGGCTCCCAGCAGGGCGGCCAGAACCAGCAGCGGCGTGACAAGCACTAGCGCCACGCCGGTCCGGCCCAGCCGGCCTTGAGGGGCTGTGCGGCCGAAGGAGAGGGCGGGATGCGCGAGGCGCTCCCGCCCTTTCGCATTTTCGAAGCCTCAGGCGCTGGCCAGCGCGCTCTGGAACAGGATCGCCCCGTCGGCCGAGCCGAGCTCGGGCTCGAAGGCGCGGTCGGGGTGAGGCATCAGGCCCAGCACATTGCCCGTGGCGTTGATCACCCCGGCGACGCCGCGGGACGAGCCGTTGGGGTTGTCGAGGTAGCGGAACACCACCTGGCCCTCGCCCTCCAGCCGGTCGAGCGTCGACTCGTCGGCAAAGAAATTGCCTTCGCCGTTGCCGACGGTCATCGACACCTGGCGGCGGCCGGCGTAGCCGGCGGTGAAGCGGGTCTGGGCGTTGGTCACCTCCAGCTCCACGGGCCGGCAGACGTACTTCAGCTTCTCGTTGCGCAGCAGGGCGCCGGGCAGGAGCTGGGATTCGCACAGGATCTGGAAACCGTTGCAGATGCCGACGGTGGCCACGCCGCGTTCGGCGGCGGCCTTGACCTCGCGCATCACCGGCGAGAGCGCCGCCATGGCGCCGCAGCGCAGATAGTCCCCATAGGAGAAGCCGCCGGGCAGAACGATCAGGTCGAGGCCGGCGGGGAGCGCGGTCTCGCGGTGCCAGACCATGTCCACCGTGGCGCCCGTGGAGCGCTCGACCGCCACCTTGCAGTCGCGGTCGCAGTTGGAGCCGGGGAAGACGATGACGGCGGCTTTCATGGGGCCTCAAGTGGCGGGGGACGGGGGCGGGGTCAAGCGGGTCACCGCCGCGCGGCCGCCAGGCTCTGCAGATAGCCCTGCAACTGGGCGTAGGCCGCCTTGTCGCCAAAGGCGCAGCCGGTGTTTCGCATCCCCTGCGGCGTCACCTGCTGCATCAGGATCGCCGGATGGGCCGGAGCGCCGGGTTCGGTGAGGAAGTAGGACGCCTGGCCGTCGGTGGTGGAATAGGCGCGGTACGGCTCCGAAGGATCCTCGGGCGCGGCCTTCAGGCCGGGCTGGGCGGTGATCGCCGCCTTCAGGCCTTCGAACCCCTGGGCGCAGTTCAGGGCCACCACGGCGGGAGCGGCCGGCTTGGGCGCGCAAGCGCCCAGGAAAAGCAGCGCGAAGGCGGCGATGCCGACGCCCCTTCCGTCTCGGCGCTTCCGGCCGATCCACCTCCCCCGCGCCACGGTGGAGGATCTCACCAGCAAGATGCTCCACCGCTTGCGGGGGAGCTGTCAGCGAAGCTGACTGAGGGGGTTTTCTGGGCCTTCGCCCTCACGCCAGCTCCACGCGGTAGCTTTCGATGACCGTGTTGGCGAGAAGCTTCTCGCACATGGCCTTCACCTCGGCCTCGGCGGCGGCCTCGTCGCCCGCGGCGAGGTCGAATTCGATGGTCTTGCCGACGCGGACGTGCTCGACGCCGCCCCAGCCCAGGCCGTGCAGGGCCTGCTCGACCGCCTTGCCCTGGACGTCCAGCACGCCGGGCTTGAGGAAGACGTGGACCTTGGCCTTCATCAGTGCAGGCCGCCTTGGATCACCGTCGGCATCTCCTTCATGATGCCCAGCCGGCGCGCCACCTCGGTGTAGCTCTCGATGACGTTGCCCAGGTCGCGACGGAAGCGGTCCTTGTCCAGCTTCTCGTTGGTCTGGGTGTCCCACAGCCGGCAGCTGTCGGGGCTGATCTCGTCGGCCAGGATGATGCGCGAGAACTCGTTCTCCCAGATTCGGCCGAACTCGATCTTGAAGTCCACCAGGGTGATGCCGACGGCGCCGAACATGCCCGACAGGAAGTCGTTCACCCGAAGCGTGATCGCCATCATGTCGTCGATCTCCTGGGTGGTGGCCCAGTTGAAGGCGGTGATGTGCTCCTCGGCGACCATCGGGTCGTGGAGCTTGTCGTCCTTCAAATAGAACTCGATGATCGAGCGCGGCAGGGCCTGGCCCTCGGGCATGCCGAAGCGGGTGGAGAGCGAGCCGGCCGCGACATTGCGGCAGACCACCTCCAGCGGAATGATCTCCACCTCGCGGATCAGTTGTTCGCGCAGGTTCAGGCGCTTGATGAAGTGGTTCTGAACGCCGATCGCGTTCAGCCGCGTCATGACATACTCGCTGATGCGGTTGTTGATGACCCCTTTGCCTTCGAGCACGGCCTTCTTGGTCGCATCGAATGCGGTGGTGTCGTCCTTGAAATACTGGATTAGGGTGCCGGGCTCAGGACCTTCGTAGAGGATCTTGGCCTTGCCCTCGTAGATCTTCTTACGGCGGGTCATCTCTCGCCTTCTCCAGGAGCGGGGCTTGCCGTTCGGCGAAACGAAAAACGCGCGCGGGTCTTTTTCGCGCGCGGGTCCGACTCGGCCTCTCGCTCAATTTAGGCTGCCGGAAATTAGCGGATGGCGGGCGCGGGCGCAAACTTGCCTGAAGCGTGACGCCAGCCGATTGCGGCCCCGCCCGGGGCGGGATATGTGACCGCTTCAAGCTGCTGCCTGGGGACCGCATGACCACCTTCGACGATCGGGAACGGGGCTTTGAGCGCAAGTTCGCCCACGATCAGGAGCAGGAGTTCAAAGCCGCTGTCCGCCGCAACAAGGCCTTGGCCCAGTGGGCCGCCGGGCTGATGGGCCTGGAAGGCGACCATGTCGGCGAATACGAGCGCGCGGTGGTGAAGTCCGACTTCGAGGCCCCGGGCGACGACGACGTGCTGCACAAGGTGTTCGAGGATCTGAAGGGCGCCGGCGTCCAGGTCACCGAGGGCGAGGTGCGCATGAAGATGGCCGAGCTGCTGGCCCAGGCCCGCGAAAGCGTCCGCAGCGAGAGCTGAGTCGCGCCCGGCGACGATTCCGTCCGCCCCTACTCCGCCAGCAGCTTCTCCGACGCCGTCTCGATCCGCGCCTTGAGCAGGCGCATGAAGTCGGCGCGCTTGAGGCCGGGCGGGATCGGCTCCAGGTATTCGAACACGATCACGCCCGGCCGGCGCACGAAGCCGTGGGGGGGCCAGTGGGCGCCGGAGTTGGTGGCCACCGGGTGCACCGGCACGCCGAGTTCGCGGTACAGGGCGGCGACGCCGGGCTTGTAGTCGCCCTCCTCGCCCGGCGGAGTGCGGGTGCCTTCGGGGAAGATCACCACCTGACGGTTCCTGGTGAAGCGGTTCTTGGCCTCGCGGACCAGTTTGCGCAGCGCCGAGGCGTGGGCGTCGCGGTCGACCACCACAGCGCCGGCCCGCACAGCGTACCAGCCGAACCATGGGATCAGCATCAGCTCCTTCTTCATGACGAAGGCCGCGGCGGGCAGCACGCCGAGCTGAGCGAAGACGTCGAGCATGCACTGGTGCTTGGGCGCGACCAGCGCGGCGCCGGTCGGCACATGCTCCCGGCCGCGGACCTCCACGCGGATACCGCAGATCGGCAGAAGAGCGGTCACGCCGCGGCTCCAGATGCGGAACATGACCAGCAGCCCCGACGTCGGACCCAGCAGCAGCGGCGTGCAGCCCACCGCCACGACGCTCGACCAAAGATAAAAGACGGCGACGAACAGGACGGAACGGAGAACGGTCAAGACGCGGCCTTCTGTTGCGGGGTTTCGCGGGGCCCCAGGCCCAGGACGGCCTCCCGCGCGAGGATCGCCAGATACTTGCAGTATTCCACCACCATCAACCGGGCGCTTCGGGGCGAGCGCCACCAGCGGCGGCCCTTCAGCGAGGCAGTCGGCGTGGGATAGGTCTGGAGCTGGAACTCCGGCTCGCGCATCACCGCCTTCAGCTCCAGCATGGCGCGGGGCATGTGGTAGTCGGCGGTGACGATGATCAGGCTGCGGTAGCGCATGCTGCGCGCCCAGTCGGCGGTCTCACGGGCGTTCCCCACGGTGTCGGCGGCGGTGAAGCCCAGGTCCACGCAGCAGTCGTAGAGCCGGCGCGAGGCCTTGGAGGCGTTGCGGATGTCCTCGCGGCTGGCGTCGCGGTTGACGCCGGAGATCAGCAGCCGCTTGCCCAGGCCGTCCTGCAGCAGCTGCAGGCCGGCGGCGATGCGCTCGTTAGAGTTGGCGCCGGTGAGCGCCACCACCCCGTCGGCCGGCTGCGGGTCGGGCGCGGGGGTCGATTGCTGGACCCGGCCCGCGAAGGCGAGCAGCCCCGCCGCCCAGATCAGCGCCAGCACCAGGAAGGCGGCGACGGACTTCATGGCGTCCCGTCTCCGATCCGCCGCACCGCCAGCCGCGCGGCGAGGCCGGCCACGAGCGCGGCCAGGACCGGGCACGGCAGGACGGCCAGCAGGTCGACCCAGGCGAAGGGGAGGGCGGGGGTCAGGCCCTCGCCGCCGCCCGCCAGTCGAAGCGCCGCTCCGGTGAGCGCCGCCGCCCCTGCGCCGATCGTTCCCGCCAGGGCCGCGGCGCGGGCGAAGCGGGCCTGGAACAGTCCGGCGATGAAGCCCTCCTCAGCGCCCGCCAGGCGCAAGACCTCGACCACCGGCCGCTGGGCGGCGAGGCCCGCCCGCGTGGCGGAGGCCGCCACGGCGCCCGCGGCGGCGGCCACCAGGAGGAACACCACGGCCGCCAGGCCGCGCGCGATCCCGGCGGCGCGGCGCACGTCCTTCAGCCACAGCGAGTGGTCGTCGACGATGGCGTCCAGGCCCTGGGCCTTCAGCGCGCGGCGCAGCGTGGCGGCGTCGGGGGGCCGTTTCCGATCCAGGCTCACCGCCACCAACCTCGGCACCGGCAGCTCCTCCACCTCGGCCACGTCGCCGATCCAGGGCCGGACCAGGTCGTAGGCCTTGCGCGCCTCCAGCGCCCGGGCCTCCGAGACGCCGGGAACGCCGGCCAGGGTCTCCGCCGCGGCGGCTGCGGCGGCGTCGGGCGTCAGCCCCGCCCCGCCACGGACGATCACCGTCACCTCGGACGACAGCTGGCGGCTCCAGCCGCTGGCGGCGCGGTCGGCGGCGATCACCGCCAGGCCTGTGACGCAGGCCAGGTAACAGAGCACCGCGACCACGAACACCAGCGCCCGGTCGCGGGTCTCGCGCTCGGGCAGAAAGGGGGCGGGCCGCCAGCGGGCGACGTCGAAAGCCTCGCTCATGCGGCGGCGGGCCCCTGCGGCGCGCGCCAGGCCAGGCGGCCGCCCTCCAGGTGCAGGGCGGGACGGCCGGAACGGGCGACCAGATCCTGGTCGTGGGTCGCGATCAGCACGGTCGTCCCCAGGCGGTTCAGCTCCACGAACAGGCGATAGATGCGCAAGGCCGCCTGGGCGTCCACATTGCTTGTGGGCTCGTCCGCCAGCAGGATCTGCGGCCTGGCCACCACGGCGCGCGCGATGGCCAGCCGCTGCTTCTCGCCCCCCGCCAGCTCCGGCGGAAACGCGCCCATCCGCGCGCCCAGCCCCACCCAGGCCAGCAGCTCGGCCACGTCGGCCCGGTAATCCGAGGGCCGCGCGCCGGCGATGCGCAGGGGCGCGGCGGCGTTGTCGAAGGCGGTGAGATGGTCCAACAGCAGCAGGTCCTGGAACACCAGGCCCATCCGCCGTCGAAGCTCGGGCCAGCGCCGCGTCGGCGTGCGCGCCAGGTCCTCGCCGAACAGCCGGATCTCCCCGGCCGACGGCTGCGCCGCCAGGTAGATCAGCTTCAGCAGAGAACTCTTCCCCGCCCCCGACGGCCCGGTGATGAAATGAAAGCTCCCCGGCGCCAGGCTGAAGGAAATGTCCCGGAGCACCTCCGCGCCTCGCCCATAGCGCATCGACACCGCATCGAAGCGCACCACCTCGTCAATATCAGCCGCAGCGGCGGCGACAGGGTTTCTGGACATGGGGGCCGAAATCGGCGACCTCGAAGGAGGTTGCTGGAGCGTCCGATTCGACCGTCATGATACTGACCTGTCCAGAGTGCGCCACCAGCTATTTCGTGGACGACTCGCGCGTCCCGGAGGCGGGGCGGAAGGTCAAGTGCGCGGAGTGCGGGCATCGTTGGATGGCGATGCGGGAGCCGCCGCCGCCTTCGACGGGCGGCCTGGACGATCTCGACATCATCGCCGTGGATCCCGCACCCACCGCGGAGGCTGAGGCGCCCGCGACCGAGACGGGGGACGTCGCCGAGGCTGCGCCGGAGGCGATCGTCGAGCCTGCGGTCGTCGCGGCGGAGCTTGGACCGCTGCCCGGTCGGCGCCGGCCGCAGCCGACGCGGCGGCCGGCCAAGCGCTCCAACGCCGTGGTCTGGGCCGGCGTCGGGGGGCTCTTCGTGGCGCTCGCGACCTGCGCGGTGGTGTTCCGGGAACAGGCGGTGCGGTTATGGCCGGCGAGTTCGGCGGCCTATGAGGCGCTGGGGCTGGCGGTCGATGGCGGCGGACTCGTCATCGAGAGGGTGCGCGTGGAGCCCAGCTTCCAGGCGGGACAGGCGGTGCTGTCGGTGACGGGATCCATCCGCAACGTCCGCAGCTCGCCGGTGGAGGCGCCGCCGATGCGCGTCACCCTGCTGAACCGGGCCGGCAAGCCGGTGGCGGCGACCATCGCCCGCCCGGTGGACCCGACCGTGCCGCCCCACGCGCTCCGGCATTTCGTCATCGCCATCTCCGACCCCCCGGTCACGGCGCGGGACCTGGAGGTGCGCTTCGCCACCGGGCGCGAGGCCAAGGCCCACGGCGAGGCGCCGCCCCACACGGGCGCCCCGACGCAGCCCGCGACGGCGGAGCCTCTGGCGCCCGGTCCCGGCACGGAACATGGCTGAGGCGCCAGGCGCGCTCCTGCTCAGCGAGGCCGAGGTGGCCCGGCGGGTGGAGCGGCTGGCCCAGGCGATCGCGCCGCAGATCGACGACGAAACGGTGGCGGTGTGCCTGCTCACCGGCGGCCTCTGGTTCTGCGCCGACCTGATGCGGGCGCTCGCGCGGGCCGGCCGACACGTCCGGTTCGACGCCCTGTGGCTCGCCTCCTACCGCGACGAGCGGGTCTCCAGCGGGCGCTGCGAGGTGCGCGCGGACCTGCAACGGCCGCTGGTCGGGCGCAAGGCGCTGGTGCTGGACGACGTGTTCGACACCGGGCTCTCGCTCAGCGAGGCCGCCCGCCTGGTGCGCGACGCCGGCGCGGCGCAGGTGCTGACGGCGGTCTTCGCCCGCAAGCCCTGGCCCACGCCCCGCGCCATGGAGCCCGACTTCGTCGCCTGGGAGGCGCCGGCCCGCTACCTGGTGGGCTACGGCATGGACTCCGCGGGCCGCTACCGCGGCCTGCCCTACGTCGCCGCTTTGGACTGAGCCGGCGACAGCCAGGGCGCCGGCCGCTCCCGGCCGAGCATCTCCTCGTAACTCGGCCGAGGACGCACGACGGCGTAGTCGCCGCCTCTGACCAGCACCTCCGGGACCAGGGGACGGCTGTTGTACTCGCTGGCCATGGTGGCGCCGTAGGCGCCCGCGCTCATAAAGGCCACCAGGTCGCCGGGCTCAAGCGGCGGCAACAGCCGGTCGCGGGTGAAGGTGTCCCCGGTCTCGCAGACCGGCCCCACCACGTCATAGGCCAGCGGCGCCCCGGGCCTCGGTTTCACCGGGCGGATGTCGTGGTAGGCGTCGTACATGGCCGGCCGCATCAGGTCGTTCATGGCCGCGTCGAGAACCAGGAAGCGGCGGCCTTCCGGACGCAGGTGGATATGCTCCACCCGCGCCAGCAGCACGCCGGCGTTGGCGGCGATCATGCGGCCGGGCTCGAAAGCGAGCTGCACGTCCAGCCCCTCGGCCACCTGCCGCACCATGGCCGCATAGGCCGCCGGCCCCGGCGGCTCCGGCTGGTTGAAATAGGGCACGCCCAGGCCGCCGCCGAGGTCCAGCCGCTCGACGGTCAGCCCCTGGGCGCGGAGGCGCTCCACCAGGCCGCGCATCTTTTCGAAGGCCGCCCGCATGGGGGCCAGGTCGGTGATCTGGCTGCCGATGTGGCAGGCCACGCCGACGGGCCGCGCGCCCGCCATGCCCGCGGCGCGGGCGTAGAGCCGCTCGGCCTCGGCGAAGGAGACCCCGAACTTGTTTTCCGCCTTGCCGGTGGAGATCTTGGCGTGGCCGCCGGCCTCGACGTCCGGGTTGACGCGGATCGCGACCGCCGCGCGCAGGCGCTTCTCGCGGCCGATGCGGTCGATCAGCTCCAGCTCCGGCTCGGATTCGACGTTCAGCTCGGCCACGCCCGCGTCCAGCGCGAAGGCGATCTCGGCGGCGCTCTTGCCGACCCCGGAAAAGACGATCCGTTCTGGCGGGACGCCGGCGGCTAGGGCGCGGCGCACTTCGCCCTCGGACACCACGTCGGCGCCCGCGCCCAGGCGGGCGAGCGTGCGCAGCACCGCCAGGTTGGAGTTGGCCTTGACCGCGAAGGCGATCAGCGGCTCGCCGCGGCCGGCGCCCGACAGCGCCTCGCGCAGCACCGTGAAGTGCCGCTCCAGAGTGGCGGTGGAATAGACGTAGGCGGGCGTGCCGACCGCCTTGGCGATATCGGCCAGGGGCACGTCTTCGCAGGCGAGCTCGCCCCCGCGGAGCTCGAAATGGTTCATCGCGGCGGGCGGGCGTAGGGGTTCGGAAGCGCCGTCGGAGGGGCCACCCCCATGGGATCGGGGCCTTGGCCCTGGATTGGGTCGGACCTCGACGGGGCGGGCGACATGCGCCCGACGTCGCGGGCGTCGATGGTCTCGATCGGCTGGGACGGGTCCTGGGTGTTGCGCGCCCGCTCGGGCGCCGGCGTGGCGCTCGCCCGACCGAACAGGGGCTTGGGCCGTTGCAGCTCACCTGTCTTGCCGCACCCGGCCAGGGCGGCGGCCGGCAAGATCAGGGCCGCGGCGAGGGCGGCGGCGCGCAGGGGCGAGGGGCGGCTCATTTCAGGATCTCCTTCCAACGCCGGACCTGCGCGCGCACCTGGTCGGGCGCGGTTCCGCCGTAGCTCTTACGGCTGGCGACGGAGGCTTCCGGCGTCAGTACATCATATATGCGCGCGTCGATGCGCGGCTCCAGCGCCTGAAGGTCGGAAAGCGGAAGTTCGGCCAGGGTCAGGCCCTTCGCCTCGGCCTGCTTCACCGCAGCGCCAGTGATGTGGTGCGCGTCGCGGAAGGGCATGCCCAGCTCGCGCACCAGCCAGTCGGCGAGGTCGGTGGCGGTGGAGAAGCCAGCGCCCGCGGCGGCGGCCATCTTCGCCGCGTCGGGCTCCAGGTCGGCGACCATGCCCGCCATGGCCCGCAGGGACAGCTCCAGGGCGTCGAAGGCCTCGAAGGTCGGAACCTTGTCCTCCTGCATGTCCTTCGAATAGGCCAGCGGCAGCCCCTTCATCACCACCGAGAGCTGCTGGAAGGCGGCCAGCGCCTTGCCGGCCTTGGCCCGCACCAGCTCCGCCGCGTCGGGATTCTTCTTCTGCGGCATGATCGACGAGCCGGTGGTGAAGGCGTCGGTCAGCTTCACGAAGCCGAACTGCGGCGTCATCCAGACCACGATCTCTTCGGCCAAGCGCGAAAGGTTCAGCGCGCAAATGGCGCCGGCGGCCAGCGCCTCCAGCGCGAAATCGCGGGAGGAGACGCTGTCCAGCGAATTGGCGGTGGGCCGCTCGAAGCCCAGCGCCTTGGCCGTCATCTCGCGGTCGATGGGGAAGGGCGATCCGGCCAGGGCGGCCGCGCCCAGCGGGCTTTCGTTCATCCGCGCGCGGGCGTCGGCGAAGCGGCCGGCGTCGCGGCCGAACATCTCCACATAGGCCAACAGGTGGTGGCCGAAGGTCACGGGCTGGGCCGGCTGCAGGTGAGTGAAGCCGGGCATCAAGGTGGCGGCGTGCGCCTCCGCCTTGGCCAGCAGCGCGCCTTGCAGCGCCCGGATCAGGCCCTGCGTGCGGTCGCAGGCCTCGCGCACCCACATGCGGAAATCCAGCGCCACCTGGTCGTTGCGCGAGCGCGCGGTGTGCAGCCGCCCCGCCACGGGGCCGATCAGCTCGCGCAGCCGCGCCTCCACGTTCATGTGGATGTCCTCGAACTCCTCGCGGAACGGGAAGGCGCCGGCCTCCATCTCCGCTTCGATGGCCTCCAGGCCTTTCTGGATCGCCGCCTCGTCCTCGCTTGAAATCACTCCGGCCTTGCGCAACATCGCCGCGTGCGCCCGGGAGCCCGCCAGGTCCTGACGGGCCAGGCGCCGGTCGAAGCCGATCGAGACGTTGATCGCCTGCATCAGCTCGGCGGGCTTGTCGGAGAAGCGGCCGCCCCACATCGCCTGGCCCGCCTTTGTCGTGGGGGCGGACGGCGTCTTGGCGGATTCGGAGGAGTCGTCGGTCATATGAGCGGAAATTCCGAGGAGGAGCGCCCTGTCGCCAAGAAGGCAGGGGGCGGGGTGCTGGCGTGGGCCCTCATGGGCGTCGCTGTCGTTGGCGTCGCCGCGGTTGTCTACATCATCGCCCAGGCATCGTTCAAACCTCAGCCGCAGAACTCCATCTCGAAGGTGGCGCAAGGAGAGATGCGCAAGCTGGTCGCGCCGGCCGAGCCGACCCCTCCGCCGCCCAACGCCTTCGTCGACGCAGGCGGCCGGCTGGTGCGGGTCGCCGACTTCAAGGGCAAGGTGGTGGTGCTGAACGTGTGGGCCACCTGGTGCGCGCCCTGCGTCACCGAGATGCCGACCCTGGCCAAGCTGGCGGCGCACTACGCGGGCAAGCCGGTGGTGGTGGCGCCGGTGAGCGTGGACACCGCCGCCGACACCGACAAGGCGCGCGCCTTCATCGCCAGCCATCCGCCGCTGGCCTACTACGGTGATCGCGAGATGAAGCTGCCGTTCGCCTTGAAGCCGGCCGCGGTCGGCATGCCCACGACGGTCATCTACGGCCGCGACGGGCTGGAGAAGGCGAGGCTGTCGGGCGGCGCCGACTGGAGCGGCCCCGACGCCCGCGCGGTGATCGACCAGCTGCTGGCCGAAGCGCCCTGAAACGCGCGGATTTCATTCTCGACTGGTCAGCGCCGAGCATGTGGGCGACAAAGTCGACCATGGCGTTGAGGCTCGTGAGAGGACGGTCCGCGTGGCCGGCGAACCCATGAACATCCAGACCCTTCGGTCCCCGGCCCTGAAGCCCCGGTGGGCGGAATCCGAGTTGATCCAGATCGCCTTCGTCACCGACGACATGCAGGCCTCGCTCGACTACTGGTGCGGGGTCATGGGCGTAGGGCCCTTCTTCGAGCTCCGGCTGGTGGTCGATGGCGCCTATAGGGGCCAGCCCAGCCGACTGGAGACCACCACGATGATCGGCTACTGGGGCGACCTCCAGGTGGAGCTGATAAGGCAGCATAACGACGAGCCGTCGATCTACCGCGACTGGGACGGCGGCCCGTTCCTCCTGCACCACGTCTGCGTCATGACCTCGGACATCGAGGCGGCGCGCGCCAAGGTCGTGGCTGACGGCGGCGAGGTGGTTCAGACCATCAACATGCCCGGCGGCGGGGTGTTCTACGCCCAGGTCGGGCGCGGCCCTTATCTCGAAGCGGCTCAGGTTCCCGAGCAGGTGCGCGCGCTTTCGGACGTCATGAAGCAGGCCGCTCGCGACTGGGACGGCGTGACCGACCCTGTCCGGCCGATCAGCTTTGCGGGCGGCTCGGCCTGAAACGCCCTGAAATGCGCGATTTCATTCTCGACTGGTCAGCGCCGAGCATGTGAGCGACAAAGTCGACGAGGCATTGAGGCTCTTGAGAGGACGGTCCGCGCGGCCGACGAACCCATGAACATCCAAACCCTTCGATCCCCTTCCCAGGCGACGACGCCCCGGTGGGCGGAATCCGAGATGATCCAGATCGCCTTCGTCACCGACGATTTGCAGGCGTCGCTCGACTACTGGTGCGGGATCATGGGCGCGGGGCCCTTCTTCGAGACCCGGCGGGTGGTCGACGGCACCTACATGGGCAAGCCCAGCCAACCCGATATCAACGTGATGATCGGCTACTGGGGCGACCTCCAGGTGGAGCTGATAAAGCAGCATAACGACGCGCCGTCGATCTACCACGGCTGGGAAGGCGGCCCGTTCCTGCTGCACCACGTCTGCGTCATGACCTCGGATATCGAAGCGGCGCGCGCCAAGGTCGCGGCTGACGGCGGAGAGGTCGTCCAGACCAACGACATGCCGGGCGGCGGGGTGTTCTACGCCAAAGTCGGAAACGGCCCTTATCTCGAAGTGGCTCAGGTTCCCGAGAAGGTGCGCGCGCTTTCGGACGTCATGAAGCAGGCCGCTCGCGACTGGGACGGCGTGACCGACCCTATCCGGCCGATCAGCTTTGTCAGCAAGCAGGCCTAACCCTGCCGGCCGGGGAACGCCCTTGGCGACGCCGATGACGCCCGGGGTTTGAAAAGCGTCCGGCCGCCCTAGGGGCAACCTTCGCCATGGTCGGGTGTTGCATGTTCCATGCGCGCTCGCACCCCGCCGACGCCCGCCATCGATCCTCGGTGGGGCGCATCCGTCTCCCGGGGCGCCGGCCGATGGGGCGCCGTCTTGGGCGCGGCCGGCGCGGCGCTCGCCTCCGCCGCCCTGGTGTACTGGATCGGCGGCTCGGAAGACCGGGGGCTGACGCCCGCCACGGTGACGCCTCCGTCGCCAGAGCCCCGCGCCTACGCCCCCGCCAGGCCTGACGCCGGGCAGGTGCTGCGGGCCTACGACCAACTGCAGGAGAGCTATGCCGACGAAGGTCTGGCTGGCGTGCAGGCCTTTTCAGCGGCGTGCGGGCGCGAGGTGGCCCGCGACCCGGCGACGCTCGACTTCTGCCTGGCCTTCGACCACTTCGCCGCCGCGCTGGACGGGGCGTCCGTCGATGCGGCGCGCGACCTGGCGCTCGCCCGCTCGGCGCTGGCGCCTGGCGCAGACGCCCCGGGCCGCCTCGCCGCTGTCCAAGCTCTGGCCCGGCGAACCAGCCTGGCTTCCGCGTCGTCCGAGGAGACGCCTGCGCCGGCCGCAGCGCGGCCAAAGCGACCCAGGGCTCCGACAAACGTGCGCAAGGCCGCCGCCCAAAGCGCCAAGGCGGCCCAGCGCGCGCGGCTGGCGCGCGTGGCGGCGGCCTGCCGCAAGCGCGGCCCGCCCGCGCGCCAAGTGGTCTGCGCCAGCCCGCGCCTGCGGCAAGCCGACCTGAGGATGCGCGGCGCATATCAGCTCGCGCTGGCCGCCGGCGCCGACCCGCACCGGCTGGCCAGGGACCAGGCCCGCTGGCGGGCCCGGGTCAACGCCGCTTCAAAGGACCGTGCCGCGCTCGCCCGGCTCTACCAGCGGCGAACGACGGCCTTGCAGGCCCAGGCGCGCCGGCTGACGCGAGGCGGTTAAGCTCTTCTTGACCGAAGCACGGACGAATCGGGGGCTCCGCGGGCAACGAGCGGGACCCATGCGTACCAGTCGTTTACAGCTTGAGTTCGACCACGGCGCCGCCCTGCGGGTGCCGCCGATGCACGATTCGAAGAATTGGCGGGCCCTGTGGGTCTGGCTGGGCGAAGAAGCCCAGGTGGTAGCCGGAGGCGGAGCCATCCAGGTGCGCACGCCCGATGGCCCGGTGTTGGCCCATTGCGGCGACTGGATCGTGCTCTCCCATTCAGGCGCCTTCCATGTGGCCCACGCCATCCGGGCCTGTGACGCCTAAATCGCGCCCTCAAGGTTAACAACCGTAACCATTTGGAAAGGACGACTCGGCTCTAGGTGCCTTCGCGAAGGTCGCATTCCGGGGCGTTTTAATGGCCATTTCCATGCTCACGACGGCGCAGATCAGCGCGCTGTCGGTAACGGCTATTCAGGGCCTCTCGACCACAGACATCCAGTCCCTGGCGGGGACGCAGATCGCGGCGATGACCACCACGGGCCTGGGGGCGCTGGACGCGACCCAGGTTGGGGCGCTCACCTCGACCCAGGCCAAGGCGCTGACGGCGGCGCAGATCCCCTATTTCCAGAACTCGGTGGTGTTCAACGCCACGCAACTTGCGGTCTTCAGCCCTTCGCAAGCCGCCGCCCTCAGCAGCAGCCAACTCGCCTCCCTCGACGTCACGGGCCTCGACGCCTTCACCACGAGCGCCATCGCCGGCATCTCCTCGACCAATCTGTCGTCGCTGGATTCGACCCATGTTCAGGGCCTGACCTCCACCCAGCTCAAGGCGCTCACCGCCACCCAGCTCAAGGGGCTGAATTCGACCGACCTGGCTGAGCTCACCTCGACCCAGGTGGGCTTGCTGAGCGCGACCCAGCTCAACGCCTTCACCACCACCGCGCTTGGCGGCCTCACCACCGACCAGCTGTCCGGCCTGACCTCGACCCAGCTCGGCGCGCTCACCACCAGCAGCTTGTCGGCGCTCGATTCCACCCAGGTCCAGGGGCTTTCGGCGACCCAGGTGGCGGGGCTGACCGCCGCCCAGATCAAGACGCTCAGCTCGGCGGACTTCGGCGAGCTGACCGACACCCAGGTCGATGCGCTGTCGTCGGCCCAGGTGGCGCAGCTCTCCACGACTAACCTGAACGCCATGAGCTCCACGGCCCTGCAGGGCCTGGACACCACGCAGCTCGCCGGACTGACCTCGGCGCAGATCGGCGGCCTGAACTCCACCTCCGTCGGCAACCTCACCTCGACCCAGGTGGGGGGCCTGACCTCGACGCAGGTCGCGACCCTGACGTCCACGGCGGTGACCGGCTTCAGCTCGACCCAGGTGGGCGAGCTGACGACCACCCAGCTGAAGGGTCTCACGGCGGCCCAGCTGAAGGCGCTGACCAGCGACAACGTGGCGGGCTTCACCTCGACCCAGGTGGGGGCGCTGACCACGACCCAGCTGGGGTCGCTCACCACGACCAATCTGGCTCTGTTGACCACGGACCAGCTGACGGGCCTGACCTCGACCCAGCTGGGCTCGCTGGCGACAGGCGCCTACTCGGCCCTGACCTCGACTCAGGTGCAGGCGCTTTCCAACACCCAGATCGGCGGGCTGACCGCGGCCCAGGTGAAGGCGCTGAACGCCACCGACTTCGGGGAGCTGACGGACACCCAAGTCGATGCGCTAACCTCAGCCCAGGTCGCTCAGCTCTCGACCACCAACCTGAACGCCATGAGCTCTACGGCCCTGCAAGGCCTGGGAACGACCCAGCTTTCGGGGCTCACCGCGCTTCAGCTGGCGGCGCTGACCTCGACGGTGGTGGGTAACCTGACCGACACCCAGGTCGGCGGGCTCACCTCCACCCAGGTCGCGACCCTGAC
>Ga0068859_100000435_pt1 | contig 41931 bp, 42 predicted proteins | sample KBSSwiS22_FD_66585 | JGI IMG/M metagenome (GOLD analysis project Ga0068859, IMG submission 66585) | Switchgrass rhizosphere microbial communities from Kellogg Biological Station, Michigan, USA - KBS Switchgrass S2-2 | ecosystem: Host-associated > Plants > Roots > Rhizosphere > Soil ... | reverse complement strand
TTGCCGAAATCCCCGTCCCCCTTGCCGAACAGCTCGGTCTCGACGCGCTCGCGCGGGGTGGCCGCCAGGTTGACGACCACGAACTTGCCGTCCCGGCGTCGGCCCATGTCGTGCAGAGCCCGGGCCACCAGTTCCTTGCCGGCGCCGCTTTCGCCGGTGATCAGCACGGTGAGGTCGGCCCCCACCAAGCGCGCGATGGTGCGGTAGACCTCCTGCATCGGCGCCGAACGGCCAATCAGCGGCAGTCGGTCGTCGCGCACGGCGCGGGCCTGGGCCTTGGCGGCCTCGGCGTCGGCCGGCCGCGACAGCGCCCGCTTGGCCGCCGTGGTCATGTCGTCCAGGTCGAAGGGCTTGGGCACATAGTCAAAAGCGCCAAGCTCGGCGGCGTTGACCGCGGTGACGAGGTTGTTCTGCGCGCTCATCACGATGATCGGCAGCTTCGGCCGCTCCTTGCGGATACGCGGCAGCACGTCGAACACGTTCTCGTCGGGCATCACAACGTCGGTGACGACCAGATCGCCTTCCCCGTCGGACACCCACTTCAGGAGCGTGGTGGCGTTGCCGGTGGCCCGAACCTGATAACCAAGCCGGGTGAAGGCCTGGCTCAACACCAGCCGGATCGACGAGTCGTCGTCCGCGATGAGGATCTTCTTCTGCGCGACGTTCATATCAGGCGAGGTCCCTCCTCCGAGGCGATGGGCAGCAGCACGCGGAAGACCGTGCGCCCAGGCTCGGTCTCGAAATCGATCAGGCCTCCGTGGGCGCCAACCAGCTTGGCGACCAGCGCCAGGCCCAGGCCGGCCCCGTTGGCCTTGGAAGTGACGAAGGGCTGAAACAGGTGCTCACGCAGGTGCTCGGGCACGCCGGGTCCATTGTCCTGAATCCGCACTTCCAGCGGCGCGCCGCGTAGCGCCTGGCCCTTGGATGCGCGCACCCGCACCCCGTGGCGGTAGGCCGTGGCGATGGAGATCTCTCCGCGCCCGTCGCCTCGGGAATGCGCCGCCTCCGCCGCGTTCTTCACCAGGTTCAGGAAGATCTGGATGAGCTGGTCCTCGTCACCCAGCGCCGGTGGCAGGGAGGGGTCGTAGCTCTCGCGCAAGCCCAAGCCGTCGGCGACGCCGTTGGCGGCCAACGCCCGGACCCGGTCCAGCACCTGGTGGATGTTGATCGGCCGGCGCTCGGACAGATGGTCGTCGGAGAAGGCCTCCATCCGCTCGACCAGCCTCCGGACGCGGTCGGTCTCGTCGACGATCAACTGGGCGAGCGGGGCGTCCTCGGCCTTGGCGCCGGTCTTGAGGAGCTGGGCCGCGCCGCGGATGCCCGCCAGCGGGTTCTTAATCTCATGGGCGAGCATGCGGCCCAGACCGACGATGGAGCGCAGGCCGGCGGCGTCTGCGGCGCCTCGCTCGTGACCCAGGCCCACCCGAATGGAAAGCGTCAGCAGTACCGAATTGTCGCCGAGCGGCGCGGCCGCGCCATCCGCTTCGAACGGCGGCAGGCCGAACAGGCTGAGTTGGATGCCGCGCTCGCGGACGCGCGTGTTCTCTTCCAGGGCGCGGTTGAGCAGGGCCACCAAGGCCGAGCCGGGCGGCAAGGCCGCGCGAAACCGTCCGCGCGCGAGAAGGCCCAGACCCTGGCCGAACAGGGCTTCAGCAGCTTCGTTGACCGCCACCAGGGCGCCTTCGGCGTCGACGACGAAGGCGGGATCGGGGAACAGCTCGAACGCGGCGGCCTTGAGCGCGTCCGCGCCTATGCCCGGGGACCTCTTGGTCTGGCTGGTCATGCGGCAAGCCTGGCTTCTTGGGAGATCCAAAGGGCCTCCAGCCCGCGTTCCACGGCGGCGGGCTCTTCCAAACGGCAAAGACGGCTGCGCGCCTCGCGGCGGGACTCCGCGCCGGCCGGCCATGGCGCCGCCTCCACATAGGCGGCCAAGTGCTTGCGGAAGATCTTCAGTCCCAACCGATCGCCGTAGAAGGCGAGGCTGTGGCGGAAATGGCGCAGGACGACGCCGAGCCGGGCTTCGGCGTCCGGTTCTTGGAAGCGACGCCCGGCCAACTCGGAATCGATTTGGGCGGCGATCCAGGGTCGGCCGTAAGCGCCCCGTCCGATCATCACCGCGTCCGCCCCGGACGCTGCGAGGGCGGCCCGCGCCGTGGCGGCGTCCTGCACGTCGCCATTGACCACGACCGGTATCCGCACCGCCTGTTTGACGGCCGCCACAGCCGCCCAAGCGGCCCGGCCCTTGTAGAACTGACAGCGTGTGCGCGCGTGGACCGTGACCGCGGCGACGCCCAGGGACTCGGCCATGGCGGCGAACTGCGGCGCGTTTCGCGAGGCGTCGTCCCAGCCCAGGCGGATCTTCACGGTGACCGGCGTCTCGACCGCTGCGACGGCGGCGGAGATCAGCCGGGCGGCGAGGTCCGGCTCCCGCATCAGGGCCGAGCCGCATAGCGCGCCCGTCACCTCCTTGGCCGGGCAGCCGAAGTTGAGGTCGATGATCTGCGCCCCCGCACGCTGCGCCATCCGCGCGCCTTCGGCCAGGTGGCCCGGCTCCCGCCCCACCAGTTGGATCACCATCAGCGGCAGGCCTTCGCCCACAGCTGCGCGGCGGACGACGTCCGGCCGGCCGCGAGAGAATTCCGCGCAGGCGACCATCTCAGTGGCGACATAGGCCGCGCCCAAGTCGGTCGCCGCACGGCGGAAAGGGAGATCGGAAACGCCGGTCATTGGCGCCAGCCAGGTCCGCCCCCCGACGGCGATCTCGCCGATCTGCAGCGCAGTGCTCATTTTATAGTCACCCTCAAAGATGAGTTTTTAGGCACTTTTACGAGACCCGTAAAGCTGGATCATGCGCAGGCGTGGCCTTAAAGATGCTCGCCATGGGGTTCTCGGCGGTGATCGTGGCGGCGGGTTCGGGGTTGCGGGCCGGCCCAGGGGAGCCCAAGGCCTGGCGCATGTTGGGCGGCCGTCCCATCGTGCGCTGGTCCGTAGAGGGGCTACTCTCCGCTGGCGCGACGGAAGTCGTGGTTGTGGTGGCGCACGACCGACTGACCCAGGTCGACGCCGCGCTCGAGGGGCTTTCGGGATGGACGGCTGTGACTGGTGGCCGCACCCGCGCGGAATCCGTTCAGGCGGGACTGGCCTCACTTCGGTGCGGCCGCAACGGAGTCGTCCTGATCCACGATGCGGCGCGGCCGTTCGTGAACCGCGCTCACGTCGAGCGGCTGCTGAACGGGCTGGATGTCGCCGACGGCGCGGTCCCCGCCCTGCCGGTGCCGGACACCTTGAAGCGCGGCGAGGGGCTGGTCGACGAGACGGTGTCGCGCGAAGGGCTCTGGCGCGCCCAGACCCCCCAAGCGTTCCGTTTCGGTCGCCTCAAGGCCGCCTACCGGCGTTGGCCCACGGGAGAGGAGCCGACGGACGACGCTGCGGTGATGGAACGGGCCGGCGGGCACGTGGCCATGGTTCCGGGCGATCCGATGCTCATGAAGCTGACCTACCCCGAGGATTTCCTGATGGCGGAGCAGCTGGCCGCCACGCGCCGGATGGTGCGGATGGGGCAGGGGGTGGACGCCCACAGGTTCGGCCAGGGCGACGTGGTCTGGCTGTGCGGCATCCGCATCGAGCACGACCTCGGCCTGGTCGGCCACTCCGACGCCGACTGCGGGCTGCACGCGCTCACCGACGCGGTGTTGGGCGCGATCGCGGAGGGCGACATCGGCGAACACTTCCCGCCTAGCGACCCACGCTGGAAAGGCGCCTCGTCCGACCAGTTCCTGACCTATGCCGTGGGACGCGTGGCGGCGGCGGGCGGACGTATCCTGAACGCGGACGTCACGCTCATCTGCGAGCGGCCCAAGATCAAGCCGCACCGCGAGCCCATGCGGCAGCGCGTCGCCGAACTGCTGCAGATCCCCGTCGGCCGGGTCAGCGTGAAGGCCACCACCACCGAAGGCATGGGCTTCACCGGCCGCGAGGAAGGGCTGATGGCCCAGGCGGTGGTCGCCGTGGAGACGCCGATCTAACCGCGCTTCGGGAGGCCGCCCATGTTTCCGCTGGAGATCGAGACGCTGGCCCGGCTGCTGGTCGACGAGGCGCGGGCGCGATCCTTGCGGATCGTCACGGCGGAAAGCTGCACCGGCGGCCTGGTGGCGGGCGCAATCTGCGCCATCGCCGGCGCCTCCGACGTCTTCGAGCGCGGCTTCGTCACCTATTCCAACCGCGCCAAGCACGAGTTGCTGGGCGTGCCGGGCGACCTGATCGCCGATGTGGGCGCAGTCTCCGAGCCGGTGGCCCGGATGATGGCGCAAGGCGCCTTGGAGGCGTCCAACGCGCACCTGTCTGTGGCGATAACTGGCGTCGCCGGCCCCGGCGGCGGCACGCCGCTGAAGCCGGTGGGCACGGTCCATATCGCCACCGCCCGCGCCGGCGAGGCTGTTCGACACCAGGCCGAGCTGTTCCTGGAGGAGACCCGACAGGGGATTCAACTCGCCGCGGTTCAGGCCGCCCTTGAGGCCTTGCGGAACCGCCTTTAGGCCGCGTTCGACTGACCGTATAGCGCCTCGGCGCGGGCCTCGAAACAGTCGATGAGCTTGTCCACCGCGTGGTTGAAGTTGCTGCGAAGCAGCCCTTCGAGCAGACGCGACTTGAAGACGAACTCGATCTCGAACTCGATCCGCGTGGCGCCGCGCCCGGCGTCCAGGAAGCGCCAGCGGTTCTCCAGCTTGCGGAACGGTCCGGAGATCAGCGAGACGTCGATCTGGCGGTTGTGCGCGTCGCGGCGCACCCGTGTCGCGAACGTCTCCTTGAGGAAGGAAAAGCCGACGCCCGCCTCGGCGTCCACCGCCGTCACCCCGTCGCCCAGCGGCCGCGCGTTCCAGGTCCGCATGGCGGTGATCCAGGGCAGGAACTCCGGGTATTTCGAGACGTCCCCCACCAGCCGGAAAAGCTGCTCCGGCGCGTAGGGAAGGACCTTTGAGACGTTGTGGCGCACGCGGAGGCCTCAGGCCGCGGCTTCGCGGGCCAGCCGGGCGGCGCGGAGACGCGCGAAATCCTCGCCCGCATGGTGGGACGAGCGCGTCAGCGGCGTCGAGGCGACCATCAGGAAACCCTTGGCGCGGGCGATCTCGGCGTAGGCCGCGAACTCGTCCGGATGGACGAAGCGGTCGATGGCGGCATGTCGCCGGGTCGGCTGCAGGTATTGACCGATGGTGATGAAGTCGACGCCGGCGGAGCGCATGTCGTCCATGACCTGCATGACCTCCTCCTTGCTCTCGCCCAGCCCGACCATGATGCCAGATTTGCTGAACAGGGTCGGATCGCGCTCCTTCACCCGCTCCAGCAGGCGCAGCGAATGGTAGTAGCGGGCGCCCGGTCGGATGGAGAGGTAAAGGCGCGGAACCGTCTCCAGATTGTGGTTGAACACGTCCGGCTTGGAATCGATCACCTCCTCGGCCGCTGCGACGGGCTTGCGCAGGAAGTCCGGCGTCAGGATCTCGATGGTCGTGGCCGGCGCCGCGACGCGGATGGCCCGCACCACGGCGGCGAAGTGAGCGGCCCCGCCGTCGTTTAGATCGTCGCGGTCCACCGAGGTGATGACCACGTGCTCCAGGCCCATCTTCGCGACGGCGTCGGCGACGCGGTCAGGCTCGGTGGGATCGAGGGCCGCGGGCTTGCCGGTGGCCACATTGCAGAAGGCGCAGGCGCGGGTGCAGACCTCGCCCATGATCATCATGGTCGCGTGGTTCTTCTGCCAGCACTCGCCGATGTTCGGGCAGGCGGCCTCCTCGCAGACGGTGGCCAAACCATGCTCGCGGACGATCGCGCGGGTTGCCGCGTAGCCGGGCGACCCCGGAGCCTTGACCCGCAGCCAGTCCGGCTTGCGGAGCAACGGCGTCTCCGGACGGTTGCGCTTTTCCGGGTGGCGCGGGCGCTTGTCGCCCAGGGTGTCGATGACCACGGCCATGGCCCCTAGATCGTCGGTCGCGCCCTGCGGATCAAGCCGCGAATAGCCGCGGCGCGCCGGGCATGGCGCCGGTTCACGCATTGTGACCTAAGTTTTCAATCGCCAGGCGCCTCTGTTAGGCTCCCGTGACGAGTGCTGGAGGTTTCCACAGTGGCGCGTCCGTTCAATCCGCGGCAGGCCAAGACGCCGCTGTTCGACGCCCTTTTGGAAGCCAGCCGCCGTTACGGCGCCGGCAAGCCGATCCTCGAGGATCACGAGCGCAAGCCGATCAGCTACCGGGATCTGATCCGCGCCAGCTTCGCCCTGGGCCGCAGGATCGCCGGCATGACCCGCCGCGGCGAGCATGTGGGCGTGCTGCTGCCGTCCAGCCAAGGGGCGGCGGTGACCTTCTTCGCCCTTCACGCCTTCGGCCGCGTGCCGACCATGCTCAACTTCACCGCCGGCATCCGCAACCTGAAGGCGGCCTGCGAGCTGGCGAACGTGCGGCGGGTGCTGACCTCTCACCGCTTCATCGAGCAGGGCAAGCTGCACGACCTGATCGACGCGCTCGAGGGCCGGACCGAGATCACCTACCTCGAAGACGTGCGCGAGAGCATCGGCCTGGTGGACAAGCTCTATGCTGCGGCGGCCGGGGCGGCGCCCCGTCGATTTCGCACACGGACGAATTCCGACGATCCGGGCGTGATCCTGTTCACCTCGGGCAGCTTCGGCGCCCCGCGCGGCGTGCTCCTGACGCAGGAGAACCTCGTCGCCAACTGCCAGCAGGTGGCGGCCCATATCGAGCTGGCCCCGAGTTGGGTGTTCTTCAATCCCCTGCCCGTCTTCCACTGCTTCGGCCTGACCGGCGGGGTGCTGCTGCCGCTGCTGAACGGCCTGAAGGCGTTCCAGTACCCCTCGCCCTTGCACGCCAAGCAGATCCCCCCGCTGCTCAAGGACACCCGGGCCTCGGTGCTGCTGGCCACGGACACCTTCGTCAACCAGTACGCGCGTTCAGCCGGGCCGGACGATTTCTCCACGCTCGAGTTCGTGGTCTGCGGCGCCGAGCGGGTGCGCGAGGAGACCCACAACCTGATCACCGAGCGGTTCGGTCCGATTCCCCTGCTGGAGGGCTATGGCGCGACCGAGGCCTCGCCGGTCATCGCCGTCAACAAGCCGACCGACAATCGCCGGGGCACGGTGGGAGGCCTGCTGCCCGGCATCGAGACGCGCCTGGAGCCGGTCGACGGCATCGCCCAGGGCGGCCGCCTCTATGTCCGCGGGCCCAATGTCATGGCCGGCTATCTGAAGCCGGACGGCGGGGTCGAGCCGCCGCCGGACGGCTGGCACGACACCGGCGACGTGGTCGCCCTGCTGGATGACGACTGGATCAAGATCCTCGGTCGCGTGAAGCGCTTCGCCAAAGTGGGCGGCGAGATGGTCTCGCTCGCCGCCGCAGAAGATATCGCCTCGGCCGTCTGGCCCGATTGCCGGCATGCGGTCGTCGCCACGGTCGATCCCAAGAAGGGCGAGCGGTTGGTCCTGGTCACCGACAAGCGCGACGCCGAGGCCGGCCCTCTGCTGAGCCACGCCAAGGTGATCGGCGTACCCGAGATCGCCGTTCCTCGCCGGATCGTCTGCGTTCCGGAAATCCCGGTGCTGGGTTCGGGGAAGACCGACTATGTGACTCTTGAGCGTATCGTCGAGGCGGAGCTTCGGCGCGTCGCCTGATCCGCAAGACCGCCGCTCGTCAGATGTGCAGCGCCTGGCCGAAGGCGTCGAGGGCGGCCTCGTGCATGGCCTCGCTCATGGTCGGATGCGGGAAGACCGCCGCATGCAGCTCCGCCTCCGTGGCTTCCAGCGTCATCGCCAAGGCGAAGCCCTGGATCATCTCGGTGACCTCCGCGCCGATCATGTGCGCGCCGATCAGCGCGCCGGTACCCGCGTCGAAGACCGTCTTGACGAAGCCTTCCGTCTCGCCCGCGGCGATGGCTTTGCCGTTCACGCGGAAGGGAAAGCGGCCGACCTTCACCGCGATCCCTTGTTCCTTGGCCTGCGCCTCGGTCAGGCCCACCGAGGCGACCTGCGGGTTCGCATAGGTGCAGCCGGGAATGGGGGCGCTGAGCGGCGCAGGCTTGAGGCCCGCGATATGCTCCACGCAGTGCACGCCCTCGTGGCTGGCCTTGTGCGCTAACCAGGGCGGACCCGCCACGTCGCCGATGGCGTAGAGTCCGGCGACGCCCGTGCCGCCATGGGCGTCGGTGACCACGTGGGTCCGATCGATCTTCACCCCTAGCGCCTCAAGGCCCAGGTCCTCGACGTTGCCGACGATGCCGACGGCGACGATGGCCGCCTCGGCCTCCAGCGTCTCGGTCTTGCCCCCGGCCTCGATCTCCACCGAAACCCCGGCCTTCGACTTGGCGACCTTCTTCACATTAGCCGGGACACGGAAGGCGATGCCGCGTTTCTCGAACGCCTTATGCGCCGCCTTGGAGACTTCCTCGTCCTCCACCGGCAGGATTCGCGGCAGCGTCTCGACGACTGTAACTTGCGCCCCTAAGGCCCTAAAGAAGCTTGCGAATTCTATGCCTATAGCGCCCGACCCCACAACCACCAGCGACTTGGGAGCGGCCTTGGGGACCATGGCTTCGCGGTAGGTCCAGATCCGGTCGCCGTCGGGCGCCAGGCCGACGGCCGGAATCGTCCGCGCCCGGGCGCCCGTCGCCAGGATGACGTTCTTGGCCTGCACGGTGCGGGAGCCCCCGGCTTTCAGCGCGATCACCGCCTTGGGGGCGCGCTCGCCCTTCTCCAGGCGCGCGGATCCTTCGATCACCTCGATCTTGTGCTTCTTCATCAGGAAGCCGACGCCGGAGTTCAGCTGGGCCGCCACCTTGCGCGAGCGCTCCACCACCTTGGCGAAATCGAAGCCGCGCTTCTCCACCGACAGCCCGTAATCCGACAGATGGTCCAGGGTTTCGTAGACCTCGCCGGACTTCAGCAGGGCCTTGGTCGGGATGCAGCCCCAGTTGAGGCAGACGCCGCCGAGCGCCTCGCGCTCGACGATGGCGGTTTTCATGCCCAGCTGGGCCGCCCGAATAGCGGTCACATAGCCGCCAGGGCCCGCGCCGACGACCAGGACATCGAATTCTGCCGCCATTCCCAACTCCGTTCACGCCGCCTGAGGGCGGCGTTTCAGACCCCTCCCCCCGAAAGGGCCTCTTAGACCAGCATTCCGATTGGATCTTCGATGAGCGTCTTGAAGACCTCGAGCCAGCGCGCCCCCACCGCGCCGTCCACGACACGGTGATCGCAGGTCAGGGTGACGGTCATGACCGTGGCGACGGCCAGCTGGTCGCCTCGCACCACCGGCCGTTTCTCGCCGGCGCCGACCGATAGGATCGCGCCCTGCGGCTCGTTGATGATCGAAGAGAAGCTGCGGATGCCGAACATGCCGAGGTTCGACACCGAGAAGGTGCCGCCCTGGTATTCCTCGGGCTTGAGCTTCTTGCCGCGGGCCCGCTCGGCGAGGTCCTTGGTTTCGACCGCGATCTGCGCCAGGCCCTTGGACTCGCACTCGCGCACGATGGGCGTGATCAGTCCGCCAGGCACGGCCACGGCCATGGCGATGTCGGCATGGTGGTGCATGGCGATGCCGTCTGGCGTGTAGGAGGCGTTGGCCTCCGGCACCCGCTTCAGGGCGATGGCGGAGGCCTTCAGGACCAGGTCGTTGACGCTGACCTTGACCCCGTCCTTCTCCAGCAGGGCGTTGATCTTGACCCGGGCCGCCAAGAGATTGTCGATCTCCAGGTCCATGTTGAGGGGGAAGTGCGGGATGTCGCGGAAGCTGTCCGTCAGCCGCCGCGCCACGGTGCGCCGCATTCCGTCGAGCGGAATAAGGTCGTAGCTGCCGGGCGCGATGCCCATCTGCTCCAGCGAGAGGATCTGCCGCGGGGCGCCGGCGGCGGCCGGCTCAGCCGCGCCAGGCGCCGCCGCGCCGGGCCGTGCGGCTTCTATGTCGGCGCGAACGATGCGGCCGTGAGGGCCGGAGCCCTTCATCGCCGACAGGTCGATCCCTTTCTGCTGCGCGAGCCGACGCGCCAGGGGCGAGGCGAAGACCCGATTAGTGTCGGCGGACTGGGCCGCGGGGGCGGGCTTGGACGCGGACGGCTGCGCTTCGGCCTTCGCCGGAGCCGGCGCCGCCGCGGGCGCTTTGGGTTCGGCCGCCTTGGGCTCCGGCGCAGCCTTGGGCGGCGGGGCCGCGGGCTCGCCTTCGCCCGCCAGTCGGGCGATCGGGGTGTTGACCTTCACTCCGGAGGAGCCCTCCGGCACCAGGATCGCCTCGACCCGGCCCTCGTCGACGGCCTCCACCTCCATGGTCGCCTTGTCGGTCTCGATCTCGGCGATCACGTCGCCAGAACGGACCGTGTCCCCGACCTTCACGTGCCACTTGGCGAGGGCGCCCTCCTCCATGGTCGGCGACAGCGCGGGCATCAATACCTCGGTCACGCGCGCGCCTCCGTGTAGACGTCGGTGTAGAGCTCGGACGGATCAGGCTCGGGCGAGGTGCGGGCGAAGTCCGCGGCGTCGGCGACGATGCGCTTCACCTCGGCGTCGATGGCCTTCAGCGCGGGCTCGTCGGCCCAGCCCTTCGACTCCAGCAGCTCCTCCAGGTGGTCGATGGGATCGCGGGTCTTGCGGATTTCGTCCACCTCCTCGCGCGTGCGGTATTTCGCGGGGTCGCTCATCGAGTGGCCGCGGTAGCGGTAGGTCTTCATCTCCAGGATGTAGGGTCCCTTGCCGGAGCGGGCGTGATCGGCCGCCTTGGCCGCAGCGGCCTGCACCGCCAGCACGTCCATGCCGTCCACTTGCTCGCCCGGAATGCCGAAGGACGCCCCGCGACGGTACAGGTGGGTTTCCGAAGAGGAACGCTCCACCGAGGTGCCCATGGCGTACTGGTTGTTCTCGATCACATAGACGACGGGCAGGCGCCACAGCTCGGCCATGTTGAAGCTTTCGTACACCTGCCCCTGGTTGGCCGCGCCGTCGCCGAAGTAGGTGAAGCTGACCAGATCGTTCTGGCGATAGCGGTTGGCGAAGGCCAGGCCGGTGCCGAGCGGCACCTGGGCGCCGACGATCCCGTGGCCCCCGTAGAAGGCCGACTCGGTCGAGAACATGTGCATCGACCCGCCTTTGCCGCGGGAGGAGCCGCCAGCGCGTCCGGTCAGCTCGGCCATCACTTCCCGCGGGTCCATGCCCGCGGCCAGCATGTGGCCGTGGTCGCGATAGCCGGTGATGATCTGATCGCCAGGCCTCTTGATCGACTGCACGCCGACCGCCACGGCCTCCTGGCCGATGTAGAGGTGGCAAAATCCACCGATCAGGCCCATGCCGTAGAGCTGGCCGGCGCGCTCCTCGAAGCGTCGGATCAGCAGCATGTCCCTGTACAGCTTCAACAGCTCGGTCTTGCCGGCGCGGCCTTCCTTGGAAGCCGCCTTGGGTCCGGCCGCGCCGTTGATCTTCCGCCGACCAGCGGCGCCGGTCTGCCCCCGCGCCATGCGCTTCTCCACTCGCAATTCGTATCGTCCCCTTGTCGCCGCGACGCGGCCTAGGGCTTCAGGCGAACCACATAGTCTCTTGGATCGGCGAAGCCTAGCAGGGAGCGTGCTCTTTCCTCCAAGAGATCGGCGGAAAGGCTGGTGTCGCGCAACAGTCTGGCCCGGACCTCCAGGTCCTGACGTTGCGCCCGCAGGGCAGCGAGCTCCCGGGTCTTGGCTGTCAGGGCCTCGCTGCGCTGATTCGAGCTCAGCAGCCCCTGGTCGCCCGTGAACGCATGGAAGCCGAAATAGAAGATCAGCAACGCCAGGGCGGCGGTCGGGAAATAGGGGCGAAGGCGCGCGATCAACGGCGAATCCCTAGGGCGGCGGCCAGACCAGCCTTCACCCCGGGCGGGTTAAGGTCGAGCTAACCAAATCGGCCGGATGGGGCCTAGCCTTTCTGCTTCAGCGCCGCCCGGCCCGGATAGATCGCCTGGTCGCCGAGCTCCTCCTCGATGCGGAGCAGCTGGTTGTACTTGGCCGTGCGGTCCGAGCGGGCGAGAGAGCCGGTTTTGATCTGGCCGCAATTGGTGGCGACCGCCAGGTCGGCGATGGTCGAGTCCTCGGTCTCGCCGGATCGATGGCTCATCACCGCCGTGTAGCCGGCGCGGTGGGCCATATCGACGGCGTCCAGCGTCTCAGAAAGGCTGCCGATCTGGTTCACCTTGACCAGGATGGAGTTGCCGAGCCCGCGGTCGATCCCCTGAGACAGGCGCGCCGGGTTGGTGACGAAGAGGTCATCGCCCACCAGCTGCACCTTGCCGCCCAACTTGTCGGTGAGCAGTTTCCAGCCCTCGAAGTCGTCTTCGGCGCAGCCGTCCTCGATGGTGACGATGGGAAACTTGGCGACTAGGCCCGCCAGGTAGTCGACCATGCCTCCGGCGTCGAAGGTCTTGCCCTCGCCTTCCAGCAGGTACTTGCCGCCCCTGAAGAATTCGGTCGAGGCGACGTCCAGGCCGAGCACGAAATCCTCGCCCGCCTTGTAGCCCACCGCCTCGCCGGCCTTGACGATGAAGGCCAGGGCGTCCTCGGCGCTCGACAGGTTGGGGGCGAAGCCGCCCTCGTCGCCGACGTTGGTGTTGTGGTGGGCGTCGTGCAGCGCCTTCTTCAGGCCATGGAAGATCTCGGCCCCGATGCGCAGCGCCTCGGAGAACGAGGCGGCGCCGGTCGGCAGGATCATGAACTCTTGGATATCGATCGGATTGTCGGCGTGCGCCCCGCCATTGATGATGTTCATCATCGGCACCGGCAGCACCCGCGCCGACACACCGCCCACGTATCTATAGAGCGGCAGCGCCGCCGAGCTGGCGGCGGCCTTCGCCGTGGCGAGGCTCACGCCCAGGATGGCGTTGGCGCCCAGCCGCCCCTTGTTCGCGGTGCCGTCGAGCTCGATCAGCAGCCGGTCGATGCGTCGCTGGTCCTCGGCGTCCGAGCCGGCCAGGGCGTCGAAGATCTCGCCGTTCACAGCGTCGACGGCCTGGCGCACGCCTTTGCCGCCGTAGCGCCCCTTGTCGCCGTCCCGCTTCTCGACCGCCTCGTGGGCGCCCGTGGAAGCCCCGGACGGAACCGCCGCACGGCCCATGGAGCCGTCCTCCAGGATCACGTCGACCTCGACCGTGGGATTGCCGCGGCTGTCCAGGATTTCGCGGGCGTTGATGTCGACGATCTCGGTCATCGGGGTCCTCTTGCGGGGTGCGCGCGGCGAGGCTTAACGATCCCAGCCTCGCCGAACAACCCTCCTGCGCGGGGCGCGCGGGGCCGGAATCGAAAACGCCGGCCTGGCCGGCCGGCGTCTCGAAATCCGTTTGACGGAAGCGCTCAGTCTTCCTTGGGCGTGAGGACCTGGCGGCCCTTGTACATCCCGGTCTTCAGATCGATGTGGTGCGGGCGCTTCAGCTCGCCCGTCTCCTTGTCCTCGACGAAGGAGTTGGCGCCCAGCGCGTGATGCGATCGGCGCATGTTGCGCCGCGAGGGCGAGGTTTTTCGCTTGGGAACAGCCATGGAATGTCTCGGCGGCGTGAAAATGAGGACGGCGGCCCGGCCGGCCGCCGACGTGAGCGCGGGTGTATGCCGCAAAGGCCCGCCTGGATCAAGCGGAGCCTAAACCAGCCGGCTCCGCTCCTTGGCCGCGCCGACAAAACTGGCGAACAGCGGGTGCGGTTCGAACGGCCGGCTCTTCAGCTCCGGGTGAAACTGGACGCCCACGAACCAGGGGTGGTCCTGGCGCTCGCAGATTTCGGGCAGCTGGCCGTCCGGCGAAAGTCCGCTGAACCTCAGCCCGGTCGCCTCGATCCGCGCCTTGTAGGCGATGTTCACCTCGTAGCGATGGCGATGACGCTCGGAAATCGCCCTGCCGCCGTAGATTTCGGCCACGCGCGAGCCGGCGACCAGGACGGCGTCATAGGCGCCGCAGCGCATGGTCCCGCCCAGTTCGCCGCCTTCCGCCCGCACCTCTCGGTCGTTGCCCCGCAGCCACTCGGTCATCAGGCCGACGATGGGCTCCGAAGTCGGACCAAACTCGGTGGACGAGGCCTGGGTGATGCCCGCCTGATTCCTCGCCGCCTCGATCATGGCCATCTGCATGCCGAAGCAGATGCCGAAATACGGGATCGCGTGCTCGCGGGCGAAGCGCACCGCGCGGATCATGCCCTCCGAGCCCCGCTCGCCGAAGGCGCCCGGCACCAGCACGCCGTGCACCGCCGCGAGCCGCACGCCGATCAGCTCTTCGTCGCGCTCGAAGGCCTCGCCTTCGATCCAGTCGAAGCGCACCCGCACATTATTGGCCAGGCCGCCGTGGATGAGCGCCTCCACCAGGGATTTATAGGCGTCGGTCAGGCCCGTGTACTTGCCGACGATGGCGATGTTCACCTCGCCGTCGGGGTGGCTGAGGGTGTGGGTGATCGCCTCCCAGCGGGACAGGTCCGGCTTGGGCGCGCTCTCCGAAAGGCCAAAGACGTCGAGCACTTCACGGTCCAGACCCTGGGCGTGGTAGTCCAGCGGCACGGCGTAGATGTTGGCGCTGTCCAACGCCTGGATGACAGCGGTGGGCCGCACGTTGCAGAACTGCGCGATCTTCTTGCGTTCGCCCTCCGGGATCTCCTGCTCGCACCGGCACAGAAGGATGTCCGGCTGGATGCCGATGGAGCGCAGCTCCTTCACCGAGTGCTGGGTGGGCTTGGTCTTCATCTCGCCGGCCGTCTTGATGAACGGCAGCAGCGTCAGGTGGATGTAGCAGGCGTGGCCCCGCGGCAGCTCCTGGCCGAGCTGGCGGATCGCCTCGAAGAACGGCAGCCCTTCGATGTCGCCGACCGTGCCGCCGACCTCCACCAGCACGAAGTCGACTCCCTCGCCTGGATCGGACAGGACGAAGTCCTTTATCTCACCGGTGACGTGCGGGATCACCTGCACGGTGGCGCCCAGGTATTCCCCGCGCCGCTCCTTCTCGATGATGGTCTTGTAGATTTGCCCGGTGGTGATGTTGTCGTTGCGGGTGGCGTCGACGCCGGTGAACCGCTCGTAATGGCCAAGGTCCAGGTCGGTCTCGGCTCCGTCCTCGGTGACGAAGACCTCGCCGTGCTGATAGGGGCTCATCGTCCCCGGATCGACGTTCAGGTAGGGGTCGAGCTTGCGCAGGCGCACCTTATAGCCGCGCGCCTGCAACAGGGCGCCGAGGGCGGCGGACGCGAGACCTTTTCCGAGGGAGGAGACCACGCCGCCGGTGATGAAGATGTACCGGGCCATGGGCGTTCAGATTAGCCGTGATTCGGCGCGCCGTAGCGGCCGTCGATCAAGTTCATCCACTGCTTCCTAGCGCTGCGGAGGCGCGGCGGGAGCCGTCGCCGGGGCCTGGGCGGCGGAATCCTGGCCGAGGAAAGGATTGTGCACGGTCGGGGTCGGCGCCTGCAGCGGAGCCGGCGCTCCATTCGGCGGAGCCTGGGCGGGCTGTTGCGGCTTCGCCTGAAGGGTGGACGGGTCGATCGCATCGACCTTCAACCGGTCGACGACCGAGGATGCGCCGCTCTGCCGGCCCGAAAGGATGGTCAGCAGCAGGGCCAGGATGAAGAAGGCCGCGCCCAGGATCCAGGTGACGCGGGTGAGCAGGTCCCCCGCCCCCCGTGCCGTCATGAAACCCGACGGGCCGCCGCCCATTCCAAGCGCCCCGCCTTCGGAGCGCTGCAACAGCACGACGCCCACGAGCGCCAGGCTCACGAGGATCTCGAGCACGAGAAGAAGGGTCAGCAGCATCGGGGTCCGGCAATGGCGCGTCGTTCGAAGCGCGCGCTCTATCACCGGCGGGCCGCGCGCGCCATCCCTTGGACGCGGCGACCGCTCGGTCAGGCGGCGCGGATGATGGCCAGGAAATCCTCGGCTTTGAGCGAGGCGCCGCCCACCAGAGCGCCTCCGACCTCGGCCGCGTGCAGGATTTCGGCGGCGTTGGCGGGCTTGACCGAGCCGCCGTAGAGGATCGGAGGGGCTTCGCCGGTGGCCCCGAACATTTCGTTCAGGGTGGCGCGGATGGCGCGATGCATCTCTTCGATTTCCGCCACCGTCGGCGTCAGGCCGGTGCCGATCGCCCAGACCGGCTCATAGGCCACCGCGAACCGACTCCCCGACAGCTCCGAAGGCAGCGAGCCCCTCACCTGCCCCGTCACGACGGCGAGCGCCCGTCCCGCCCTCCGCTGTTCGAGGCTCTCGCCCACGCAGATGATGGGCTCGAGGCCGTGACGCAGGGCGGCCTGGACCTTGCGCGCCACCAGCTCGTCCCGCTCGCGATAGGCCTCCCGTCGCTCCGAATGGCCGAGGATCACCAGCTTCGCGCCGGCGTCGGCCAGCATTTCGGCGGAGATGTCGCCGGTGAACGCCCCCGTATCGTCGTAGTGCGCGTCCTGGCCGCCGACCTCGATCCCTGAGCCCGCCAGCGCCTCGACCATGCGGTGGATCAGCAGCGAGGGCGGGCAGATGGCCACTCGGGCGTGGACGCCCTTGGCCCCATGCGCGACGGCCAGCGCCTCGTTCAGGGAGGCGGCGAGCCCGTGCATCTTCCAGTTTCCAGCGATCAGCGGCGCGTGCGGGATCATCCGGCCTCCCTTATTCCTTGGATCGCGCCGGCGATTAGGCCAAGCCGGCTTGCCTGTCACGCGCTTGCCCGCGACGAGCGGCCTCCACTATACCCGCCCCACGCCAGCGCCCCGGAAAGGGATCCGATGCTCTCCGCCATCCGTAGCTTCGCGAAGTCCTGGGTCGCGGCCGTGCTGATCGGCCTGCTGATCATCAGCTTCGCCGTGTTCGGCATCACCGATGTTTTCCGCGGGCATAAAAGCGGCGGGGTGATCGTCGCGGGATCGCGCACCGTCCAGGCCGCCGACTTCCGGCGCGAATTCGACGACGCCCGCCGGCGCGCCGAGCAGCAGTTCGGCCAGCCGGTGTCGGCCGAGCTCGCGGCCTCCAGCGGCCTGGACCGGCAGATCCTCCAGGCCCTCGCCACGCGCGAGTCCTTCGCGGGCCTGCTCTACAAGATGGGGATCACGCCGTCGGACAAGCTGGTGGCCGAGCAGATCGCCAAGATCCCCGCCTTTTCCAATCCGGTGACCGGCCGGTTCGACAAGCAGCAGTATGTCAGCCGTCTGGCCCAGAACGAGCTCACGACCGCCAAGTTCGAGGCCCGCATAAGCGACGACCTGGCCGAACAGCATCTCGTGGCGGCGCTGATGAGCAACCTGCTCGCGCCGCGGGCTTATTCCTCCATGGCGGCTGTCTTCAGCCTCGAGAGCCGCGACATCGGCTACCTGCTGGTGGAGCCCGGCAGTGTCCCGCGGCCGGCGGCCCCGACGGACGCCCAGCTCACGGCCTTCATGAAGGAGAACGCCGCCCAGCTCACCCAGCCCGAATTCCGGGTGCTGACGGTCGTCCGCTTCAGCCCCCAGCTTGTTGCGCCCACGGTCAAGGTGGACGAAGCCGAGATCCGTAAGCGCTACGATTTCCGCAAGGACACCCTTGGGACGCCCGAAACCCGCACCCTGACGCAGATTCCGGTCAAGAACGCGGCCCAGGCCCAGGTGGCGGCGGCGAGGCTGACGAAAGGCGAGGCTCCGCAGGCCGTGGCCAAGTCGCTGGGCGTCGACGCCATCAGCTATGACAACAAGCCCATGTCGGCGATCCCCGACCGCAAGCTCGCGACGGGCGCCTTCAAGCTCCAGGCCGGCCAGGTGGCGGCGGTCCAGGGCGACCTGGGCCTGGCGGTCGTCAAGGTCGAGGCGGTGACGCCGGCACGGACGGTCAGCTTCGAAGAGGCGCGGCCGCAGATCGAAGCGGAGCTGCGCAAGGACGCCGCCGCCGAGAAGGTCTACGCCCAAAGCCAGGCCTACGACGACGCCCACCAGAAGGGCGCCAACCTCGCCGAATCCGCCCAGAAGGCCGGTGTGGCGGCCACGACGATCGGGCCGCTGACGAAGGATGGGCGTGGGCCGGACGGCCAGCCCGTGGCCGGGCTGAGCCAGAAGCTTGTCGACACCGCCTTCGGCCTGCCCTCCGGCGGCGAAAGCGAAGTGGTGGACGCCGGCGGTGGGGAATATTTCGCCGTGCGGGTCGAGAAGGTGATCCCGCCCGCCTTGCCGCCGTTCGCCGCGGTGAAGCCCCAGCTCGCCCAGGCCTGGACCATGCGTCAGCTCAACCAGGCCATGCAGGCCAAGGCCGAAAGCCTAGCCGCGCGGCTCCGCAAGGGCGAAAGCCTTGAGGCCGTGAGCGCCTCGTCGGGCGTGCGCGTGGTCCAAGTCCCGGGCGTGAATCGCCAGAACGCTCAGCAGAACGCGCTCGTCTCGCCGGAGATCGCCGCCGCTGCCTTTGGCGGCAAGCCCAAGGAGCCCTTCGTCGCCCGCGCCCGCACCTTCGGCTACGCCGTGGGCGAGGTGGAAGCCATACACGCGGGCGACATGGGGGCGCTGGCGCAATCCGCCGAACAGATGCGTCCGCAAATGACCAGCACCATCTTCCGTGAGTTGGGCGAGAGCGCCCAGGCGTCCGCCCGCCGCAAGATGAAGGTCAAGGTCGATTACAACGCCGCGCGCGCGGCGATCGGCCTGACGCCGCTGGACGCCAAGGGCCAGCCGGAGCCGCCCAAGTGAAGCTGGAGCCCGAGTTCGAGTCCTTCCAGGCCCGTTATGGTTCCGGCGCGGCCCAGCTCGTCTGGACGCGACTGGTGGACGACCTGGAGACGCCGGTCTCGGCCTTCCTGAAGATCGGCCACGGCCGCCCCTACGCCTTTCTCTTCGAGTCGGTCGAGGGCGGCGCCTGGCGGGGACGCTATTCGATCATCACGCTCAATCCGGACATGGTGTGGCGTTGCCGCGGGGACCGGGCCGAGGTCGCGCGCGGAGACGACATCGCCGCCGGCCGGTTCACGCCGCAGCCGGGCGGGGCGCTGGAGTCCCTGAAGGACCTAGTGGCGGCCTCCCGGATCGACATGCCCGAGGGCCTGCCGCCGCCGTCGGCCGGGCTGTTCGGCGCTATCGGCTACGACATGATCCGGCTGGCCGAGCGTCTGCCGGACATCAATCCGGATGCGCTGGGCCTTCCCGACGGGGTGATGACGCGCCCCTCCGTGGTGGCCATCTTCGACTCCATCGCCCAGGAGATCGTGCTGGTGACGCCGGTGCGGCCGGATCAGGCCTCGCCGGAAGCGGCCTACGCCGCCGCCTCGGCGCGGCTCGATGCGGTGCTGAAGGACCTGAACGGCCCCACGCCGCGCCTTTCCGGCGCGGGAAAGGCCGAGCCGGACCGCTTCGAGACGCCGGTCTCCCGCGAACGGTATCGGGAGATCGTCGAGCAGGCGAAGGCGTACATCCGCGCCGGCGACATTTTCCAGGTGGTCCCCAGCCACCGCTTCCGTGCGCCCTTCCGGCGTGACCCGTTCGCGCTGTACCGCTCGCTTCGACGGACGAACCCGTCGCCGTTCCTCTTCTACCTGGATTTCGGGGATTTCCAGCTCGTCGGCTCCTCGCCGGAGATCCTGGTGCGGCTGCGCGACGGCAAGATCACCATCCGCCCCATCGCCGGCACGCGCCCGCGCGGCGCTACCCCGGAGGCGGATCAGGCGCTGGAGCAGGAGTTGGTGAACGACCCCAAGGAGCGGGCCGAGCACCTCATGCTGCTGGACCTTGGCCGCAACGACGTGGGCCGCGTGGCGATGCTGAAGGACGAGGGCGCGAACGAGGCGCCGACCGCCGGCCGCCGCGCGCCTCGGGTGCGGGTCACCGACAGCTTCTTCGTCGAGCGCTACAGCCACGTCATGCACCTGGTCTCGAACGTCGAGGGCGACGCGCCCGACGGCCTCGACCCTGTGGACGTCGTCATGGCCGCCCTGCCCGCCGGCACCCTTTCGGGCGCGCCGAAGGTGCGGGCCATGCAGATCATCGACGAGCTGGAGATCGAGAAGCGCGGCCTCGGCTATGCGGGCGGGGTCGGCTACTTCGGGGCCGACGGCTCGGTCGACACCTGCATCGTGCTGCGCACCGCCCTCGTCCACGACGAGATGATGTACGTCCAGGCGGGCGGCGGCGTGGTGGCCGACTCCGATCCCGACGCGGAGTACGACGAAACCCTGCACAAGGCGCGCGCGCTGCGCCGGGCGGCCGAGGAAAGCTGGCGCTTCGAATAGGTCTCAGCCTGGCCGCTCGGTCGGGGCGGCGCGCATCATGGGCGCGCTGATGCGGCAGCGAAGGCCCGAGCGGTCGAATGTCAGGTTCGCCTCCCCGCCCAGCTCGCGCGCGAGGCTGCGCTCGATCAGGCGCGAACCGAAACCTCGCCGCCTTGGCGTCCGCACAGGCGGGCCGCCCGTTTCACGCCATTCGAAGTCGAGGCGCCCCTCGGACTTCGGATCCACGCGCCAGGCCACCGACACCCGCCCGCTCTCATTTGAAAGCGCGCCGTATTTCACGGCGTTGGTGGCCAGCTCATGCAGGGCCAGCGCGAAGGAGAGCACGCGGTTGGCTTCGAGCCAGAGGTCCGGCCCGTTGATCTGAAGCCGCGGAGACTCAGCCTCCAGATGCGGCGAGAGCGTGCGCCGGACGACGTCCTTCAGGGACGCGCCCGTCCATCGCTGCTGGGTGAGCAGGTCGTAGGTCCACCCGAGCGCCATCAGGCGGTCCTCGAAGTCGCGGGCCGCGCTGACCGTGTCGGAGGGCTGCAGGCTCTGGCGCGCAACCGACTGAACGGTCGAGAGCATGTTTTTCACCCGATGGTTCAGCTCGTGCACCAGCAGGCGCAGGGTGCGGTCGCTGAGCTCCCGCGCCGTGACGTCCTTCAGCAGGAAGGCGACGCCAGGCGAGAGCGGGACGCTCCGCACCTCGATCCACTCGTCCTCGCTGTACGGCCTGGGGGCGACGAATTCAGACGGACCGGAATCGAGCAGCAGGCTGCGGAAGTGGAGTTGCAGGAGCTCGCCCCCCAGGGCGCCGACGAAGGCCTCGGCCGTGGCGCCGACAGCGGCCGCCGGGTCGCACTTGAGCAGCTCTGCGGCGAATCGGGTGCAGGCCACGACCCGGCCGTCCTCCACCGCCACCACGCCCTCATCGTCCCGCCCCTGCAGCAGGGCGCGGCCGATCCGCTGATCAAGGGGAAGGGCGGGGACAGGGCCTGGGCAGGCGGAAGCCATGATCCGCTCATCGTTACGCCCGCCCAAAGCGATCGAAGCACACTCCAGCTTCCGCGTCACCCGCCAGTTCGCCTTTCAGGCGAACTTGTCGCCTTCGGCTACTGGGGCGCGCTCCGCACCACGTGCGAGCTGACCACGGGCGGGGCGAGGATCATCGCGGTGGCGAAGGCCAGCGCCGCGACGGCGGCCAGGAACGCCGCGCCCAGCACCGGCCACATGCGCTCCGACTTCGCCGGCCGGCGCAAAAGCTGCCGGACGCGCGCGACATCCAGGGGATCGAGAGCCGAATCGACGGTCGCCATGCGGCGAGCATGGCTTCGCCGCGCGCTCAGCGCCATGGCGCCCTTGGCGCGACCGCCGCAAAACCCTACAGAGACGGCATGATCCTGGTGGTCGATAACTACGACAGCTTCACCTACAACCTCGTGCATTACCTGAACGAGCTTGGGGCTGAGACGGTCGTGCGCCGCAACGACGCGCTCAGCGTCGAACAGGCGCTGGCGCAGAAGCCGCAGGCGGTGCTGCTGTCGCCGGGGCCCTGCACGCCCAACGAAGCGGGGATCTGCCTGGATCTGCTGTCGGCCGCGCCCCATGACCTGCCGATCCTGGGCGTGTGCCTGGGTCATCAAGCCATGGGCCAGGCCTTCGGCGGAAAGGTGGTGCGGGCCCGCGAGCTGATGCACGGCAAGACCAGCCCGATCCATCATTCCGGCGTCGGCGTGTTCGCCGGCCTGAAAAACCCTTTCACCGCCACCCGCTATCACAGCCTGACCATCGAAAAGGCGAGCGTCCCTGACGTTCTCGAGGTCACCGCCTGGACCGAGGACGGCGAGATCATGGGCGTTCGGCACAAGTCGCGCCCGGTCCACGGCGTGCAGTTCCACCCCGAGTCCATCGCCACCGAATGCGGCCACGAGCTCCTGGCCAATTTCCTTCGCCTGGCCGGCGTGAGGCGGCTGGCCCAGGCCTGAGCCGGCGACGATGTCCGACGCCTTCAAGCCGCTGCTGAGCCGCCTCGCCGACGGCGCGACCCTTTCCGATGCGGACGCCGGCGAGTTCTTCACCGCCTGTCTGCGCGGCGAGCCGACGCCGGCCCAGGTCGCCGCGGCCGTCACGGCCATGCGCCTGCGGGGCGAAACCGTGGGCGAGATCACGGCCTGCGCGCGGGCCATGCGCCAGGCCGCGGTCATGCTGGAGCATCCCTTCGAGACTATCGACGTCTGCGGCACCGGCGGCGACGGGCTGCACACTCTCAACGTTTCCACCGCCGTCAGCTTCGTGGCCGCCGGCGGCGGATTGAAGGTGGCCAAGCATGGGAACCGGGCGCTCTCCTCCAGGTCGGGCGCCGCGGACGTGCTGACAGCGCTGGGCGTCAACGTGCAGGCGACGCCGGCCCAGCAGCTCCAGGCCCTGGAGGACGCCGGCATCTGCTTCATGTTCGCGCCGGCGCACCATGGGGCGATGCGGCACGTGACGCCGATCCGCGCCGAGCTCGGCTTTCGGACCATCTTCAACTTGCTGGGGCCGCTCACCAATCCGGCCGGAGCCAGGCGGCAGCTCCTGGGGGTCTACGACACCCGCTGGGTCGAGCCCTTGGCCAAGGTGCTGGGCGCGCTCGGCGCGGAGAAGGCCTGGACTGTGCACGGCCAGGGCATGGACGAGATCACCACCACGGGCGAGACCCAGGTGGCCGAATGGCGCGACGGCCAGGTCCGGCTGTTCCGCATCAGCCCGGAAGCCGTGGGCTTGCCGCGGGCGACGCTGGCCGATCTGGCGGGCGGGGCGCCGGCGGAGAACGCCCAGGCGCTGCGCGACCTGCTGGCCGGAGCGGCGGGACCCTATCGCGACATCGTCCTGATCAACGCCGCCGCCGCGTTCCTCGTCGCCGATAAGGTCGAGACCCTGCGGGAGGGCGTGGAGCTGGCGGCTTCGGTGATCGACGACGGCCGCGCCGCCCAGGCGCTGGAACGGCTGATCGCCGCCACCCGCCCGGAGGCCGCTGCGTGACCGACATCCTCGCCCGGATCGCCGAGTACAAGCGCGCTGATGTGGCGGAGCGTAAGGCCCGGCGCAGCCAGACCTCGGTCGAGGCGGACGCCGCCTCGGCATCGCCGCCGCGCGGCTTCAAGGCCGCGCTGGAGCGCGCCCGCGCGCCCGGCCGCCTGGCCCTGATCGCCGAGATCAAGAAAGCCTCGCCCTCGAAGGGCCTCATCCGGGCGGACTTCGATCCGCCGGCCCTGGCGCGCGCCTACGCCGAAGGCGGCGCGGCCTGCCTGTCGGTGCTGACCGATGCGCCAAGCTTCCAGGGGGCGGACGCTTATCTGCAGGCGGCGCGGGGCGCCGTCGCCCTGCCCTGCCTGCGCAAGGACTTCCTGGTGGACCCCTGGCAGGTGGCGGAAAGCCGCGCGTTGGGCGCCGACGCCATCCTGGTGATCATGGCCATGGTGGACGACGGGCTGGCCGCAGAGCTGATGGCGGAAGCCCGCCGTTTCGGCATGGACGCCCTGGTCGAGGTGCACGACGACGCCGAGATGGCGAGAGCCGCCAGCCTGGGCGCCGAGCTGATCGGCGTGAACAACCGCGACCTGCGCAGCTTCGTCACCGATCTCGCCGTGACCGAACGCCTCGCGCCTCTTTCGCCCGCCGGCGCCCTGCTGGTCACCGAAAGCGGCGTCTTCGGGCCCGAGGAGGCCGCGCGCATGGCAGCCTGCGGGGCGAGCGCCATGCTGGTGGGCGAGAGCCTGATGCGCCAGCCCGACGTCGCGAACGCGACTCGCGCCCTCCTGACGGCCTGACGAGGAGGGAAAATCCGCAGGCTCTTCAAGGCATTGCCGGTAACTTGACATTAATGCAGAACACCTAGAGAACATAGCCGACGTTTGCTATTTGTTCTTCCGCGCCTCCGGGCCTAGGGTGTCGTCATGCTCACCAAGAAGCAGCACGAATTGCTCATGTTCATCCATGAGCGGATCAAGGAGACCGGTGTCTCCCCCTCCTTCGACGAGATGAAGGAGGCGCTGGACCTGGCGTCCAAGTCGGGGATTCACCGGCTGATCACCGCCCTGGAGGAGCGGGGCTTCCTGCGCCGCCTGCCGCATCGGGCGCGGGCGCTGGAGGTGGTGAAGCTGCCGCAACAGGCCACCACGGCCGCCCCGCCCCGCGGGCGGGCGCCCTTCAAGCCGCAGCTCGTCGATCCCGCCATCTCGGCTCCCGCCGCAGCCAACGACAGCCGCGAACTGCCGATACTGGGCCGGATCGCAGCCGGTACGCCGATCGAGGCAATCCAGCACGAGCGCGACCGCCTGCCCGTCCCCGAAGCCATGCTGGGCGCGGGCGAACACTTCGTCCTGGAGGTGCAGGGCGACTCGATGATCAACGCCGGCATCCTGGACGGTGATTTCGTGGTGATCCGGCGCACCGACAGCGCCAATTCCGGGGACATCGTCGTGGCGCTTGTCATGGGCGAAGAGGCCACGCTCAAGCGCCTGCGCCGCAAAGGGGCGTCCATCGCGCTCGAGGCGGCCAACCCGGCCTATGAGACGCGGATCTTCGGTCCGGATCAGGTGGCGGTGCAGGGCAAGCTGGTCGGACTCATCCGCCGCTACCACTAGCCTCGCATCCAGGCGACGACGCGCGCCCGGGCGTCCGCTTCGATATCCGCCCAGAATAGATTGAAGCCCGGCGCCATGCGCCGGAGCGCCCAGCGTCCTTGCGGCTGCAGGGACGCGGACTTCGGTCGACTGACAAAGAGCACGCCATTGCGGCATTGGGCCGAAACCTGGCGAGCCAGGAACCCGGGGCGCGCACCCCACTCCAGACCCGTCGCGTTCGCCGCGCCGAGCGCCAGCCGGGCCGGCGCCGGCGCATCGCTCGTCGCCCCGAGTATGGGGTTGAAACACAGCGCCGGCCGACGCCCGAGATTGACCAACTCCTCGCCAGGACCCCAGACCAGCGCGCGGTCGAGCAGGGTCCGCGCGCGTTGGTCCTGGCCCTGCTCGACGCTCGACCAGGCGGCGAGGCAGCCGGCTTCGTCTCGCCGCCGGCAAGGCGGGACCGGCGTCGCGTCGGCCGGCGTCGGCGTTTCGATCAGATAGGCGGCGACCAGGCGTCGCCTCAACTGCGGGTCCGGCGCAATCACCTCGGCCAGCAGGCGCTGAGCCAGCACCCCCCCCTGCTCCACGCCCGCCAGGATGAACGGGCGCTCTCCGCCGTACGTCGTCACATAGGTCCGGAAGGCGGCGGCGATGTCCTGATAGGCGAAGGCCCTGGCCGCCCGGGCGTCCTCCCGAAGCGTCATCTGGCTGTAGAGGCTGGCCTGGCGATAGCGCGGGGCGAAGATCCGGCCAGCCGCGGCGAAGGGCGCTGCATAGTTCGGCGCCATCACCTCCCGGAACAGCCGATCCCCCTTGGGCTCGGTCGGCGGAGCGTTCCAATGCGCCCCGCCGGCGAAGGTGGTGGGCGGGACCAGGAACACATCCGCGGGCGGATCGCCCGGAGCGACCCCTCGGCCCGGCAGCAACGCCCAGCCCTCGCTTCGTGCGTAGTCCGGCGGAGGCGGCGGCCGATAGGTCTGGAACGGCACCTTCGGGTCCAGCGCTGCCCGCATCAGGTCGCCGTAGAAAACTCCCGTCGCCACGCCGAGCAGGAGCACAAGCGCCAGCAGGGTCCAGGTGAGCCAGCGGAAAGGTCCTGGAAGGCCCCGGCCCATGGCTCAGCGGTAAGGATCGGGCCGGCTCAAATAGCCGCGCACATAGTCGCCGATCCCATCTTCCAGCGTCGTCATCGGCTTGACGTAGCCGGCCTGGCGAAGCCGGCTGATCTGCGCCTCGGTGAAGTACTGGTATTTGTCGCGGATGGACTCGGGCATGTCGATGTAATCGATGGCCGGCTCGCGCTCGGAAGCGCGGAAGACCGCGGCGGCCATGTCCGCGAAGCTCCGCGCCTGCCCGCTGCCGAGGTTGAAGATTCCTCCGGCCGTGGGCGTGTCCAGCAGCCAGCGCACGACGTCGGCCGCGTCCCGCACATAGACGAAGTCACGCATCTGCCCGCCATCCGGCACGCCCTCGCGGCCGCTTTTGAAGAGGCGGACCGTCTCGCCAGCCGCCACACGCGGCCAGATCTGGGCGGCGACGGATTTCATCGGCCCTTTGTGCTCTTCGTTGGGGCCGTAGACGTTGAAGAACTTCAGGCCCGCCCACTGCGGCGGCGCCCGTCTCCGCCCCGCCTCACGAACGGCGAAGAGGTCGAACAGAGCCTTGGACCAGCCATAGGCGTTCAACGGTCGGAGCGCCGCGAGCGCCTCGTAGCTGTTGTCGTCCACGAACCCTTGCTCGCCGCCGCCGTAGGTGGCCGCGGAGGACGCGTAGATCAATCGCCGCCCACGCTCCGCGCACCAACGGAACAGGTCGCAGGACAGGGTGAAGTTGGAATGCAGGATGTGGTCCGCGTCGGTCTCCATGGTGGAGGACACAGCGGCCATGTGCACCACGGCCTGCAGGCGGTCGGAATGCGCCTCCAGCCAACCGAACATCGCCTCCGGGCTTATGAAGTCGGCGATCGGATGCTTGGCCAGGTTGCGCCACTTGCCGCTGTCGGCGGTGCGCAGGCGGTCGCACACCGCGACGTCCAGCCCCCGGTCGGCAGCCAGCGCGGCGACGATGTTCGAGCCGATGAAGCCCGCCCCGCCCGTGACGAGCACGATGCGGCTCATGCCTTGGCCTTTTGGTCCTTGGCGGACATGCGGCGGATGGCGTTGGTGGTCGAATAGCCGTCGAGGATGGCCGCCAACCGCACCTCGCCGCCCCAGCCCTTCACAAGCTCCGCGCCCACCACCTGGTCTTCGGCGTAGTCGGCGCCCTTCACCAGCACGTCGGGACGCGCCGCCTCGATCAGCTTCAGGGGCGTGGCCTCTTCGAAGGGCACGACAAGGTCGACCGAGCCCAGGCCGGCCAGCACCAGGGCCCGCGACTCCAGGTCGTTCACCGGCCGCCCCTCGCCCTTCAGCGCCCGCACCGAGGCGTCGGAATTGACCCCCACGATCAGGCGGTCGCACCAGCCCCGCGCCTGGGCGAGATAGGCCACATGACCCTTGTGGAGAATGTCGAAGCAGCCGTTGGTGAAGCCGACGCGCAGGCCCTTGGCCCGCCAGCGCACGACCTCGTCCGCCATGCGCTGCACCGTCGCCACCTTGGCTTCGGCGGGCGCCAGGTGGGCGCTGATCGCGGCTTCCATCAGCTCCTCGGGGCTGACAGTGGCGGTCCCCACCTTCGACACGGCCACGCCGGCGGCCAGCTGGGCGAAGCCGATCGCCTGGTCGAGGTCCGCGCCGGCTGCCAGCGCCAACCCGAGCGCCGCCAGAGTCGTATCGCCGGCGCCGGAGACGTCGAACACTTCGCGCGGCTGGGTGGCGAAGTGACGAACGGCCTCGCCGCGCACCGCCAACGACATGCCCTTCCCCGCTCGCGTCACCAGCACGGCCCGCGCCTCCCAAAGCTCCAGCGCCCGCACCAGCGCCGCCTCGATCTCGGCGTCGGAGCCGGTCGGCAGGTCGGTGGCGCTGGCCAGTTCAGCTGCGTTCGGCTTGATGAGATCGACGGCGCCGTAGCGCGCGAAAGAGCGCGCCTTGGAGTCCACCACCAGCGGAACTCCCTGGGCCTTGGCCGCCTCGCGGCAGGCGGCGATCACCGCATCGGTGACCACGCCCTTGCCGTAGTCCGACAACAGGACGGCGCCCGCGCCCTCCGCCACCTTCGCGATGGCGCGGACGAGGCGCTGCTCCGCCTCGCCCTGCACGGGATGACCTTCTTCGAGATCGACCCGGAGAAGCTGTTGGCCGCCGGCCACGAACCGCGTCTTCAGGGTCGTCGGCCTGGTGGAATCGACGACCAGCTCGCCATCCAGTCCAAAGGCCTCGCCGACCAGCCGCAGCGCCTCGCGTCCATCGGCGTCCTCGCCCACCACGCCGGCCAGGCCCGCGGCCCCGCCCAGGGCCGCGACGTTCCGCGCCACATTGCCCGCGGCGCCCAGCATCACCAGCTCGCGGCTGCGCTTCAGCACCGGGATCGGAGCCTCGGGAGAGACCCGGCTCACCTCGCCGTAGACGAAGCGGTCCAGCATCAGGTCGCCGATGCAGGCGACCCTCCGGCCCGGCGCGAGCCCCAGGAGATGCTGAAGGGCGGAAAGGTCCATTCGGCTTCAGGATGTGCGGCGCGTCGCCGGAGGCGTCAAGCCGCGGCGTTCGCCGCCTCGTGCAGGCGCTTGAGCCGCGCCAACAAGGCGGTTGCGCCGTCGAGGGGAAGACAGCTTGGCCCGTCGCATAGAGCCTTGTCCGGATCGGGGTGAAACTCGAGAAAGACCCCGTCGGCGCCGGCCGCCACCGCCGCCCGAGCGATCACCTCCACCCCGTCTCGTCGCCCGCCGGTGGAAGCGCCGCCGCTGCGCGGGTCAGCGCCCGGAAGCTGCACGGCATGGGTCGCGTCGATCGTTACCGGGACGCCCAGCTTCTTCATCTCGGGGATCGCCAGCATGTCGACCACCAGGTTGTTGTAGCCGAACGAGGCGCCGCGCTCGCAAAGGACGGTGATGTCCGCCCCGTCCACGGCTTCCTTGACCTTGGAGACGATGTTCTTCGCATCCCAAGGCGCCAGGAACTGCCCCTTCTTCACATGCAGCCAGCCGCCTTCGGCGTGGATCGCCCGCGCGGCGGCGACGACGAGGTCGGTCTGTCGGCAAAGAAAGGCGGGCACCTGCAACACCTCGACCACCTTGCTGAGCGGGACGGCCTGATCGATTTCGTGGATGTCGGTGGCCAACGGGACGCCGACCTCGGCCTTCACCTGGCAGAGGATCTCCAGGCCCGCCGCCAGGCCCGGACCACGATAACTCTTGATCGACGAGCGGTTGGCCTTGTCGAAACTCGCCTTGAAGATGAACGGCAGCCCCAGGCCTTGGCAGGCGGCCTTCAGGGTGCGCGCCGTGTGCAGGGCGAGCGCAGCGTCCTCCAGAACATTCAGGCCGGCGATCACCACCAGCGGCTGGCCGGCGCCGATGGCCACGTTCCAGCGCTTTAGCTTCAGGACGGTCATGGACGGCTCCCACGGGCGATTGCGGCTAACTGGCCTGCTCGCCCGGGTCTTGCCAAGCCTTCAACGGCCTCATCCCTGGTCTTGGTCGAGAGCTGTGGCATGGTGGAAACCGGCCTGAGCCTCCTGCCGGGCGTCACAACCCTCAGCATGACCCGGAATGCCTGAGAAAATCATCCGATTGGCCGCACAGGCTGCGATGGCGCTTCTTCTCGCGGGAACAAGCTCCGCTTCCGCGGCCGACGTCTATATGGGCGGCCCCGTCGATGTGGCCACCCTTCCCAACGGCGTTCGGATGAACCGTTCGCAGCTCTCGGGCTCGCTCGGCGTCGGCGCCCGACAGACATTGGCGGTCGCGCCAAACGTCTGGGCGCTCCTCGGCTACTCGATCGTCAACGTCTACGTCATCCAGGGACGGACGGGGCTCATCGTATACGACACCGGCGCCACGGCTGCGGAGGGCCGCACCATCCTGGCGGAAATCCGCAAGCTCAGCCCCTTTCCGATCCACACCATCATCTATTCCCACAAGCACTACAGCGCCGGAGCCGGCGTCCTCGCCGAGGGCCGCCCCGTCGTCGTCATCGGAAATCCAAGCGACGCCGGTCCAAGAGCGGCCGAGATCGTGGGCGGGCCCTATCCGGAGTTGCTTCCCCTGCAGCTCACGCGAGGCCTGGAGCAGATGGGACATTTCCTGCCCAAGGAAGGGCCCGACGGGTCCGCCGGCGAACGCATCGAACGTCCACTGCCTGGACGAGACGCCGACAAGGTGCAAGCGGATCGACTGCCGATCACCCATGCCGCACGCGACGGCGAAGAGATGACCATCGATGGGGTGAAGGTTCAGTTCTTCACCGCCAACGCCTCCGACGCGCCCAGCCTCACCGCCTGGCTTCCCGATCAGAAGATCGTGCTCAACAACTTCTATTGGCCCGTCGCCGCCAACCTGTATGCGCCCCGAGGAGAGGTCTTCCGCGACGCTCAAAGCTGGATCGGCGGGCTGAAAGTGATCCGCGACCTGAAACCTGAGGTGATGCTGTCGACCCACGCCGCCCCGGTCATGGGACGCGACGTCATCCAGCGGACCCTGCAGCACTACATCGACTTCCACGCCATGATCCTGGACCAGACGTTGCGGGGAATGCTCAAGGACCTAGGACCCGAGGACCTTCGGCATTTCGTCCAGGCGCCCGCGGAGTTCAACGACATCACCGAGAACTACGGCGAAACGCTCAGCTGGTATCCTCCGTCGATCTACAACTACGCCTTCGGCTGGTTCTCCGGCGACGCCGCCGACCTGAACCCGGTGTCGCCGGACTTCCGAAGCCGGGAGCTGGTGCGGTTGCTGGGCGGACCTGGCGCCGTGCTGAAGGCGGCCAAGGCTGCGGAAGGTCGCGGCCAGTGGGCCTGGGCGCTCGAACTGACCAACCATCTCGTCCGAGCGGCGCCGGACAACGCCCAGGCGCGGAGGGCGAAGGCCGCGCTGTTGCGCAAGCACGCCAAGCTCACCCCCGCCTCGATCGCCCACAACTTCTATATGAGCCAGGCCCTCGCGCTCGAGGGCAAGATCAAGCTGCCGACGCGCGCGTTTGACCCCGCAGCGCTGGCGCGCACGCCGTCCTGCCAGCTGATTGACGCTTTTCGGGTGCGTCTGATTCCGGAACGCTCTTCCGGGTCAGCGGGGCTGTTGGCGTTCAAGGTCGCTGACGCCCAGACCTGCGGCCTCGCCGTGCGCCCGGGCGTCGCCGAGTTCCTTCCCGATCTTGGCCGCGCCGAGACGCCGCCGCTCGCGACCCTGGCCTTGTCGAAGGAGGACGTCGTCCGGCTGTACCGCGGCGATGTCGGCTTGCAAGACCTTGTGCGGGACCAGGCCATAGGCGTCGTGGGGGACCGCGCCGCTGCGGCGCGCATCGCGGCCGCCTTCGAGACCTTGGCGCCGTAGTACGGTTCCACTCGGCAAGCGGCCCGACTAAACAGCGCCCATGACCATCGCCAGAAGCCTGCTCGACGCCATCGGGAACACGCCGCTGATCCGTTTGCGCCGCGCCAGCGAGATCACCGGCTGCGAGATCCTGGGCAAGGCGGAGTTCATGAACCCCGGCCAGTCGGTGAAGGACCGCGCCGCCCTGTTCATGATCCAGGACCACATCGCCGCGGGACGGCTCCGGCCGGGCGGCGTCATCGTCGAAGGCACGGCGGGCAACACCGGGATCGGCCTGGCTATGGTCGGCAAGGCGTTGGGCTATCGCAGCGTCATCGTCATCCCGCGAACCCAGAGCCAGGAGAAGAAGGACGCCATCCGGCTCTATGGCGCCCAGCTCGTGGAGGTGGACGCCGTCCCCTACTCCAATCCCATGAACTATGTGAAATATTCCGGTCGTTTGGCGGAAGAACTTGATGTGACGGAGGCAGGCGGCGCGGTCTGGGCCAACCAGTTCGACAACGTCGCCAACCGCGAAGCCCACCTGCGCACCACCGGCCCCGAGATCTGGGCCCAGACGGGCGGGCGGATTGATGGCTTCATCTGCGCCGTGGGCTCCGGCGGCACCTTGGCGGGCGTGGCCCAAGCGCTGAGGGAGAAGAAGGCCGACGTGCAAGTCGGGCTGGCCGACCCCCACGGGGCTGCCCTCTATTCCTGGTACACCGACGGCGAGCTGAAGGCGGAAGGGACCTCAATCAGCGAAGGGATCGGCCAGGGCCGCGTCACCGCCAATCTCGAAGGGCTGGCGGTGGACCGGGCCTATCGCATCTCCGACGAGGAGATGCTCGCGGCGATCTACGACCTGGTGGAGCACGAAGGCCTGGTGATGGGCGGCTCAACCGGGATCAATGTCGCCGGCGCCCTCCGCATGGCCAAGGACATGGGGCCGGGCCACACCATCGTCACCGTGCTCTGCGACCACGGCCAGCGTTACCAGTCGAAGATCTTCAATCCGGCCTTCCTTCGAGAGAAGGGGCTGCCGACGCCGCCCTGGATTCCCGGATGAGCGACCCCCTGGTCACGACCGACTGGCTGGCGGCGCGGCTGGGGCGGGCGGACGTACAGGTGGTGGACGCCACCTGGTACATGCCGGGCGAGGAAGGCTTCGGCTCGGCGGACTATGCCGCGGGCCATATCCCGGGCGCGGTCTTCTTCGACATCGACGCCATCGCCGATCACGACACCGACCTGCCGCACGTGCTTCCTTCCGCGGAGGCTTTCGCCGCAGCGGCCGGGCGCCTTGGGCTGAGGCGCGACGCGACCGTGGTGGTGTACGACGCGCGGGGCATCTTTTCCGCGCCGCGAGTCTGGTGGACGCTGCGCGCCATGGCCTTTCCCCAAGTCTTCGTCCTCGACGGCGGACTGAAGCGCTGGCGCGCCGAAGGCCGGCCCCTGGAAACCGCGCCGCCGACGGCGAAGCCGAGCGAACTGGCTCCCCGCCTTACGCCCGCCCTGGTCCGCAGCCTCGATCAGATGAAGGGCCTGGTAGCGAACGGCTCGGCCCAGGTGGTCGACGCCCGCAACGCGCCACGTTTCCGCGGCGAAGCCGGAGAACCTCGGCCGGGCGTGCGCTCCGGCCATATGCCAGGCGCCTTGAACCTGCCCTGGGGCGAGCTCGTGCGCGGCGACGGGACCCTGAAGACAGAGGCCGAGGTGCGCGCCGCGTTCGAGGCGGCCGGCGTGGACCTGGCGCGCCCGATCGTCACCACCTGCGGCTCCGGCGTCACCGCCGCGCTCCTGGCGCTTGGCCTGGCGCGCCTGGGCCGCGGAGACGTGCCGGTCTATGACGGCTCCTGGACGGAGTGGGGCGGGCGCGCCGAAACGCCCGTGGTCGCAGGACCCTGAGCATGGACGAGAAGACACGGCTGATCCGCGCAGGGAACGCACCCGGCGCCCTGGCCAAGACGGTGGGACCGCCGATCCAGCGCGGCTCCACCGTGCTGCTCCCCAACGCCGCAGCGCTCTACGACTACGGCCAGGTGACCTACGGGCGTCAGGGTCTCGCGGCTCAGGCCGCGCTGCAGGAGGCCCTGGCCGAGCTCGAGGACGGCGCGGGCGTCGCCCTCTACCCATCCGGCCTCGCGGCGCTCAGCGGAGCCCTGTTGGCGGTGCTGAAGGCTGGCGACGAGGTGCTGGTGGTGGACAACGTCTATGTCCCCACACGGCGCTTCTGTGAGCAGGTGCTCAAGCGCTTCGGCGTCGGCGTCAGCTATTTCGACCCGCGGCAGGCGCCCGAGGCGCTGGTGGGCCAGGCCTCGCCGGCGACGCGACTGATCCTGATGGAGAGCCCAGGTTCGCTGACCCTGGAGATGCAGGACGTGGGCCGCATCGCCGAGCTCGCCAAGGGCCGCGGCATCCTCACCGCCTGCGACAACACCTGGGGCGCGGGGCTGTTGTTCAAGCCTCTGCATCACGGCGTCGACCTGTCGATCCAGGCCCTCACCAAATATGTCGGCGGCCATTCCGACGCCTTCATGGGTTCGGCGGCCGCGCGCGACCCCGCGATGGTGCGAACGCTGAACGAGGGTGTCCTGCACCTCGGCTGGTCGGTCTCGCCGGAAGACGCCTATCTGATGCTCCGCGGCCTGCGCACCCTGCCCGCGCGCCTGGAAGCCCAGGGCAAGAGCGCCCTGCGCATCGCCCAATGGCTGTCCGGCCGACCCGAGATCGCGGCGGTCCTCCACCCTGCTCTGGCCGCCGACCCCGACCACGAGCTGTGGAAGCGCGACTTCACCGGAGCCGCGAGCCTCTTCACCATCGCCCTCCGGCCCGCCGCGCCCGCGGCGGTGGACGCCTTCCTCGACGCGCTGGAGCTGTTCGGCCTGGGCTTTTCCTGGGGCGGCTACGAGAGCCTGGCCATCTCCTGCGACCCGCAGCTCAGGTCACGCCGCTTCCCGCGCGACTACGGCGGCCCGCTGGTGCGCCTGCACGTGGGGCTGGAGGATGCCGACGACCTGATCGCGGACCTGCGCCGCGCGCTCGCGGCCTACAGCGCGGCCTAAGGCTGAGCCGGCGCCTCGACCGGGGGCGATCCGAAGCGGAAGCTCGAAATCGCGATCGAGCCCATGAAGTCGGCCTCGTGATAGATTCGCACTCCAGGATCGCCCCCCGCAGCCCCTGCGGCGACCATCAAAGGAATGAGGTGGTCCTCGCTCGGGTGCGCCTGGCGACCGCCCGGCGCGGCCGCCCACCGCTCCAGCCCGGCGCGTCGGGCCTGGGAATCGGCCTCCACGAGGGTTTCCGTCAGCCAGGCGTCGAAGGCGTGGGAGGCAGGCCCGCCCGTTCCGTCCCGCGAACCCCGCATGTCGTGATAGCTCGCCCCGCTGCCCACGATGACCACGCCTTCGTCCCGCAGGGGCGCCAGAAGCTCGCCGACCTTCAGATGCAGCGCGGGATCGTAGTTCGCGTTCATGGAAAGCTGCACGATCGGCATGTCCGCATCGGGGTAGATCGGCTTCAGCAGGCTGAAGACGCCGTGATCGAACCCCCGCTCGGGATCGAGGCCCGCGGCCACGCCGCCCGCGACGAGCAAGTCCTGCACCCGCGCCGCAAGCTCCGGCGAGCCCGGAGCGTCATAGCGGATATGGTAGGTGGCTTCCGGAAACCCGTAATAGTCGTAGATCATCGGTGGACGGGGGCTGGAGGCCACGCGGAAGCCGTCCGCCTCCCAGTGGCCCGAGATCACCAGCACCGCCCGCGGCGCGGAGCCCAGTTCGCGCCGAACGCCGACCAAGGACTCCTCCAGGGCCCCGAACATCCTTCCGAACCTGTCCTTCATCCAGGGCCAGGGGCCGCCGCCGTGGGAAAGGTAGTAGGTGGGAAGCCGTCGCATGTTCATCCACCCTGTCCGTTCAGCCGTGAGCAGGCTGGCCGTGGTCGGGATAACGACCGAGCGTCGCCACCATCACCGCAGCGACCATCGTTAGCGGAATGCTCAGTAGGAAGAACAGATCATAGGAGCGCGTCTGATCGAAGATATGACCGGCGACGAGCGAGCCGATGCCGAGCCCGGCCAGGATCGCCGAGGCCACGATGCCGAACAACAATCCAAACGCCTTCAGGCCGAAATACCGGCTGCTCAAATAGAGCACGGCGTCATATTCGCCGCCGATCGCCACGCCCACCGCCACGACGGCGCAGATGGCCATGAGGGGACCTGCCGGCATGAACAGCATGACGAGCGCCGGGATGATCGGCAGGGCGATGCTGAGGGTCCCGACCGCCGGATGGGCGACCCTGTCGAAGATGTAACCGACCGAGAGGCGGGCGATCACCGCTAGAATTCCCACCATCCCGAACATGGCCACGGCCTGCTCACGCGCGATGCCGGCGGTGGCGAGCATCGAAACCATGTGGACGGTGTAGGCCGTGACCACGCCGGTCGCGAGGAAGGCCGCGAGGCTGATCTGGTAAAGTTGGCGACGGCGCAGGCCCACCTTGGCGTCCCAACCCGGCAAGGCCTGAAGGCGCTCCTTCTTGCTCCGCGTATCGGTCGATAAGATCGGCTTGTCCGAGGCGTCGAAGAACCACATCCAGAGCATCACCAGGGCGAAAGAGCCCAGACAGGCGCTGATGCCGACGAACGCCAGCCGCCAGCCGAATTCCTCGATGAAGAAGTTGCCCAGCAGGGGCAGAATGGCGGCGCTCACGCCCGTGCCGCTGGCCATGCAGGCCAGCGCGACCCCCCGCCCCTTGTCGAAGAATGACGTCACCGCCTTGGACCACACGGTCGGCTTGATGAACAACCCAGCTATGCCGATGAACAGCCAGCCGAGCCACCACGACTGGATGGAGCTGGTGACCAGGGAGAGCATCGCCACCAGGCTGCAGAAGGCGGTGACGCCGAACAGTGCGATGCGCCGCGAGCCGAAACGGTCGATCAACATCCCGACCAGGGGCGCCCCAGCCAGCCCGATGCACGAATAGATGGACAACCCCGAGCTGATCTGGGCTCGGCTCCAACCCAGGTTTTCCTCCAGTGGATGGATGAACAGGCCGAGCCCATAGGTCGGGATGGCGCCTGTGGAGACGCCGGCGACCGCGGCTGCCACCACCCTCCAATGATTTTTCCACTCGAGCCGCGCGGACCCGTACTCGAATTCCGCCATAACTCACGCAGCCCGGCATCTGCGCGGGCGGCGCAGATTTCACTTTCGTAACATTTATCACCGCCACCCCTGCCGACAATGACCTAATCCGGGGATCGGCGGGCAAGCGCACAGGCGCGCGGTCCTGGGCGCTGCGCTAGCGCCGAGACGGCAAGCCGCCAAGTTGACGCTCGGCCCCGTTCGCCTCGAGCCGAGCCCATTTGTCGCGGTGAGCTTGCGCGCCGTGGCCACGGGAGCGCCCCATTTCCGCGGCCATTAGCCCTGTCGGGAAGAGAGGAATCGATGCGAGTTGCTGCCAATATCGCGCGCCTTCGAGCGGAGCGCCCCTTGACGTGGCTCTGGGTCACGCAGGCGATCCCCATACTGGCCGTCGGCTTCGGCGCGGCGTTCGCACTCGCTAGGCGCTGGAGCTGAGCGATGGCGGCTTTGACCGCGCGATAGCACCGTCGTCAGCTTCCAAATCGCCTGTTTTGCGAGCAGGACCAGAAGGGCATGCCGAACGTCGTCTTCATCACCCCTAAGGGCGGCGCGGGCAAGACGACGGCGGCCGTCACCCTTGCCTTGGGCCTCGCGGAGCGCGGCCAGCGCGTGGCGTTGATCGACGCGGACCCGAACAAGCCGCTCGTCCGGTGGGCGCGACTTCCGAATTGCTGCGACGCTATCAGCGTCCACCCGGCGCCGACCGTCGCGGACATCCGCGACGCCGCGCGCGAAGCGCAACGCCTCAGCCCCGACTGGACGATCCTCGACACGGAAGGCACCGAACGCGGGTCTGCGGTGCTGGCCGCGCTGCGGTTCGACCTGGCTCTTACGCCCCTCGCCGGGTCGCATCTGGAGCTTGCGGAAGCGCTCAAGGCCGCGGAGATGATTCGCGCCTTCGCCGGTCGCGCCGGACGGCCCATCCCGCACCGGGCGTTGCTGAACAGGGTCCCCGCTACCATCGCGCCGAAACTGCTGAGGAGCATCGTGGCCGAGTTGCGCTCGGCCGGCATCCAGATCCTGCCCACCGCGCTACTCGAGAAGGAGGCGTTCCGCGCCCTGTTCCAGCTGGGTGGCGGATTCGAGATCCTTCGTCAGAACGCTGTGCATGGGGCCGCTCAGGCGCGTGAGAACGCGCGCGCCTACGTTAGCGACGTCGTCGAACTGGCCAGCCGGGCGACCGCGCCACCTTGAACGTCTCGATGGCCCATCAGTCGGCGAAAGCCGAGGCTAACCAGCCCACGCTGAAAGCTCCCAGGAGAAGGAACAACAGGAGCGCGAGCGCCGCCGCCAACGGCCCGTGGCTGGTCTGATCGAGCACCGGCGTCAACCGGGAGAATTCCTGCTCCAGCGCGTCGCAACGGACGCGCAACCGCAGCTTGTGGTCGGCGATCCCGCGGCCGAGCAGTTCCTGCAGGGATGCAGGCCCTTCCAGTTCAGCCGCCACCTTGAGCGCGCGGAGCGTGCCAAGAATGCTCGTGGCGTCGTCCCGCAGTTCTATCGCGCGGCTCAGTAGGCGCTCGGCGGCCAGCCTTGCTCGGCGTCGCGGTCTGGGGCGTATCCACATGTTCGCACGCCAAGGAGAGTGGCAGGATATGGCCCCGCTAATGCATGAAGGTGCGCCGATGGTTCCGCCAAGCCTTGATGTCGCCAGGGCAACGTTTTGGGGCAAGGAGCGCTCGGCCAGTCAAACTGACAGTAAACCGGGCAGTGCAGCACTTCTTTTTCCGTCTGTTGATCACGCCGAAGCCGTCGCAAGCGCGCAGGCGTGGGCCCCTAAGGCTTACATCCTTCGCACCTCCCGCAGGAGGCCGATCGCTTTCTTTACTGCGGCAAGCGGGCGGCAAGATCGTGGTTTGCTGCGCCCTGGAGGCCGATTTGGATCTATCCCTCTTCGTGGCGCCGGCCTGAGGCGGCCAAATGGCCGCCTACTCCGTGTCCATGGTTAGCTCGCAGCCCAGGACCCTGGCCAGTTTTTCCAAGGTACTTGCGCGCGGCTTTCGACGGCCGCTGATGATTTGCGCCACGGTATCGGGGGTAAGGCCTGCGTCCAGGGATGCCCGTCTTGGTGTCTTACCTAGTATAGCTAGCCGCTCTTCTATGACTGTGGCCAACTTATCATTTTTGAATATGGCCGGTGATGTCGTCAGCCTTGGATGCGGCATGATCCCCTTATTCACTGCCTACCTATACCGTTGGGAACGCTCCTTCCGCAGCACTGTTCCACGGTAGATTGCCACATTCTGGAGCCCGTAATGCCCCGCGAACTCATCGAGCCGAACCAAGGCGACAAACGCTATGCCCGCCGCGACAAGGAGGGCCAATTCACCTCCGACCAGACGAAGGTCGGCAAGTCGCTTGCCGCCGACCGGCGCCATAAGGCCAAGACCGTGTCAAAGAAGGGCGAAGGCGACCGCGGCGACCGCAAGTCCAGCTAGACGGCGGCTAGGAGCCGGCCCCACTTGTCATTGTAGGGCCGGCTCCAGCGCCGCGTCCGCCTGAAGCGCTGCGGCTGGCCGCGCTGGGTTGGGCTGGGCGCGGCTGGGGGGCTAATCGCCGCGGTAGGATCCGGTTCCGGCGGCGTGACGAGGATCATCAAAGCCCGCCGGGCCGCTAACGCCTCGCCTTCACCATTCCGCCACCTCGGCGAAAGCCGCACGGTCAAGCCCGTCCGTGCGTTCGCCGAACGCTCTGGTCAACCGCCTTATGGCGCGCCCGGCAGGACTCGAACCTGCAACCGTCCGCTTAGAAGGCGGATGCTCTATCCGGTTGAGCTACGGGCGCCTGGAGATCCCGGTCAGTGTGTCCAGGGAATCTTACGGCCGAAGGCGAAGTTGTCCGCATAAGCCTTGATGACCCGCTTGGCGGGCTTGTCGTCGAACAGCTGGAAGGCGATCCCGTGCTGCTCGGCGTAGCGGACCGCCTCGTCACGGGTGTCGAATGACAGCACCACCTGGCTGCTTTCGGTGTCGCTGGTCTGGGTCCAGCCCATCAGCGGGTCCGACCGCCGCGCCGCCTTGGGTTCGAACTCCAGCACCCAGTCCCTGGTCTTGGCCCGGCCGGACTGCATGGCGGTCTTCGACGGGCGATAGATGCGCGCGAGCATGACGGTCCTCGAACTCCCTCCGGCGATTGGTCGGGGCGGCAGGATTCGAACCTGCGACCCTCTGCTCCCAAAGCAGATGCGCTACCAGGCTGCGCTACGCCCCGATTTCGTCGGCCGGCCTGCGATATAAGGCTTTGGGCGCCGGAGCAACGCACGGCGAGCGTCGCTCATATCGGCCGGCTCATCAGCTTGAACACGCCCGAGGCCCGGCCGATCTCGTGCTCGCCCACGAAAGCGCGCCCCTCGGCGAAGGCGACGCCGTTGGTGGCGTGGGTCACCTCGGCCCGCCCCTGCAGCCACTCTCCCTGGCGCGCCATCCGCAGGAAGTTGATCGAAAGCTGCACGGTCACGGCGTGTCGGCCCACATGGTTGACCACGGCCGCGCCGAGCAGCGAATCCATGAAAGCCGACAGCAGGCCCCCGTGCAGCAAGCCCAGCCGGTTGGTGTGCCGTTCGGTCAGGTGGAGCGCCAATTCCGCGGCCGGCTGGGCCTCGGGCCGATGATGCATCGGCCCGATGACCTCCAGGAACGGTCCCCGTATGAACCTGACGAACCCCTCAGGCGGCGCTGAGGCCAGATCGCCGTCCCTCACCTTGGGAAGATCCGGTGCGTCACCCGATCGCCTGGCAACAGGCCGATCTGCGCTGCGCGACCGCCGGCGATTTCCAGCACGCCGCGGACCGTCCCTCCCGCCGGCAGCGGGGTGTCGTCGAGAGGCCGCGCATTGCGGGCGATGGAGAGCACCCGGCCGTCCGCACGGATGAAAACGATATCCAGGGGGACCAAGGTGTTGTGCATCCAGAAGGCGACGTCATCGGTCGGCTTTCCGAAATCGAACAGCATGCCGCGGTCGGGAGAGACGCGGGTCCGGCACATCAGGCCGATGTCGCGGCGCCTGTTGGTGTCGGCCAACTCCACGGAAAAGACGAAGCGGCCCTTGTCGGTGGACAGGGTCAGGGGTTGAAGCGGCCGCAGCTCCGCCTGGCCGGCTCGACATGGCGGACCGGCGACCGAAACGGCTGGCGTGAAAGTGACGAGCAGCACGGCGGCCAAGATCGGCCGCAGGCGCAGGGTGATGGACAAATTTGCCTCCGGGCGAGCGCTCAACCCAGGTAGGAGGCCTCGATCTCGGCGACCACGAGGCCCTTCGGCCCCTCGGCGAACCGCACCATGACATCCTCGCCCGGCTGCAGGTCCTCCTTACCAGAACGCCGAAGCGTTTCGATATGGATGAAGATGTCGCCGGGATGGCTGTCGCGGACCACGAAGCCGTAGCCCTTGGTGCGGTTGAACCACTTCACCTTGGCGCGTTCGAGCGGGCCGCTGGCCTCGACCGGACGGCGCGGGCGCAAGGATGTGCTCAAGCCGCGGGACGCTTCGCCGTGCGACCGGCGGTCGACCGGCGGGACGGCGCTGCTCTCATCCAGCTCCACGACCTCGGCCACCTGCCATCCCTTGGGGCGGCGGACCACGTCGCAGGTGATCAACGAGCCCTCCAAGGCGCTCTCGCGACCCGCGCTTCTCAGGCAGGTGACATGCAGAAGGACGTCTTTGAGATCGGTCTGGGCGGGATCGTCCGGCACGATGAAGCCATAGCCCTTGGCGGCGTCGAACCATTTGACGCGGCCCTTGATACGGGTCGCAGGCGGCGCTTCGGCGTCAACCTGCTCCAATTCGTAGCCAGCCATGTGCCCCTCGGCCCGCTCTGTCCCCGACACCGTCGGAGAAGGCTAGGATAACACTGTTGGCGGAAATGGACGCCCGTCAATGGGTTATTGCGGCGCAGCCTGAACGGCGCACCGTGACAAAGGTGAAATCCGGGATCGCGTGGCAGTCCCTAGGGGAGTCGAACCCCTCTTTTCAGGTTGAAAACCTGACGTCCTAACCGATAGACGAAGGGACCGCGGCGCGGAGGGCGGCTCTATAGCGAGCATCCCAGGGGCGTTCAAGCCCTCCAGCGTGACGCTCGCCGATGCGGCGTCGCCGTCAGGTCCGCCGCGGATCGGCGACGTCCTCGATCTCCAGTTCGACCCCTTCCCGTCCCTGCCAATCGTCAGGGCGCAGACGTCCGGCGACATGCACCGCGCCGCCCTCCTGGAGCAGGCGCCGTCCAAGCTCGGAGTCCTCCGCCCGCCACGCCACCGCCTTCAGCTTTCCGCCGGAGCGGTCGACCAGGGTGCAGCGCACATGCCCACCCCGGAGCGCCATCGGCCGCTCCACCCGCACGTCGGCGGCGGCGAACAGGGGCTCGGGGTTGCCCGGGCCGAAGGGGGCGAGCCGTTGGAAGTCCTGCCACAGGCTCCGGTCGCAGGCGGCGGTGCTGACGACCGCATCCACCTCCAGGGCGTCGGCCTCCCGCGCCGCGGCCGCCTCCGTCGCCAGCGCCTCGCAGAGGAAGGCCCGAAGCTCCGGGATGGCGTCCGGCCGGATGGAAAGTCCCGCGGCCATGGCGTGGCCCCCGCCCGCCAGCAACAGTCCCGCGTCATAGGCG
>Ga0068859_100000434_pt1 | contig 41941 bp, 32 predicted proteins | sample KBSSwiS22_FD_66585 | JGI IMG/M metagenome (GOLD analysis project Ga0068859, IMG submission 66585) | Switchgrass rhizosphere microbial communities from Kellogg Biological Station, Michigan, USA - KBS Switchgrass S2-2 | ecosystem: Host-associated > Plants > Roots > Rhizosphere > Soil ... | reverse complement strand
TCTCCCGGCCAAGCCCCCGGCTACCACCCGTCACCAGCGCCAACCTGCCCGCCAGCGACCGGTCGCTGGCGGGCAGGTTGGCGCTGGTGACGGGTGGTAGCCGGGGGCTTGGCCGGGAGATGGTACTGGCGTTCGCGGCCGCCGGCGCCGACGTGGCGATCGTCAGCCGGAAGGCGGAGGCATGCGAGGCGCTTGCCGACGAGGTGCGAAAGACCACTGACGTCCGCGCCCTCTCCTACCCGGCACACGTGGGCGACTGGAACGCCCTCGGTCGGCTGGTGGACGCCGTCCATGACGAGTTCGGCGGACTCGACATCCTGGTGAACAACGCCGGCATCGCGCCGCTCTACCCCAGCCTAGACCAGGTGAGCGAGGAACTCTTCGACAAGGTCATCGGGGTGAACCTGAAGGGGCCATTCCGGCTCACCGCGCTCGTCGGCGCCCGGATGGCCGCCTCCGGTGGCGGCTCGATCATCAATATCAGCAGCGTCGCGTCGGTCCGGCCCACGCCGACCGACCTCCCATACGCCGCGGCCAAGGCTGGTCTCAACGTCCTGACTGCCGGCTTCGCCCAGGCGTTCGGGCCGTCGGTCCGGGTGAACACCATCATGGCCGGGCCGTTCCTCACCGACATCAGCAAGTCCTGGGACATGCCCGCGTTCGAGCAGATGACTGCCCGGTTCCCCCTGGGCCGGGGCGGTCGACCCAACGAGATCGTCGGTGCGGCGCTATATTTCGCCGGACCCGCGTCGAGCTTCACCACCGGCGCGATACTCCAGGTGGACGGAGGCCAGGCGGTCGTTCCCTACCTGGGATAAGGGCCGGGGAACCAAGCCCAGCCGAGCGACGGTCGGGGCGGTGATCCGACCGGCGGCCCCGCCGCCGGTCGGTCGACACGCTCAGTCGAGATGGTAGATACGCGCGGCATTGTCGTGCAGGATCTTGCGCAACACCGCTGGCGGCAGGTCGGACAGTGCGCCCTCGATGAAGTGGTCGGGCCGCACCGCCGCGGTCGCCGGGCCGGGCGACATGCTCGTCGGATGTGGGAAGTCAGTCTCGTACAGGATGTTGTCGGCGCCGAGGAGCTCGATCGCCTGCTTGGCGGTCTCGTTCTCGAACCAGAAGCAGCCGTAAATCTGGCGTTGGAAGTACTCACTCGGCAGCAGGTCGTACTCGGGGTGCTCGAGCGGCACGCCGCAGTTCTTCCACTGCCAGTCCAGGGCGGTGAGGGCGTAGGGGATCCAGCCGACTCCGCTCTCGACGGACACGAAGTTCAGCCGTGGGAAACGGTGGCAGATACCGGCGCAGATGACGGTCGCGATGGTGCTGGCGTTGCCCATGAAGAAGGAGACGCCGACGGAGGCGTAGTTCGCGTGCAGCCCGTTGCTCGGGATGTTCTTCTCGATCAGCGACAGGTCACCCGAGGCGATGTGGAAGTTGACCGACTGGCCGAGGCCCTGCGCGGTGGCCCAGAGCGGATCCCAGTGCGGGTCGGCGAGCATCGGCAGCCCGAAGAAGTCTGGCTGCTGCGCCATGATGACGCCTCGGTGGCCGGCCGCGGCCGTCCGCTCGACCTCCCGGCAGGTCGCCTCGATGTCCCAGAACGGTAGTGCGGTCATCGGCAGCAGGCGGCTCGGGTCGGCGCTCGCCCATTCGGTCTGCCAGTCGTTGTAGGCCTGGATGCAGCGCAGCATCAGCTCCGCGTCCTTCAGCCCGAGAAACTTCCCCATCCCGAACCCGGCCACGTTCGGGTAGAGCACCTGCGCCCAGATGCCGTACTCGTCCATCCGCTTCAACCGCTCCGGCGCGCTCCAGAGCGCCGGGTCGACGTCCGCCAGCCGCCGCGGGTGCTTTGGCGGGTATTCGTGCCATCCGGCCATCGCGCCACCGGCGGTCGCCGACAGGCGCTCGTCACCGAAGTACCACGCCTCTTCCTGGAGCTCGTCGTCCCAGCGGGCATGCGGCACCAGGCTGCCCCACTTCTTCGTGGAAAGTCGCGAGGTCCACAGGTCGGCGGGTTCGATGACATGGGTGTCCGTGTCGATCACCTTGATGTCGTCGACGACAGGCGTCACGGCCATGGGTCAGCCTCCTGGAGGTCCGGGGAAACAGCGGAAAGTCCCAGGGCGGGCTGTGCGTCAACCCGGGCGCGACACGAGCCTATTCCTCATGATAAAAAGGGGCAAGACCTACCGATGGCCGCCCTGGCGGGATTTTCGGCAAGACCGCCGGGCCGCACACCTTGGGAGTGACGAGGTCGACGCCGCCGGTCATCGGACCGGCGGCGTCGATGCCTTCTCGGCCGCGTTGTCTCCCGCTATCCCGCGCTGTCCCACGCCAGCTGAAGGTCGACCAGGCCGGCCGCGCCGCCGCGTTCGAGGACCGGGCTGTCGTCCGCGAGGCGATAGTCGGGAATTCGCCTGTGCCAGGCCTCCAGCGCGATGGTCATCTCGGCGCGGGCGAGGTGCGCGCCGAGACAGCGGTGCGGCCCGGCGGCGAACGAGAAATGCCGGTTGGCCTCGCGGTCCAGGTCGACGTCGTCAGGGTTCGGGAAAACCCTGGGGTCACGCATCGCGGAGCCCAGGGTGAGCTGCACCATGTCACCCTTCTTCATGGGGCAGCCATGGAAGTTCGTGTCCCTGGTGAGCTTGCGGCCATCCTGAATGATCGGGAAGGCGCGCAGGAACTCCTCGACCGCCGTCGGTAGCACCGACGGGTCGGTCGCCATCCGGTATCGATGCGCCGGCGTGGTCGCCAGGTGATGGAACGTGTAGCTCAGCTGGCTCTTGACCGTGTCGAGGCCGGCGAGCACCAGCACGACGCACATCTGGAGAATCTCGTCGTCCCGCAGCGGGCGGTCCCCGAACTTCGCCGTCATGAGGTGGCTGACGAAATCCTCCCCGGGATCACGTCGGGCGGCCCGGCGGTCCGCGACGAGGTTGACGAAGTACTCCGTCATCGCCGTCACCGCCGCCAGCGTCCTAACCTGCCCCTCAGGATCAGTGAAGCCGGCGAAGACGGTGTCCACCCATTCGACGAACAGCCCGTCGTCGGCTGCCGGCAGTCCCAGCACGGAGAGAAAGACCCTGGTTGGGTAGACCGCGGCGAAGTCGCTGACTAACTCGCAGCGGCCGGCATCGATGAACTTGTCAATGGTCTGGTTGCACAGCTCGCGCATACGGGGAGCCAACGCGTTCACCGTTCGCGGCGAGAACGGCGGGTTCAGGATCTGGCGGTACCCGCTGTGCTCGGGCGGCGCTACATGTGTCGGTATCCAGTGGTAGCCCGGGTTCGGGTCCAGCGGTATGACCGAGTCGCTGCCGAAGATGTCCGGGCTCTGGTAGGCCTCCCGGCATTCGTCGTAGCGGGTGAGCATCCAGAAGCCGGTACCGAAATCGTTCCAGTAGATGGGGGCGGCCTCCCGTAGATCGGCCATCTCCCTGACACCGGTCAGCACGGGGCGTGGGGACATGATGTCGTAGGTGACGACGGGACATCCGCCCCGCTCGGCCGCCCTGTCAGACGCGTCCATGCCGGGACCTCTCAGGTCGGTTACTCAGGGGACGCATCAAAGCCTCCCGGCCGTCTCCAGCTGGCGGACCAGCTGCTCCCGGTGGTAGGACGGGTCGCCGAACATCAGCGCGTTGCTCGTCGCCCGGCGGAAGTACAGGTGCGCGGAGTGCTCCCAGCTGAAGCCAATACCGCCGTGTATCTGGACGTTCTCGGCGGCCGCGAACGCGAAGCACTCCGAACAGCGGATCTTCGCGATGGAGGCGGCGACGGGCAGCTCGGGGTCCGAGGCCGCCGCCGCCCACAGTCCATGGGCCAGCGCGGTCCGAGCGGCGTCCAGCTCGAGCGCCATGTCCGCGCAGCGGTGCTTGATCGCCTGGAACTGCCCGATCGGACGCCCGAACTGCACCCGCGTCCTCGCATACGCGACGGCGGTCTCCAGCACCCGCGCCGCGCCGCCGACCTGTTCGCAGGCCAGGGCGATGGCGGCCAGGTAGCCGAGGTGCTCGAGGGTCGGGCCGGCGCCACCCTCCGGGCCGACGAGCCGGCCCGGCACGGCGTCCAGGTCGAGGCGCGCCTGGCGGCGGGTGAGGTCGAGTGTCCGCATCGCGGCGCGGGTCAGACCCGGCGCGGTGCCGTCGACCGCGAAGAGACTGACGGCGGATCCCTCGCCGTCGCCCGTCCGCGCGGCGACGAGCAGGAGGTCGGCGATGTGTCCGTCGATGACGAACATCTTCGTCCCGTGCAGCTCCCAGCCCACCGCGCCGCGTGTCGCGGTGGTGGCGACGTCGGCCGGATCCCAGCGCCCCGACTCCTCCACGACCGCCACGGTCGCGATGGTCTCCCCCGCGGCGATGCCGGGCAGATGATCCTTGCGGGCCGCCTCGTCGTCGATGCACAGCAACGCGCCGGTCGCGAGCACGACGGTGGACAGGTACGGCGCGCACGTCAGGGCACGCCCCATCTCCTCGAGCACCACGCCGACCTCGGCGAAGGTGGCGTCGCTGCCGCCGTACTCGGCCGGGATGCACAGCCCGGTGAGGCCGAGCTCGCCGGCCAGCCTCGCCCACTGTTCCCGGTCGTAGCCCTCCGACGTCTCCATCAGTCGCCGGACGTCGGTTTCGCGGGAGTGCGCGGCCAGGAACGAGCGCACGGCCTGCCGCAGCTCGTCGCGTTCCTCGCTCGGTGCAAGGTTCATGCTCCCGTACCCCCTTGAGAGCTCGAAGAGCCCTGAGAGCCGCTCACTCCGAATCCGCGAGCTCGAGCTCGACGGCGTACCGCGCCCGGGCATGGGTGGCCAGGGACGGGAGGTGGCCGGTGGGGAACAACCCCGGGGCCGGAGCGACGCCGCGCAGCAGCTGCCGGGCCAGGTTCACCTTGTGAATCTCGGTGGGGCCGTCGGCCAGGCCCATGTGGAACGACTCCAGCACCCACCGGCCGAACGGCATCTCCGTGGAGATGCCCAGGGAGCCGTGCACCTGCAGCGCGCGGGACGCGACGTCCATCAGCACCTTGGGCATCGCCGCCTTGACCGCGGCGATGTCGGCGCGCACTTTGTTGTAGTCGTTGTACCTGTCGATGCGCCAGGCTGTGCGCAGGACGAGCAGCCGGAACTGTTCCATCTGGATCCAGGAGTCGGCGATCATCTCCTGGACCAGCTGCTTGCGTCCGAGCACCTCGCCCTTGGTGGTCCGGGAGACCGCCCGCTCGCACATCATCTCGAACGCGCGCCTGACCAGCCCGACGGTCCGCATCGCGTGGTGGATGCGGCCGCCGCCCAGCCGGGTCTGCGCCACGGCGAAGCCGGCGCCCCGCTCGCCGAGCAGATGATCCGCCGGGACGCGCACCCCCTCGTAGCGGATGTAGGCGTGGGTGCCCTCATGCTCGTCGTGCCCGGACACCCCCACATTGCGGACGATGTTGATGCCGGGGGTGGCCGCCGGGACGACGAACGCCGACATCCGCCGATGCGACGGCGCGTCCGGGTCGGTGACCGCCATCACGATGAGGAACGAGGCGAACCGGGCATGCGAGGAGAACCATTTCTCCCCGTCGATCACCCACTCGTCACCGTCGAGGCGGGCCCGGGTGGTGAACCCGGTCGGATCGGAGCCGCCCTGCGGTTCGGTCATCGAGAAACACGAGACGATCCGGTTCTCGATCAGCGGTTCCAGGTAGGTCTTCTTCAGGTCGTCGGTGCCGTAGTGCGCGAGGATCTCGGCGTTTCCCGAATCCGGCGCATGGCAGCCGAAAACGATCGGGCCGGAGTGAGTACGCCCGAGGACCTCGTTGAGCAGCGCCAGCTTCACCTGCCCGTAGCCCGGGCCGCCGAGCTCAGGGCCGAGATGGCAGGCCCACAGCTTCCGTTCCCGGACCCGGTCCTGCAGCGGCGGGATCAGCTTCGCCCGTACCGGGTCACGCACGTCCCAGGCGTGCTCGATGACGAAGTCGAGCGGTTCGACCTCCTCGCGGACGAACTCCTCGGCCCAGTCCAGCTCACGCGCATACTCCGGATCCGTCTCGAAGTCCCAGGCCATGCCGCCTTGCCTCCTACGGTTGCTCGAACGTCTTTCTCGGTGACAGGCGTTCTTTCGGTCGCTCCTGCTGGCTTGGCGCCGTACGCTGTCGAGCCAGGTGAGGAGGAGTTCGTTGACCTCCGGTTGGTGCGTCGGCCGGGCGCGGAGCCCAGATCAGCGGGGGATCTCACGCCATGGCCGGTCCCGGTCGACCCGCGCGTCACCCGGCAGCCCGAGGATCCGTTCGGCGATGATGTTGCGCTGGATCTCGTCCGATCCACCCGCTATCCGGTAACCGGGCGCGCCCAGAACGTGGCTGGTCCAGGCGAAGGTCCCCCACTCGCCGGTGTCGGCCGCCAGGCGTGGCCCGAGCAGCAGTTCCGCCGCCCGCGACGCGAGCGCCATACCTGTCACCCAGTGCAGCTTGCGGAACGAGCCCTCCGGCCCGGGCGGCCGGCCGGCTCGCCGGTCGTGGGCTTCACGCAACGCCGCCACCTCGGCGAGGCGTTCGCTGATGTAGACGTCAGCCAGCCGCTGGCGCACGAGGGGGTCGTCGAGGCGGCCCAGTGCGCGGGCCAGCGGGGCCAGCTCCCGCCATCCGCCGCCGACTCGGGGATGACCCCCACCGGAGCCCTCGCGCTCGAAGCCGAGTGTCGTGAGAGCGACCTTCCAACCCGCCCCCACCTCGCCCAGCCGAAGCGAGTCGGGAACGCGCACGTCATCGAGGAACACCTCGTTGAACGACGTGCCGCCGGACATCTGACGCAGCGGCCGGACGGTCACACCGGGTGAGTCGAGCCGCAGCAGGAATGCGGTGATGCCGGCATGCTTGGGGACGTCCGGATCGGTTCTCGTCAGCAGCATTCCCCATTCGGCGAACTGCGCCCCCGAGCTCCACACCTTCTGGCCGCTCACCACCCACTCGTCGCCGTCCCGGACCGCCCTGGTCGCCAGAGCCGCCAGGTCGGATCCGGCTCCCGGTTCCGAGAAGAGCTGGCAGCACAGGCTGTCGCAACGCAGGAAGGTCCGCATCAGCAGATCGCGTTGTTCGGGCGTACCGACCAGGCGGATCGTCGGGGCGATCAGACTGACGGTCACGGACACCAGCTCGTGCGGCGCCGGGATGTCGTAGCGCTCCTCCTCGGCCGCGAACGCCTCGACGAACTCGGGACCCAGCCCCGCACCGCCGTGCTCGGGCGGCCAGCCGAGCGCGCCGAACCCCGCGTCGAACTTCTGCCGCTGCCAGGCCGCCACGCGCTCGATCAGTGCCTGCTCCTGGGCGAAGGACAGGTTGTGAAAGACCGAGACGTCGTCGGACCCCTGCCCGGCACCAGCCCCGGGCGCCGAGCCAGCCTCCTGGGGGCCGGCATCCCGCGGGCCGGTGCCCCCGGAGCCGGCATCCCGTCGGCCGGCATCGTCCCGTACCACTGCGTGTTCGGCGAGCCAGCTCCGCGCACGCCGCCGGAAGTCCTCGAGCTCACCGCCCGGATGTGCCGCGTTCAATCTGGTCTCCTGCTCACTTTCCGCCATCTTGCTGGGGCGAACTCGGCCGCGTCGGTGCTCAGTCCTCCAGGAGCCCGATCGCCTGTTCGGGGCAGGTCTTCGCCGCGTCCCGAGACGCTGCTACCTGATCGGCCGGCACGTCGACGATCTGGTCACGGATCGTGACGTAGCCCTCGTCGTCGTAGTCGAGGAAGTCCGGCGCGATGCTGTAACAGCGCCCGTGACCGGTGCAGCGGTCGCCAAGGACAGTGATCTTCACGAGGTGACCTCCCAGGCAAGCGGGAGCGTGAGCAGGGTCATCATGGAGCCGCCACCGCGTTCGAGCAGCGGCGCGTCGGTGGCCACTCGGAAGTCGGGGATGACCTTCAGCCATTCTTCGACGGCGATCTTCATCACCCGGCGGGCCAGATGCGCGCCCAGGCAGCGATGCGGTCCGGCCGCGAAACCGAGATGGTTGTTGGCCGTACGACCCAGCACGAACTCGTCCGCCCGGTCGTAGACCCTGGGGTCCCGGTTGGCGCCGGAGACAAGCCCGTACACCATGTCGCCCTTGCGCAGCGGGCAGCCGTGGAACTCGATGTCACGAGCCACCTTGCGCCCGTCGCCGAAGATGATGGTGTAGAACCGCAGCGTCTCCTCGACCGCGGACGAAATCAGCTCGGGCTCGGTGATGAGCCGGCGCCGGTCGTCGGGATTGGTGGCGAGGTGCCGGAACAGGTAGCCGAGCTCCGCCCGGGTGGTGTCGAGCCCCGCGAGCACGAGCACGGTCAGAATGTCGAGTATCAGGGTGTCACCGAGAGACTCGCCGTCCAGCGTGGCGTGCAGCAGGTGCGAGGCGAGGTCACCCTCCCGCGGCACCGGCTCATCGCGCCTCTCGTCCAGCGCGTCGACCCAGTACTGACGCATGCCGCCGAGCGCCTGGGCCATGGCCTCCTGCTGGGCGAGGTCGCCACCGAACCCGCGAAAGAAGTCCTCGACCCACGGCACGAACAGGTCGGCGTCGGAGGCTGGCAGACCGATAACGGTCAGGAACACCTCGGTGGGGTACCGCATCGCGAACTCGGCCACGAAGTCGCACCCGCCGCTCGGCACGATCTGGGCGATTAGGCGTCGGCAGATCGCCTCTGCCGCCGGGCCGGCCTCGCTGACCGCGGCCGGCGCGAACCAGCGGCTCAGGAGCTGGCGGTACTTGCTGTGCTCCGGCGGGTCGATCTGAGTGGGCACGAACCGGTACACCGGTTCCGGCTCCCACGGCGTGATCGACTCGCTGGAGAAGATCTCGGGATGCTGGTAGATCTCCCGGACCTCGTCATACCGGGTGAACATCCAGTAGCCCTGGGCCATGGTGTTGAAGAACGCCTGGCCCGCTTCCCGAAGCTCGTCGGCCTTGCGCCAGTAGCTGCCCGCCTCGAGGGCGGGCGACACGTCTAAGTGGACGACCGGACATCCACTCTGGACACGAGGGGGTTTCTCGACACCCGCGACAGGATCGTCTGCCTTGTTGGCCACAGTCGACCAGCCCTCCCGGAGACCAGGCATGTATGACGCAGGTCACCATAATCGTCATGATGAATCTCGTCAACGGGGTCGCCGACTCCTGTCGTGACGAACGGCACGGGCACGGTGCCGACAGGCCGGGCCTACTCGCGCCCAGTGGCTGGAGAGCACGGCGACCAGCGGATGATCGTTCGGAGGTCGGAGGTCGCGGGCGCGTAGACGATCTTCCCCTACAGCCGCCCGCCGGTGGAAGCGCTCCGCCCACCACCCCACGTATCAGGCACTTGGAGATCGACGATCTCCGCCCGGGCCATCCAAGCGGCCGACCACGCTCACCGCCACCCACTGGCCAACGGAACCCTGGGCGGGTCGGGGGGTGGGTGGCCGGGCAGGCCGTGTTCGGCGAGCGGGCCGAGGCGCAGGGCCGCGTCCGCGCACTGGCACGCGAGCTCGGGCAGCGCACCGAGTGTGCTGCGCCAGCAGCCGGGGGCGCCGGCGCGGTCGCTGTCGTGCAGCCGGATCGTGGCGCCGCCGCGTAGATCGGGCCCGACGGCGGCCAGCACCGACAGCGGCGTGGCGCCTGCTTCCTCATCCCGCCCGCGCGCTGTCCAGAGCACGGGAGTCAGGTCGAGGCGACGCGCCGCGGCGAGCGCCGCCGCGGACAGCATGCCGTGTGGCGGGCGGACGAACCGCGGCGGGCGGCCGGTCGCCGCCGTGAGCAGCTCGTGGGTGCGGGCCAGCTGGTCATAGGTGGCGAGCGGGCCGCGTAGCAGCAGCGGCCGGTGGTCCCAGCCGTGGATGGCGAGCTCGTGCCCGGCGGCCACCAGGTCGGCGACGAGCCCCGGCACGCGGCTGGCCGCGTCGCCGAGGAGGAAGAAGGTGGCACGGGTCTCGAGCTCCTCGAGCACCGCGAGGAAGTGCGGCGTGGAGCGTGGGTCCGGCCCGCCGTCGAAGGTCAGTGCCACGTGATCGGCCGCACCGACCCCGGCGAGCACGGGAGCAAGCCGGCCACGAACCTGGCTCACCGCCGTGACCGCCGGCAGCCCGTAGCCCAGACCCGCGACCAGCGCGGCGGCGGCCACAGCCGGCCACGACGTCACGGCGCCAGCCGACAGCCGCGAGGTGGCGGCGACGAGCACCCGCCGCGCGGGACGCCCGCCGCAGGCCGCACTCGCCGCCGCATCCGCCTCGTGGAATGCCCTCACGGTCATCGAATCGGACCCGAATCGGCCGCCATGTTCACACTGTGTCATGGCTATCGCGAATAGCCCTCCACCTGCGCATCCGACGCGCCCAGCCCGACAACGGCGCCGCGAAAGGACGGCGGGCGGCCGAGCGTCGGGTCAGACCGCGCTGAGGACGTCGATGACCTCGGTGGCGGTGGGCATCGACGGACTGGCACCGAACCGGCCGACCGCGAGGCCGGCCGCCACGTTCGCCCGCGCGAGGGCATCCGCCGGGCCGAGGCCGGCGGCCAGCGACGCACCCAGAGCGCCGCAGAAGCAGTCTCCCGCGCCAGTCGTGTCGACCACCGGCACTCGCCGGCCGGGCACCGCGAGCACGTCACCGCCGATCCGGGCCAGAGCTCCGTCCGCTCCCAGGGTCACAGCCAGGTCGCCGAGCACCGTGCCGTCCGGCGCCGTCAGCCGGTCCTCGGCGCGCAGCAGTTCCTCGATCTCCTGCCTCGTCATGCGGACGGCCACGGCCGCACCGACACCCGCACCCGCACCCGCACCCGCACCCGCACCGACGAGCTCGGCGAACTCGGTTTCGTTGACGACCAGCAGGTCGACCCCCGCCAGCAGCTCACCGCTCGGCGCGCGGAACGGCGCAAGGTTGAGGACCGTCGTCGCGCCCACGGCTCGGGCGGCACGCGCGGCCGCCTCGTTCGTCTCGGCCGGGATCTCGTTCTGGAGCAGGACGACGTCCCCGGAACGGATCTCCGCGTCGGCCACCAGCGCCGGGCGCACGGCGGCGTTCGCACCGGCCACCACGATGACGGTGTTCTCGCCGCCGTCGGCAACCGTGACCAGCGCGGTGCCCGACGGACCGTGCTCGGTCCGCAGCTGCGAGATGTCGATCCGCTCGGCGCAGAGGAAGCCGGAGAGGGCGGCGCCGAAGCCATCGGCACCGACAGCGCCGACGAGCACTGTCACGGCTCCCAGCCGGCACGCGGCCACCGCCTGGTTGGCGCCCTTCCCGCCGGGCACCTGATGCACCGATCCGCCGACGAGCGTCTCACCGGGTATCGGCATCCGCGGCACGGTCACGACCACGTCCATGTTGACGGAACCGATAACGACGACCCGCCCGCGCTCAGTCACACCTCCATACTTCCCTATTGGCCATCTCGCTGGGTGACCAAGCCGAAGCGAAGCGACGGCGACGGCCCACGGCGAAGCCGGCTGCGCGACGGCGACGGCGGCGAGGACGAGGACGAGGACGCGAAGGCTGCGGCCATGAGAAAGCCGGCGGGAGTTTCCGGGGTGACCTGGCGGTTCCCTCGGAGTCAGGCGGCGGTGGCCAGCCCTCGCAGTGCCGTGACCGTGCGCCAGTTGCGGGTGGTCGCCTTGACCGCCAACCTGCGCTCGATCGCGCTGTTGTTCAGCTTGGTACGCCCATAGCCGTGCGGGCAGTGCAGGTAGACCTCCCGCCCGACGACGGCTACCTCCTCCCCGTCAGCCGCGAGCGCGGCGAGCCCGGCCGCGCGGCCCCGCCCGGGCTCCTCCGCGAGGAACGTGACGTGCAGTTTGGTCGGGTCGGGTTCACGATCCAGGAACGGGTTGCCGGCGGCGAGCGCGACGAGTTCCTCACAGGACCGCAGCAGGACGGTGGTGCGAACACCGATCTCTCGGTCGATACGCGCCTCGATGTCCGCCGCGAGCGCAGTCCTGGGTGCTTCGGTCCCGAACAGCACGTTGCCGGACCGCAGGTAGGTCGAGATTCCGACATACCCGAGTCCGGCGAAGATGGCGTGCAGATCAGCCATGTCGACCTTGACGCCGCCGACGTTGATCCCGCGGAGCAGCGCCGCGTAGGTGGTCACCAGCCTCCCTTCGGCCCCCCACGCGGCACTCTACGAGCACAGGGCGGCCGCTCCCGGCCAATTTACCGATCCGCAAGAATCCGACCGGACCCCGTCGCTTCGGAATCCGGAGCCTTCAAGCTCTTTGCGGCCGCACCTCGAGCCGGAGCGGACGCCCGGCTCGCTCCCGATCCGTCCTTGGCTGCTTTGGTGGCTGCTTTGGTGGCCGCACCGGTGGCGCTCGTCGCCTTCGACGACTTCGCCGTCACGGTTGCCTCGTGACCTTGGCGGCCGCAGCGGGCTTGACGGCCTTGGCGGCCGCAGCGGGCTTAGCAGTAGTGGCCACCGCGGCGGGCTTAGCAGCCTTGGCCGCGACAGCCGACGGCTCGGCGGACTTGCTCGCGTCGGGTGACCCGCTCCCGTCGACTGTCCCCGCGGTCCTGGCCGTGCCGGCAGTACCAGCAGTGCCGGCAGTGCCAGCAGTGCCGGGGGCTGATCTCCGCGACGCTGTAGCCCCGCTGGCCGCTGTTCTGGCCGCGACCGCGCGCTTCGCGCCCTGACGCGCCGCACCGGCCGCGGCGGCGCCGTCCTTGGTCGTCGCAACCTCGCCCTTCGTGCTGGCGAGGTCTGGCGCACTCGTCGCCATGGGCGCGAGGACCGCCGCCGGCTCCGTCTTTGCGGTCGTGGCGGGCCTGCGAGGCGCCGGCAGCTGGGACGCCGCCGAGCGCGTCGACGAAACCGCCCTCGACGGGCCCGACCTGGGAGACGGGATCTCGTTCGACGTAGTGGATCCGGACCGGCCGATGCCCGTGGCCCCGGCCGCGGTGCCGCGCGTCCTCGTCGCAGCCACGGCGGGTGCCGCAGACGTCGCGGGACCAGTCGAGCCCTGACGCCCCGCCGAGCCCGCCTTGGCCGGGTTGGCCGGGTTGGCCGGGTTGGCCGGGTCGGCCGCGGGCCTGCGCGGCGTCGCAGTCTTCGTCGCAGCCGACTCAGTGCCCGCGACGCTCTTCGCCCGGCTCGTCGCCGCCCTGGCCGTTCCTGTCCTGGTTGTTCCTGTCCTGGCCGTCGCGGTCCCGGTCGTCGCGGTGCCGCGCGTGGCGGTGCCACGGGTGGCGGTGCCACGGGTGGCGGCGCCGCGCATGGTCGTCGTCGTCCGGGGACGGGGCACCGCGCCGGTCCGGGCCCGCCGCTCGTCCAGCATCCGCCCGACGGCGAGGTCGGCGAAGGCGGCGATCGTCAGCGCCGGGCCCACACCGAGCGGTCCTGGCAGCACCGCCCCGTCCAGCACATACAGGCCGGGGTGACCGAAGACCTGGCCCAGCCCGTCGACGACGCCGTCTCGCGAGCTGTCACCCATCGGCGCACCGCCAAGCGGATGGGCGGTGGCCCGGCGGCGGGCCGTTACCAGCGAGCGCGGCTCGAGCCGGCCACCGAGACCGTCGGCCAGCCGTATCATCGTCGCCCGCAGGCGCTCCGCGCCCTCGTCCGAGCTGGCGCCGGCGCGGTCCAGGCCGAGCCGGTCGCCGTCCAGCCGCAGAACGCCGTCCGCGGCGGGCCGGCCGACGGCCAACAGGCCCAGCATCGTCTCGGCGTCAGCCCCGGCCTCGGCGAGCCGGGCCAGCCGGGTCCGCAGCTCGTCCTGGCCAGCGCCGCGTACCAGCCCGGCGACCCAGTCGCGCGCGAGCCGCAGCGGAAGGCCCACGCCGGCGCGCGCACCGGCGGCAGCAGCCTGGCGACCAGCGAGCAGCCAGGAGACGAAGCCGGGCACGCCCACATCCTGGATGTGGAAGCCGGGCTCACCGTCGAGCCCGTCGGGCACCTGGACGGCGCCGGTGACCGTGGGGGCGGCGTTCATCCGGCGCGGCAGGCCGCCTTCCCCGCGGGCACCGAGGACCAGCCCGAGCGTGTCGCCGTTGCCGCTGAACCCATGTCCGAGCATCGGGCTGAGCCCCGGCAGCGCCGCCCGGCTGCGCAGCAGTAGATAGGTGGAGCCGAGCGCGCCGGCGGCCAGCACGACGCGCGCGCAGCGAACCGTGCGGGCCGGCAGCATGGCCGGGTCGCGCGGCGCGCCATCGACGGCGCCGTGATGCTCGACGTAGGTGATGACCCAGCCGCCATCGGCGCCAGGCGCCACCGACAGCGCCTCGCACCGGGTGCGGATCTCCGCGCCGTGATAGGCCGCCGCCGACAGGTAGGTGTGGTCCAGGCTGTTCTTGGCGCCGTGGTTGCAGCCGAGCACACAGTCGCCGGCCAGCTGGCAGGTCGTACGGGCGCGGCCGTGCACGTTACCGTAAGGCGCCTCGGGCAGCGCGAGGCCCGGCGCGGTGACGCCGCGGGCGGCGAAGCTGACCGCGAGCGCGGGCTCCCGCCATTCCAGCCCCAGCCTCTCGGCAGCGGCGTGCAGGGCAGCCGACCGCTCGGCGGACTCGTACCCGGGACGCGCGGCGGGGTACTGGGTCGCGCCGAGCATCGTCTCCACAGCGTCGTAGTGCGGCTCCAGGTCCGCGCGGCTGATCGGCCACGCGCGTCCGCCGCCCACCTGCCGCCGCGGGCCGCCGGCCCGGCTCGAGCCCTCGGCGCGTGGGCGCGCCGCGCCGGTGGACCGGGCGCGGCCCGACGGCGCCTCGGGACCGACGAAGGAACGCTCGTCCGCGCGCGTCAGCGCGTTCGCGAAGACCAGCGAGCCGCCGCCGAGCCCCGACGACACCACGGCGTCGAGCCCGCCCAGGGACCAGATGTCGAACAGGCCGTGCCCGCCCTCGGCCGGGTTCCAGAACGCCCGGGCCACCTCGCGCGGGGTGCGGGGGAAGGTGCCCGGCGGGTACGCCCGGCCCCGTTCGAGCACCAGCACGTCGCGGCCGGCCTCGGCGAGCCGGAACGCGGTGACCGATCCACCGAAACCCGACCCGACGACGACCGTCTCGACCTGCTCCGGCGCAGACTTGCGGACCATACCCTCGGACCCTTCGCTACGACAGCCGGTCACCACCAATTCGGCACGCACGGTAGTCGAACGACTGCCTTCTGTCGAAGAAGAGGGAGGCTCCGGCCGGTCGCGTCCACTCACGGAACGTAATGATCTGGGCGCTGACCGCGCTCGTCTCGTGTCGGGCGTCCAAGGCGCCCGCCGAGGATGGACTGGGATGAAGGTCCATGACGGTGGCAGGCCCAGTCCGGGCGGCAGGGTGGCCGCTTGGGTGCTACGGCGACGCGTTGCCGCCCGCTTCGGCGGGATCACAGGCGGCGCCCGTCTGTCGATGGCGCGGTCGGCCTGTCGATGGCGCGGCCGGCCGGCCGGGGAACCGGGGAACCGGTACCCGTCTCACGAGGGCAGCGGGCACGACACGCCCGCGAGCGTTGAACCACCAAAACACCCGGAGCCGGCCGGGAATTCCCGGTCGGCTCTGAAGGGTGGCAGTCCTGTGTAACGGAGGACGCATTCTTCTCATCGAATCCCGCTGACAGGGTCGACGGGCCGTCGACGTTAGCGGGTGGCTCGTGACTCAGTTCACCGGTGTCGGGTCCCCGACTGTGCCCTGCGCCACTGGAGCCAGATTTTCAGTGAGCCGGTCGACCGTCGCAGACAATCCGAAGCGGCCGGCGCCCGAGAAGACGCTGAAACCGAGCCGACCAGAGCGGGAGAGTGTCTTCGAGGGCGGCGGGCCACCCGCCGTGTGCGGCCGGCGTCGGCGCCGACGGCACACGGCGTGGCTTACCGCGATGCGCCGTTGCGGTAGAAGATGATCTCGATCTCGCGCCGGGCGTTCGGCGACAGGAAGTCGGAGGCCAGGCAGTCCTCGAAGGCCCGCGTCTGGCGGCGGGCGGCCCGGCGAGCCGTCGCGCGCGTCCGCAGCCTGGCGATCGTGGAAACGTCGTTGCGCATGTCATTCTCCTGGGGCAGGTGTGACCGCGACCGCATTTCTCCGGCGGCCGCATAACCATTCTGATCCACGTTTCGACGGTTTTCGAGAGCCTTCAGGGTGAGCTTTGACGCATGCCGAAGAAGCCAATGGGCCGGCAGTCGGGGGCCACGTGGCCGGTGCCACATTCACCCCTTTTACCGCCCGCCAACAATGAGTGGCGGCGGTCACAGGAACGCAAAGAGGCGGCCACCGCGCCGATTCTCCGGACAGGTCATGCCCAGGCGTCCAAATGACGCGTACGCGCAGGTCAGGACCTGGAAAGGCAGGGCGTCCCACGACTTCCTGCGGCACCCGGCGGAGCCGGCCAGGGTCGTCCCCGCCGCCCCAGAGCGAGGGCCGGGGCCTCGCGCGCGACCCACCTCATGGGCGGTGCCGCGCTCCCCCGTCGCCTCGGCGGAAACCGGCTCCGTGCCACTCCGGCGTGACCAGTCGCACGCATGACAGCTCCTCGCCATGCCGCGGCCAGAGCGGCATTGCACCGGCCAGAGCGGCATTGCAGCGGCAGCGAGCCGGCCGGCAGCCGACAGCAGCCAGGACGTCCGGCGCATGTCCTCCATACACGGTGTGACGGTGGCCGCGATCACCGGATCGTGATCGCCGGCGGAGTCGCAGCCGGTACCGGCTGGTCTGGACTGGGGCGATCCTTCGCCGAGGCCGGCACCAGACGGCCCGACAGGCCCATAGGGGGACAACACAGCGCGACCGAGCAAGTACTGGGGTGACATTTACAGTGTCGTAAAGGTTGGCAGACAGGATTGGGCAAGAAGGAAGCAAGAAGGAAGACTGAACCCGGCGGTCCGTGGCGACGCGGCGTCGATCTGACGGGAGGCCAGGTGCGCGACCAGCTACGGTGGGCCGCCGAAGTCATCGCCGCCGCCAACGACCAGGACTTGCTCAACATCAGCGCGGCCGGCGACGCGCCCACGCTGCCTCGGCGTGGCCTCCACCGGCTCACCGCCGGCCTGCTGCCCGCCGGCGGCCGGCCGTCGGCCGCGCGCGACGGCACGGGCCGAACCGGCCGTCACCAGCCATGGGAACGCCCGGTCACCGACAACGTCTGAGCCGACCGTGCGACGCGTGCGACGCGCAATCATGGCGACCATTTCGGGCGGCGGGCGGTCAAGGCGACCCACCAGTGACTGCGACCGGTCACTGCGACCGGTCAGCTGGAGTCCGCGTCGGCGCCCGGTGGCGGCAGGGCGCGCTCGCCTCCCTGACGGCGCAGGTACTCCTCGAAACTCGGCGGCGGGGTCGCCACCTGGCCGCTGGCAGCGGCCCGCAGCTGGCTGACGAGGCTGGAGATGTACCAGCGCCGGAACGCCCGATACACCGGCGGCGATGCCAGGGTGAGCATCCGCGCCTGCCGGGCGTACTCGTCCGCCTCGTCGAGAGCCGCGAGGTACTCCTCAGCCACGTCTGCCGTGCTCGCCGGCGGCGACAGCTCAAGGCGAGTGATCTGCTCGCCAGCCGCCGCGGCGGCCAGCGCCTGGCGGCGGACCGCCTGCCGAGCCTCGCCGAACCGGTCTGTGACCCGGTGGATCAGCTGGGCCAAGCGGGGCGGGACGGGAGTGTGCTGCGCGGCGCCTGTGCCGACCGCGGCCAGGGTGAACTCGCGCAGCAGGCTGTCGGTGTGGCTCTCGGCGGCGAGCAGCAGGTCGGTGGCGACGTCACCGAGGATGACGTGATACCGCGACGACACGCCCCCAGCCGGGTCAACCGCATCAGCCGGGTCTGTCTCGCCAGCCGCGTCGGTCTCGTCGGGTTTCGTCAGCCTCGCGGGAGCACTGGTTCTGGTGTCGTCCGAACTGGTTTCGCGCGGGACGCGGCCTGCGGGGCCGGCAGGCAGCAGTTCTGCCTCGTCTTCCGGCTCGCCTGTGCCCGCCAGGTCGACCTCCGCCCAGACTACCTTGCCGTGGCGGTCCACCTCCGTGCCCCAGCGCGCCGCGATGGCCGCGACCAGGGCCATCCCCCGACCGGTCATCGTGTCCGAGTTGTTGCGGGTGCGCAACGGCGCGACCTGGCTGGCGTCGGCCACCTCCACCCGCAGCGACCCGCCTCGGGCGACGAGCCGCAGGCGGACCGGAGGTTCTCCGTGCAGCACCGCGTTGGTCAGCAGCTCACCAGCCAGCAGCTTGATGTCGCCGACGAGTTCCCGCACCGGCCTGGCCGCGCGGGCAAGCCGGCTGGAGATCTCTCGGCGCGCCCACGGCACCGCCTCCGGCGCGGCGTCGACGTTCAGCGCCATCAGGATCTCAGGTGGCGCCGGATCGTCACCGGATCTCGCGTCGGCACCCGGGCTCCAAGCGAACGCGGCGTTCTCGGCATGGCTGCTGCTGTCGGTCACGCGCGTCCCCAGCTCGGCGGATCGGCCGAAGGAAGAGCGGTCATTTCCCTCCAGTGCGCCTCCGGAGGCCATGGGCAGCTTTGTCGGCCGTGCGGTGCCTTGCGTACCCAGACCACGCGGCGACGAATCACCATGCCCAAAACATGACAGGTGGGCCGATCTGGAGACAGGAAGGTAGCCTCCCCTCCTCCGTGCCCCGCTGTCCTCCCGCGGACAGCTGCCCGTTGTCCGCCGAAAGGCAGCTGTCCGCCGACGGGCAGCGGAGCCAGCGGGCCGGGGAACCCCGGCCCGCTGGACTACGGCCACGGTCACGGCGCCGCGGCGACGACCAGGTCGTGACGCAGCGAGCAGACGGCGCTGGAGGAGCCGATCTGGAGGGTGAAGGTGCCCGGCTCGGACACCCAGCCGCCCACGGCGGCGCCGTCGGCAGCGGGCCGCCAGTGCTGGAAGGCCCGCGCGGCGATCTCCACCGAGGCGGTGACCGCCTCGCCGGGAGCGGCGTCGACGGTCGCGAAACCGGCCAGCCAGCTGACGGGCCGCACGACGGCGGAACGCTCGCGGCTCAGGTAGGCCTGGACGACGGCGCGGCCAGGGCGGTCCCCGGTATTGCGGACGGTGACGGCCAGTCGCACGGGCTCGCCCGCGCGCACCCTGGCCGCCGCGGCCACCGACTCATACGCCCAGGTGGTGTATCCGAGACCGTGGCCGAACGGGTAGGCGGGCCCCCCTGCCGGAGCCGTCGGGGTCGCCGTGGGGGACGGGGCGCGTCGGGCCCAGCCGCGGTAGCCGACGTGGATGCCCTCGGCATAGTCGAGAGCGCCGTCGACCGGCGTGACGGACCAGGCCGGGCAGTCCTCGGCCCTGGCCGGCCAGGTCGTGGGCAGCCGACCGCCCGGCTCGGCGTGGCCCAGCAGCACGTCCGCGAGCGCCGCGCCGAACTCCTGGCCGGGAAACCAGGACAGCAACACGGCGGGCACCTCGCTACGCCAGGGCATCAGCACGGGCGCGCCCGCGTTGACGACGACGACGGTGCGCGGGTTGACGGCTGCCACGCGACGCACCAGCTCGTCCTGCTCTGCCGGCAGGTCCAGCCCCACCCGGTCGACGCCCTCGCTCTCGACTCGATCACTGGTGCCGACGACGACGACCGACGCGTCCGCCGAGGCAGCGAGCTCCACCGCCGCCGCGAGCTCTTCCGCCGCCGGCCGCGCGGGGTCATCGCCCAGGAGCGCGAACGAGGCGATCGGCAGCCCGGCTATCGGATCATGGCGCAGGGTGACCAGCACGTCCTGGCCTGCCGCCACGTCGAGACCCGACCACCAGACCGGCGGGCGCAGGAACGCGGCGATGAAGTCCCCGTCGGGCGGGTCCAACGTGTCGTCGTAGAGCACGGCCTCCGGGCCTGCCGCCGCGTCCGCGCCGCCGCGCGGGCCGCCCGGCGGGCTGCCGCCCGGGCCGTCACCGGTCGTGCCGAGGTCCGTCGTGCCGAGGTCCATCGTGCCAAGGTTCATCGTGCCAAGGTTCATCGTGCCAAGGTCGGCCGTGCCAAGGTCGGCCGTGCCGCGGTCGTCGCCGTCGGCGGAGGCACCGATGCGGGCGCGCAGCGAGAAGCGGCCCATCCCCGCGAAGCCGAGTGGATGGTGGCCGCTCACCCGCGCGGTCAGCAGCGCCGACACCTCCACCCGCGCGGACCTCGCCAGCACGGGGTCGTCCATGAACATCAGCCGGCCCGACAGCCTGCGCTCGCTGCGCAGCACCTTGCCCGCCGCGTCGAAGAAACGGACCCGCAGGCCCGGCTCGCCCGACTCCGGGTCGCGTGCGTTCGTCGTCGACAGCGGGGCAGGCCACGGCTGCGCGCGCACGCCGGTCGTGGTGACGACCTCGGTGCCCTCCCCGAGCGCGGCGCGCAGCCCTTCGACCGGGCCGACCAGGTGTGGCGGGAAGACGGTCGCGCTGCCGCCGCCCTGCCCGCGCGGCAGGGCGGCGTTCGGTCCCAGGACGGCGATCCGGCGCGCGGCCCCAGGCATCGCGATGCCCGCGAGCGGCAGCAGTCCGCCCTCGTTGCGCAGCAGCACCATCCCCGCCGCGGCCGCCTGCCGCAGCAGCTGGCGCGCGAACGGCCCGGCCGGGTCGGCCCCCGTGTCACCGACCTCGTCCGCACCGGCGGCCTGACCAGGCATGGCTGGCCGAGGCCCCCCGTGAGCCGCCAGCCGATCGGAGCCGGCGGCGACGTACGGATCTACGCCTGGCCGGGTCTGACCGATCGGCGTGGAGGCAGGGGAGGCAGGGTCCGCGAGCGCGCCGACGCGGGCGGCCAGGCGCAGCAGGCGGCGGGCCTTGTCCTCGACGAGCCCGACGGGCACCCGGCCGTCGCGCACCGCGGCGACCAGGGCCGGTCCCCACGGGCCCAACGGGCCGGGCATCACCAGGTCGAGGCCGGCCAGCGCGGCCGGGACGGTCGAGCGGGTGGCTATCCAGTCCGACATGACCAGGCCGTCGAAGCCCCATTCGTCCTTCAGCGGGCCGCGCAGCAGCGGGCTCTCGGTCATCGTCGCGCCGTCCACGCTGTTGTAGGCGGCCATGACCGCCCACGCGCCGGCGTCGCGTACCAACGCCTCGAACGGCGCGAGGTAGACCTCCCGCAGCGCGCGCTCGTCGACGCGGACGTCGACGGTGAACCGGTCTGTCTCGGACTCGTTCGCGACGTAGTGCTTCACCGTCGCGGCGACGCCGCCCGCCTGGATCCCCCGGACGAGTGCGCCGCCCACCCGCGCGGTCAGCAGCGGGTCCTCCGACAGGCACTCGAAATGACGGCCGCCCAGCGGGCTGCGGTGCAGGTTGACGGTCGGGCCGAGCACGACGTCCACGCCCTTGGCCCTGGCCTGCGCGGCGAGCAGCCCGCCGACGCGGCGCAGCAGCGCCTCGTCCCAGGTCGCCGCGAGTGCGGACGGGCAGGGCAGGCAGGCTGAGGGTTCTCGTTCGTCGGCCCGCTCGCCGCGCACGCCCGCGGGACCGTCGGAGAGCACCATCGCCCGCAGGCCGGCCTGGGACGACGGCCACGTCCGCCAGAACGACGCACCGGTCAGCAGCTTGACCTGCTCCTCCAGGCCGAGGCCGGCAAGCGCCTGGTCCACCCGATCCTCGACCGAGGCCGCCGTCTCCCCGTCGGCCGGGCCGTCCGCCGTCACGTCGTACGGTGCTGGCTTCGCCACGTGCGCTCCCTGCGGTCCGGCCCGCGGCCACCTCGACCCGCCGGGGCACCGCTATCGACCTTCCAGCCGACCGGCGCGCACAGTCAACATCGGTCGCGGTTGCTGCCGGAACCGGCAGGATGGGGCAAGTCAGGCGGCCGAACAGGTGCCGGGCCGGCCAACCGGGGGGGCGGTCACCGAGCTGCCGGTACTACCTTCTACAGTCCAGTAGCTGGAGAGTATCGTCAGGCCCCGAACCGCCCGGCACCGACGAGGGCCCAGCTGTACCCGCCGCTGGGCCCGCGCCCACCCGCGACGCCACGAGAGTCGTGTGGCCTTCGGTGACCGAAGCACCAAGCCGTCCACCTAGTGTGCCGACCAGCTACCCGAGACACCGAGCACCCCGAGACACCCACAGAGTACCGAGCCACCACACCACGTCGTGGACACCCGGCTTCCAGCCGCCGATCCGGGGGGGCGTCCGCAGTGCCTACCTCGCCAGGTGCGCCGGGCCGTCGCGAACCGCGACGCGCGGAACCCGGTCGTGGCACGCCGCGGCCCGCACGGGTGGGCGGCGTCGGCCCGGCGCGCGGCGTCCCGGGCGGCGCCGTCCTCGCCGGCGTGCCAGTGGTCGGCCTGCGGGCTGTCGACGCGGTCGATGGGTTGGTCGATGGGTTAGCTGTCGGCCTGGCGTCAGCTGGCGGCGTGCCGCTGGACGCGGCCGTTCGCGAACGACTCCGGCGAGCCCGGCTGGCTGATCACGCGTGCGCCAGGGCTGCCGGGCGGCGCGAGGACCGACTGCAGCGTCCAGCGCCAGGCCCGCAGCGCCAGGCTCTCGGGTATGTCGACGTGGTCGAACCGCAGCGTCTCTCCGGCCGCGACCGGCTGCTCGACGACCGCGCCGGCGAGCAGGCCGATGGGCACATGGTCGGGCTCGTCAGCGATCAGCACCGCCTCGCCGCGAACCTGGAAACCGCCGATCGCCGGCCCGATCAGCTCTCCCGGTGCCAGATCGCGCTTGGCGACGGCGGCGACGCCGGCCCGCGGCGTCGGCCCGTTGTTGAACGGCACGAGGTCGCCGCGCAGCAGGCGGTCGATCGTCAGCGGGATTTCCAGGTTGCACAGGTGGAACGGCCGCTCCAGCAGGACGTACGGGGAGTCGCCGAGCCGGACCTTGTAGTACCGGAGGAACTCGCCGAGCTCCTCGGTGAAGGTCGCCACGACGAACACGCCCGGGCTGCCGCGCTCGGGCAGCACGTAGTCGCTGAGGGGGGCGCCGCCGCGGGCCGCGGCGGCCTCGGCGAGCTCGAGGGCGCCCGTCGGCACAGTGTCGGTACGGGGGCCGAGCAGGCCGCGGCACGCGATCGTCGCGCCGAGCCCGTTCGCGACCAGCGCCTGCTCGATCTGCAGCTTGGTGCCGTCGGTGAAGGAGGTGACCTGGGTCAGCGAGATGCCCTGGCGACGTGCCCAGTAGTCCATCTCCGACGGTGTCGGGTTGTGGTTCAGGAATCCCTTGATGTTGCCGTAGACCAGCGGCGTGACGCCCATCTGCCGGGCCTCGTGCGCGAGCACGGCGAGGGTGCCGGGCTGGTCGCCCTGGGCTTCGACGACGAAGCCAAGGCTCGCCAGGTACGAGCCGGAGGTCACCTGCAGCTCCGCGTCCATGGTGACCACCGGCAGCCCGGCCTCGAGCACCGCGGCGGCGACCTCGGTCCCGTGCACGGCGTCACCCGTCATGATCACGACGACGTCGGAGTGCGCGACCAGCCGCTCCACCGAGTGGGTGACCCGGCCGTCCCAGGGGCCGGCCGCGTCGTCGAGCGGGCGGCGAGTGAGGACGCGGGACAGCCGCAGCTGGGGCGAGCGGCGCAGCATGTGCGCGAGGCCGCGCGCGATGTACCCCGTCCCGACGATCCCGACTCGGACCTCCGCCGTCGGCGTCGAGGATGCAGCCCTGGGCGTCGGCCACGCGACGGACGAGGCGGAGTACAGCGTTCCCGTAGTCATGTCAGTACTCGCAGTCATCAAAATGTCGCTGTGGGCGCCGCTGCTTCCAGGCTGGCGAGCGTGGGTTGTCTCAACCGAACACGTGAGCCGTGGGGCACTGGAGACGTTCCTTCCGTGACGGTGACGTCGTCGAGGGGCACTTCCCGGCCGTCATGTGAGCAGGACCATCGGGCCCTGGCTGGGCGGCTGGGCGACGAACTTCCCCTGGTCGGGGGCGAAGTACCGGTCGCCGGCGCTCCCGCTGGCCTGCCGCGCCGGCACGCGGGCGAGCGACACGTCGCGGATCCGCGACATGTCGGGATAGAAGCTGACGGCCCCGGTGCCGTCGGCCCGAACTCGGGTGATCGAGCGGAGCGCGCCGCCGACGGCGTCGACGGTCGTCACTCCCCCAGGGTCCGGGAAACCGTGGTGCAGCAGGGCGCGATGGCTCGCGCCCAGCAACGCCGGCGTCGGCGACGCGACGGCGGTGTCCAGGGACTGCGCGCCCCAGTGCGCCAAGAACGCGCCGTCACCGACGTTCCATATTCCCTGCGCGCCGTAGCAGTAGGCCGCGGCGCCGGCAAGCATCGAGACCCAGTAGGCGAACAACTGGTCATCTCGGCCGAAGTCCCCATGGATTCCCTCGTACCAGGGCTCCAGGTTGATGAACGGCCGGCCGTGGAAGCGCCGGGCGAGCCGCGCCGGCCACTCCCACAGCAGCCGCCGGCTGTCCTCGTCGTGACCCGTCTGCACCGTGACGGCGGCGAGCAGGTCGGCGCGGTCCAGCGCGTCCGCGCTGGACTCGCCGGGGATGACATGCGCGAGCAGCGGCCGGTCCGTCGAGGCGGCGAGCCCGGCGAGCACCTCGTCCCAGCCAGCCCGGCGAGCGTGGGCCGCCGCGGCACGCCGATGCCGGACGAAGCGCGCCCGAAGGGGGCGCAGCATCGTCTTGAGCCTGCCGGGCAGCCGGGCGCGCGCGGCCTGCAGCCGCAGGTCCCCGGTGGTCCGGTCGGGCAGCAGCGCGTCCTCGGCGCCGATCCACAGGTTGGTCTCGCCGGAAACGCAGTAGATGACGTCCAGGTCGTCGAGTCGGTCCACCAGCCGCGCCCACCAGGCCCTGGCCCCGGCGACGCCGAGCCATGCCAGCTGGTGACCCCAACAGCCGTAGACGACGGCCGTGAGACCGGCCGCGTTGAGGAGCTCGATGCGCCGCCTGGCGTGGTCGAGGTAGCCCGTGTTCGGGCGGCCGTCGAGAAACCAGGCCGGCCCCTGGCTGCTCCAGGCGTTGAGGTTGCCTGGCCCCACCTCGGGCGGGATCCCGACCACGATCTGGACGGCGCTGAACCCCTGCGCGGCCCGTAGGCGGGCGAGCTCGGCGAACCGCTCCTCGGGGAGCCTGCTGGTCAGACCAAACCACCAGGTGTCGGCTAGGAAGCAAGGCACGCGCGGTTGCGCGGCCACCATTCCCGGCAACGACATGAGTGCAGTCAACTCCCGTCACACAGGTCGCGAGACGGCGGGGTCGGGCATAACGAGCCCTCGCGACAATGGATGACGATCGTGGGCAGCCGCACTGTACCTGGGCAACCTGGCCCTCGACCGAGCGCGCCTCTTGACGGCGCTTCGCCTGTCGTGGTATCGCCAAAAGGCTAGCCGGCGAGCAACCGAACTCGAGCAACCGAACTCGAGCAACCCAGTTCGAGCAACCGAGCTTCAGCGTGGCGAGCCGGCTCGCGTAGCAGCGCCGAAGCGACCCGCGGGCCTCGGCGCGTCAACCTCGAGGATGCCGTCGGCAAGGTCGGTAGCGGCCGGCTTCCCGTCATCGACCTGCGCCGCCCCGTCCTGGTCGACCGGCGGTACCCCGCCGGGCTCCAGAATGTCGCGGACGACGGATCGCAGCTGCGCACGCAGCTCGTCGGTCGGCAGCTCGGCGAAGATGTCGCTGGTCATCACGAGCCCGACCATCACCGCGCCCAGCGCGAACGACAGCCGCAGGCGGCGTGCCTGCGGCACCTGCGGGTCGCTGAGCAGGCGGCGGGCGCGGTCCTCGATGTCATGGTTGGCGTCATCGTGCTCGTGGTTCTTCAGATTGGCCTCGAGCGACGAGTGGTTCCGCAGGTGGAACAGGAAGAGCTGCCGGTTCTCCAGCATCAGGTCGACGACCTCGTCGATCATCGGCACCCAGTCGGCCGGGCGCACCTTCTCCAGGTCGATCCGGTCGAGGCCCGCGCGGCCGATGTCGTGCAGCCGCATGTGCAGCGCCAGCAGGATGTCGTCCTTGCTGGCGAAGTGGTAGTAGAGGGCGGCCTTGGAGAAGTTCATCCGCTCGGCGATCTCACGCAGTGAGGTCTTCTCGTAACCGTTCGCAGTGAACAGCTCGAGCGCCACGTCGAGGATCTGCTCTCGCGTGCTCTTCTCGCCCGCGGGGCGCGCCGGCGGCCTGGCCATCATCCGAGCCTACCGGCCGGCCGACCGAGGCACCTTGGTACGCCGAATCGCACCAGACCCCGGCCCCGCGGGAGACACACCGGCCCGACCGGCCGCACCCCTGTCCGCCCGCCAGCCCACGCGGACTCCGAGCTGTTCATCGAACCGCCCTCTCCGCCGAGCGACGGCCACCAGCGGCCCCGATCGGTCGGCACACGGAACTTACTTGACGGCCGGCAGATTTTTCCCTTTGCTTACCGTGCGGCAAGTAAACAGCCTAGAGAAAGAGGACCGGATGGTCCAGGCAATGATCGAGGCCGAGGGCCTCACCAAGCGCTACGGCGAGACGCAGGCGCTCGCCGGCATCGACCTCGCCGTCCCGGCCGGGACGATCCTCGGCGTGCTGGGCCCCAACGGCGCCGGCAAGAGCACCGCCGTCCGGATCCTCACCACTCTGGCCAGGCCGACCACCGGCTGGGCGAAGATCGCCGGCTTCGACGTGGTCACCCAGGCGAACGACGTCCGCCGCCGGATCGGCGTCACCGCGCAGGACGCGACGCTCGACGAGGCCCTGACCGGCCGGCAGAACCTGCAGATGGTCTCCGAGCTGGCCGACCTGCGCCGCGCCGCCGGCGGCGCCCGGGCGACCGAACTGCTCGAGCGGTTCGAGCTGGCCTACGCGGCCGACCGGCCGGTGCGGGGCTACTCGGGCGGCATGCGCCGCCGGCTGGACCTGGCAGCGAGCCTGGTCGCCCGCCCGCCAGTCCTCTTCCTCGACGAGCCGACCACCGGCCTCGACCCGACCAGCCGAGCCAGGATGTGGGACATCATCCGCGAGCTGGTCGCGCAGGGCACCACTCTGCTGCTCACCACCCAGTACCTCGACGAGGCCGACGCGCTGGCCGACCGGATCGTCGTCATCGACCACGGCCGGATCATCGCTAACGGCACGGCCAGCGAGCTGAAGAACGCCGTCGGCGGCACCCGGCTCGAGGTCACCCTGACCGCCGCGCACGCCGGCGCCGTCGAGGCGCTCGCGCCGCTGGTCGCCGGACGGGTCGACGCGAGCGTCGACGGGCGTCGCCTGCGGGCGGCGGTCAACGCCGGCGCGGGCGTGGCCACCGCCGTGATCCGCGCGCTCGACGCCGTCGGCGCCGTCGTCGACGACGTCGCGGTGCACCCACCGTCCCTCGACGACGTGTTCTTCGCCCTCACCGGCACGGGCGCCGCCGCCGGCCAGCGATCGGCCGACGACCTCGACGGCATGGGAACCGACAGGACCGCCCATGCGGCCGCGCCGGCGCCACGGACACCGACCGCGACGGTGCGCACGCCGGTCGCCGCCCGTCCCGACACCTTCAACGGAGCCTCCTGATGTCCCAGCTAGCGCCGACGCTCGACGTCGCTGCCCCGAGCCTCTCGACGGGTTCCGGGACGTTCACCCGCCCTTTCCGGGACGTGGCCGTCCTCACCCGCCGCAACCTCATCCACATCGCCCGCGAGCCTCTCCAGCTCTCGGACGTGCTGATCCAGCCCGTGCTGTTCACACTGCTGTTCATCTACGTGCTCGGCTCCGGGATCTCGGTCAGCGGCGGCTCGTACAAGGAGTTCGCCGTCGCCGGGCTCATCACGCTGAACCTGACCACCTCGGTGATCGGCACCGCCGTCGGGCTCACCACCGACCTGAACACCGGCACGATCGACCGGTTCCGCGCGCTACCGATCTGGCGGGCTGCGGTTCTGGTGAGCCGTTCGGTGGCGGACATCCTCTCGGCCGTCCTGTGCATGACGATGGTGCTGGTGACCGGGCTCGCCATCGGCTGGCGCCCGCACACCTCCGTGCCCGAGTTCGTCGCCGGGCTCGCGGTCCTGCTGCTGTTCACGTACGCGCTGATCTGGGCGACGGCGTGCCTCGGTATGGTCACCGAGGGCCCGGAGAGCGCGCAGGGCATCGGCCTGGTGATCGTCTTCCCGATTGCGATCGTCTCGAACGCGATGGTCCCGACGGGGCACATGCCGGCCTTCGTACGGGCGATCGCCGATTGGAACCCGGTCAGTGCCGTCACCGCGGCGACACGCCAGCTCTTCGGCAACCCGAACCCGTCGGCGACCGTGGATGCCTGGCCGATGCAGCACCCGGTCGTCGCGTCGGTCCTGTGGTCGATCGCCATCCTGGCCGTCGCCGCCCCCCTGGCCGTCCACCTCTACCGCCGCCGCACCACCGATTAGTGCCACGCCTGGCAACGTTCGCCCCCGGCCGCGGGCCTCGGCGGCAGTTGATCGCCAGTCGAGTCGCGGCCGGTACGTTCGCCAGGGCGGCTGTTTCACCCGAACGGTGCAACCGTCGCGGCGATCTTCGGAAAAAGATCGCCGGACGGGACCGGCCCCGTCCTCCATGCCAACGAGCCGAAGGGGCTGGCTGCGGGCTAGGCGGTGGGCGGTGGGCGGTGGGGTGGGGTGATTTAGGTGGTGGCGGCGGGTCGGGCGTTGGACGCCTTGCGGCGGAACGACCACATCTGCGGGGAGCGCTCGACCTCGACGCCGATGTTCCAGGGGACGCCTGGGTTGCCGGTAGAGCGGCGGAACGAGGCGACGGTGCGCCGGGCGAGCTCCGGGTCCGCCGCGGCCTGCGCGGCCAGGTCGAAGGCGGCCTGGTCGACGGCCGCGTCGTCGGCGGCGAGCCAGGCCATGCCGAGCTCGACCGCACGCGTCCCCGTGATCGTGGCGCCGAACACGGCCATCGCGGCGGCGGCCTCCCGGCCCGCCGTCCGTTCGAGCAGTGCGAAGTGGCCGCCACCCGGATGCAGACCGATCCGCAGGAAGCCGGACAGCAGCCGGGCGTCGCTGCCGACGACACGCAGGTCGGTGGCGAGCGCCAGGTTCATCCCCGCGCCGACGGCCGCCCCACGAATCGCGGCGATCGTCGGCGAGCGCACCTCGCCAACCCGCAGGAACGCCTCGTAGATCGTCTCGATGGTCCGGAAGTTCGTGTCCTCGGCGGGGTCGACGCCCGCGGCGGCGAGCACCGCGCGGTCCGCGCCTGCGCAGAACGACGCGCCGCCGCCGATGACGACAGCACCGACCTTGTCGTCCGCGTCCGCCTCGTCGAGGGCGGCGACCAGCTCGGCCGCCATCTCGAGGGTCAGGGCGTTGCGCCGGGCCGGCGCGTCCAGGGTCACGACGGCGACGCCGTCACTGACCTCGTAGCGGATCTCGCTCATGGTCCGTCCTGCCGACGTCGGTAACGGCCGTGGCCACGGCCGCGGTATCAGGCGAGCCGGCCTCGTTCGCCGCCTCGGTCCGCCTGGGACGCTACCGACTCTGGCCGCCATCCGTGTCCAATCGCCACGTCGGCCGTGGCTGCCGCCACTGCGCTGCCGTGACTGGGCATGTCGCCTATCGACCCGGCGAGGCAACCACCTCGTCCACCAGGCCCCAGCGCAGGGCGGTGGGGGCGTCGAGGAAAGTGCCGGTCAGGACCATCCAGGCGGTGCGGCGCCGGCCGATCCGGCGGGTGACGCTGACGGTGCCGCCGGCGCCGGGCACCAGGCCGAGGCCCAGCTCGGGCAGCTGGACCGCCAAGTCCGGGCCGGCGACCACCCGGTCGGCGAAGGCCGGGATCTCGATGCCAGCGCCGACGCAGGCGCCGTGGAGGTACGCCACCACCCGGTGGGGGCAGCGGACGATCTCCGCGCCGGCGCTGGCCCCCGTCCTGACCAGATGTGCCGCGGCCAGGTCGGGGGCGGTGCCGAACTGGGTGAGATCGCCGCCCGCGCCGAACGCCGGGCCGGCGGCGGTGAGCGCCACCTCGGTGAGGGAACCGTCGGCCGAGGCAGCGCGCAGGGCGGCGATGAAAGCGTCCCGGGTCGCGGTGTCGAAGGCATTGCGGGCCTCGGGCCGGTTGAATGTCAGCACCAGCCGGTCCCCGTCGCGGCGGGTGAGCAGCGGCTGGGCGCTGAACCGGTGCCCGCGCTGCGGCCGGGCGGCGAGCCATCGGCCGAAGTCGGCACCGGCCAGCAGCGTCGAGTACGCCAGCGACTCGGCGACCAGCCCGTCCAGCGGGCCGAGTCGCTCGGACATCCGCAGCAGCCCGACGAGCGCCACTGCCGCCTCCGGGTGCTCGCCGACCGCCCGGACCAGCGCGCCCGCCGCGGCGTCCACGTCGGCGCCCGGCGCCAGCACCTCTGGCAACAGCACGTCGAGCCCCGCGACGGCGGGCCGCGGCGAGCCCGGGCCACCAGGGCCGGCGGGGCCAGCGGTCGGGCCGTCGGTCCCGGGACCCACGCCGACGAGCACCAGCGGCGGCCGGCGGGCCACGAGCGCCTCGACCTCGGCGTGGCGCGCGTCGGCCAGGTCGACGAGGAGGATCGGTACGCGGAAGACATCGGCCAGGTCGGCTGGCGACAGCGACCTGACCAGGTCGAGCGCCGCGCCTGCCGGCAGCGCCTGGGCACTCAACGCCGCGTCCACCGCCATACCGTAAGCCGCGGGTGCCGAGGTGGGTGCGGGTGGCAGGTGTGGGAATTGCCCGTGCGGCCGGACACGCTGGCGACCTAGCGAGCTGACGAGCTGACGAGCCACAGACGAACCGGCGGACGCGAGACAGCGCGAGACAGGAAGGCGGTGACGGCGACGGTGCAGGCGATCGCGGGTGGGACGCGGGCGCCGCTCCCAGCGGTGTTGACCGACTGGGCCGCCGACCTGCGTGCGGGCCGGATCGGGACGACCGGCTGGGAGCACGGCGTCGAGCCGGCCTGGGCGGCGAGCGGGGCGATGGCGCTGACCGGGCATGCCGCGGCGGCCCCGCTCGGGCTGACCGTGCCGTTCGTGGCCCGTCTCGACGCCGCCCTCGCCGTGATCCGGGCCTTGGCCGCCGAGCTGGGACACCCCGTCACAGCGGCCGCTGGCACTCCCCTACGTCCGCCCGTGGGCGATCCCACGGATCCTGGCCGGGATCCTCCGGATCTCGGCCGGCCGACGCCCGAAACAAGATCCTTTCCGCGTGACCACTGGCCTGCCAGTGCCGGCGTGCTCCTCGGCGAACGGGCCGCGGCGCTGGGCCTGACCCGTGGCGGGCTGTTCTCCGCCGGCCGGGCCGCCCGGCTGGTCCGCGCCTCCGACGGCTGGCTCGCCGTGAACCTGGCCCGGCCGGACGACCTCGACCTGCTGCCCGCCTGGCTGGAATGCGACGAGCTGGAGCCCGCCGACGCCGACCTCACCGACGCCAACCTCACCGAGACCGACCGCAGCCGGCTGGCGGCCGAGCGTGGCCACCAGGAAGACGCGCCGTCACCGCAGGCGCGGCCGTGGAGCCGGCTGGCCGCCGTCGCCGCCGACCAGCCGGCGGCGGTGCTCACGGAGCGGGCCGAGCTGCTCGGGCTGCCGGTCGCGCTCGTCACCGCCCCGGCGACGGCGACCACCGACGCTCAGGCGCTGGCCAGGGGCCAGCGGTTCCCGTTCGCGCCGTTCCTCGTCGACGGTCGCCCGCCGGACACACCCGCCGCCGATGCCGCCCGCCCGGTCGGCGGCCACCGGACCGGCGGCCACCGGACCGGCGGGCACGGCGCCCCGGGCAGCGGCGGCACCCGCCGGGACGACACTCGCCGAGACGACGCGGCTGGCGATCGGCGCCGGCGCGACGGCGGTTTCACCGTCGTCGACCTGTCGTCCCTGTGGGCTGGGCCGTTGTGCGCTCATCTGCTCGGGCTCGCCGGCGGCCAGGTGATCAAGGTTGAGGGTGCCGGCCGGCTCGACGGCGCGCGCCGGGGGCCGGGGACGTTCTACGACCTGCTGCACGCTGGGCATGCCAGCGTCATCGTCGACCTGCGCAGCGCTGACGGCCGCGCCGCGCTGGTCCGGCTGATCGAGACCGCGGACGTCGTCATCGAGGCGTCCCGCCCGCGCGCCCTCGACCAGCTCGGCATCGATCCAGCTGCCATGATCGCCCGCAACCCGCGCCTGACCTGGGTGAGCATCACCGGCTACGGCCGTACCGGGCCGTGGCGGCAGCGCCCGGCCTTCGGCGACGACGCGGCGGCCGCGGCGGGCGCCGTCGCCGTCGACGCGGCCGGCGGACCGGTCTTCCTCGCCGACGCCGTCGCCGACCCGGTCACCGGCGTCCTCGCCGCCGCCGCCGCGCTCGCGAGCGTCGCCGCCGGCGGCGGCCATCACATCGACGTCGCCCTGCGCGAGGCCGTCGGCTCACTGCTGGCCGGCCGCCCCGACCTTCCCGACCACGACCCGGCTCTGCCCGCGATACCTCAGGGTGGTCCGGCGCCGTTCACCGTGGCCGCGCCACGCCTGCGCGTCCCCGCTGGTCGTGCGGTCCCGCCCGGTCAGGACAACGCCCGGCTGCTGGGCAGCCCAGCCGTCGGCGGACACCCATGCTGATCGTCGACGCGGAGATCGACGGGCGCCGCGGCCGGGCAGTACGGATCGACGGCGGGCTCGTCACGGCCGTGGGCGACGGTGACAGTGACGGCGACGGGCGGGACGGGCCGCGCCCGCGGCCTGGGGAGGAGGTCGTCGACGCGCGTGGCGGTCTCCTCTTGCCCGGGCTGCACGATCATCACATCCACCTGTTGGCGCTCGCCGCGCTGGCCTCGTCCGTGCCGGTCGGCCCGCCGGCGGTTCGCGACCCGGACCAGCTGGCCGACACGCTGCGAACCGCGGCGGCGACGGGGCCGCCCGGGCGCTGGGTACGCGCCGTCGGCTACCACGAGTCGGTTGCCGGCAGCCTCGACCGCCACGCGCTCGACCGGATCGTCGCCGGCGTGCCGGTACGGGTGCAGCACCGCTCGGGCGCACTGTGGGTCCTCAACTCGGCTGCCCTCGCCGAGCTGCGCGCCGCCGTCGGGCGGCCGCCCGCCGGCCGTCCGCCGTCGGGTCACCCGCCGGCCGATGACGTCACGATGGACGTCGCGGCCGGCCTGCCGGCGGACGGCCGGTTCTTCCGCGCGGACGAGCGACTCGGCCGCCTGCTGGCCGAGGCGGGCGCCGGCGGCGGGGTCACCCGGGCGGACCTCGCCGAGGTCGGCGCCCGGCTGGCCAGCAGGGGCGTCACTGGCGTGACCGACGCGACCGTCACCACCGGCCTGGCGCAGGTCGCGACGCTGCGGGCAGCCGTCGAGGACGGGTCCCTCCCGCAGCGCCTGGTCCTCACCGGGCCGCCCGGCCTGACCCCGCGGCTCCCGATCGAGGATCCCCCCGGCCGTCCCGCGATCCGTTGGGACGTTCCGGGCAGCGATCCCGAGCCGCTCGCCGGGCCGCTCGCCGCCGGACCGGGCCGGGTCGGGTTCGGGCCGGTGAAGATCGTGCTGGACGACGGGCAGCCGGTCGACCTCGACGACCTCGCGGCGACGGTGCGCGCCGCGCGGGTACGGGGCCGGCGGGTCGCGTTCCACTGCGTCACCCGCCTCCAGCTCGCGCTCGCGCTCGCGGCGCTGGACGCGGGTGGCGGCGCGCTGCCCGGCGACCGGATCGAGCATGCGGCGGTGCTGCCGCCCGACCTGCTCGACCCGGTCGCCGCCGCCGGCCTCACCGTGGTCACCCAGCCGCACTTCCTCGCCGAGCGCGGCGACGCCTACCTGCGCGACGTGGAGCCGGACGACCTGCCCTGGCTGTACCGGTGCGCCGGTCCGCTCGCCGCCGGAATCCCGCTGGCCGCCGGCACGGACGCCCCGTTCGGCGGCGCCGACCCGTGGGCGTCGATGCGGGCCGCCGTGCACCGCCGCGCCCCGTCCGGCCAGGTCATGGGCGCCGGCGAGCGGCTGCCCGCGGCCAGGGCGCTGGCGCTGTACCTCGGTGACCCGGCGGACCCTGGCGGCCCACCACGCCGGGTGGTTCCTGGCGTGCCCGCCGACCTGTGCCTGCTCGCCCAGCCAGCTAGGGCGGTGCTCGCCGACCTCGATCCCGGACCCGCCGCACTCACCCTGGTCGGCGGCGTCGCCGTCCACCGCGCCCGCTGACACCGCGCCCGCTGACTCCGCATCGGCTAGCACCGCGCCGGCTGACGGCGCGCCGCCCGGCGCGCAGGCGAGGGCGGGCCTGGGCAGCGGCGGGCGGCATCGTCAGGCGCGACATACCGGGTGTTGTGCGGCGTTCCCGGCCAGGCCGGCTGCCAGACACCAGCAGGACACGTAAAGTCCACGTCATGGTCGACGGCTTCCTGCTGCACAGCCCGCGATCGGTCGCGCGGCGGCTGAGCCCCGCCGGGGCCGTCCTCCTCGACACGGCCAGGCGCGCGCCCCGGCGCGGGGCCGCGTCTGGCGAGCAGGCGCGGACCGCGCTCCACGCGCGCTACCGCCAGTTCCTGCGGCGGGTCGACCCGCCCGGGCCGCACGGCCGCGCGACCGAGGTCAGCACCCTGCCCGGCGCGCTGCGCCGCTTCCTGGCGCACCCACGGCCGCCGGTGCTGCTCGGCACCGTCGGGGCACTCGGCGTCGCACGGGCCGTGCGCGGTGACTTCCGGCGGTCCGACGCGGCGGTCGCGGTCGGCGCCGTGGCGGTCCAGCCGTTCGTGGAATGGGCCATCCACCGATACCTGCTGCACGCTTCGCCGGAGGGCCGGTACGGGCGGGCCGCCTACCAGGCGGCCGGCTGGGGCCACGCGCAGCACCACCGGGACCCGGCGAACCTGAATTCGATGTTCCTGCGGGGGCAGGACGTGCTCGGCGCGGGCGCGGTCCTGCTCACGGCCGGCGCCATCGGCTCGCCGCGGATCGCGACCGGGATGTTCTGCGTCGGGGCGGCGGTGCTCGCCTACGACTGGACGCACTTCCTGATCCACACCCGTTACCAGCCCCGTTCGGCGCTCTACCGCAGCGCGTGGCGCAACCACCGGCTGCATCACTATCGCAACGAGCGCTACTGGCTGGGCGTCACGTCCCCGCTCGCGGACAAGGTGCTCGGCACCAGCCCCGCGCGCGACGCCGTCGCGGTCTCCCCCGCCGCCGCCCGCCCGGAAGCCCGCGCTCCGCGTGGCGACGGCAACCGCACGGGCGACGGGACGGCCGCCGACGCGTCGGTGAGGCGCCGCGGGGAGGCGCCGCGGGGAGGCGCCGGTGGCAAGACGCCGCGGGAGGCTCGGGTGGCAAGACGCCGTCGCGAGGCGCGGTGGCAGCGACCCGCGGGCCGGGTGGGGACCCGCCTAGAACACGAGCGCTCCGCGCAGGATGCGGCCGGCCTCCAGGTCCGCGTAGCCATCGTTGACCTGGTCGAGGGAGTAGGTCTTCGTGACCAGCTCGTCGAGCTTGAGGCTCCCGGACCGGTAGAGGTCGAGCAGCCTCGGGATCTGCACCCGCGGGCTCTGCGAGCCGTACATGCAGCCCCGGAGCTGCTTGTTCATCATCGCCATCATGAACATGTTCATGGTGACCTGGTTCTCGGAGATCGGCGCCACCGAGGTGAGCACGCAGGTGCCGCCCTTGGCGGTGAGCGTCAGCGCCGGCTCCAGCAGGTTGCCGAGCATGCGGCCGAAGGCGCAGATCACCACGTCGCACATCGCGCCGGCGGTGAGGTTCGCGACCTCCCCGGCCGCCTCCTCCAGCGACGAGTAGGCGTGGGTCGCGCCGAAGCGCAGCGCCTGCTCCCGCTTGAACTCCACCGGGTCGACGGCGATGATCCGGTCCGCACCGGCGATCTTCGCGCCCTGGACGGCGCTGACGCCGACGCCGCCGACGCCCAGGACGGCCACCGTGTCACCGGGCTTGACCTCGCCGCGGTCGACCGCGGACCCGAACCCGGTCGCGACACCGCAGGAGACCAGCGCGACCGCGGTCCACGGGATGTCCGGGTCGACCTTGACGACGGACGACTCGGCCAGCAGCTGGTACTCGGCGAAGGCTCCCAGCTGGGCGAAGCGGGCCACCGGCGTAGCGCCGATCCGGTGGGCCACCCGGCCATCCGTGATCATTCCGAGGCTGAACAGCTTCGCGCCCGCGTCGCAGAGATAGGCCTGGCCACGCTGGCAGGGCCGGCACTGCCCGCACGACGGGACGAACGACATCGCGACGTGGTCGCCCGGCGCGACCGAGGTGACCCCGTCGCCGACGGCGACGACCTCGCCGGCCCCCTCGTGGCCGCAGATGGTCGGATAGTGCGGAACCGGCATGTCGCCGGTGCGTGCGTGCTCGTCGGAATGACACAGACCGGTCGCCCGCAGCTGGATGAGCACCTCGCCGGCGCGGGGCTCGTCCAGCTCGACGGTCTCGATCTTGTAGTCCTGTCCGGGGCCGAACAGCAGCGCCGCCCGAGTGCTGACCATGCCACCCGTCCTCTCCTGAGTCTCCCGACCGCGCCCACCTTCCCACATGTCACATAGTGGCTTCAATTTCAACGAGCAGGTCACGGCCTGGCAGGAGGTGCCCGCCCGGGACGCGGCTGAGGCCCGGAACGCTCAGCGGTCGGCGGACCGGCCGAGCCCGGCCTCGCGGGCCTGGACGATCGCGGTCGCGCGGTCGGCGACCCGCAGCTTGGCGAAGATGGCGGACACGTTGTTGCGCACCGTCTTCTCCGACAGGCCGAGGCCGGCGGCGATCTGCGCGTTCGAGCGGCCGGCGGCGACGAGGTCGAGGATGTCGCGCTCCCGGATGGACAGGGCCGGGAACGGGTGCGGCTCGCCACCACGGCCGGCGGTGAAGAAATGCGTCATCCGGCTCGCCAGCGCCGGGCTGAAGATCGCCTCACCGGCGGCGACGGCGGTCACGGCCCGGACGATGTCGTCGGGCGCGGCGCCCTTGAGCACGTAGCCACGCGCGCCGGCCCGCATCGCTGCGAAGACCGACGTGTCGTCCTCCAGCATGGTCAGCATCAGGACGCCGACCTCGGGCAGCTCGGCCAGGATGCGCCGGGTGGCCTCGACCCCGCTGGCGCCCGGCATGTGGATGTCCATGAGCACGACCTGCGGCCGGCTCGCCAGGCAGACCGCGACGGCCTCGTCGCCATCGGCCGCCTCGCCGGCCAGCTCCAGCGCCCCGCTGTCCTCGACGAGCATGCGCAGGCCCGCCCGGAACATCGGATGGTCGTCGGCGACCACGACCCGGATCGGCTCCTCCATGGTCATCGCACCTCCAGCGCCGCCGTCGCGGGCTCACGGCCGAGCTCGGGATCGGACTCGACAGCGGGCCTGGCACGCGAGGCGGATTTCGGCACGCCTGCGGGCGCACGAAGCGGATCATCCGCCGCGTCTTCGGAGCCCGCCATTTCCGGGACCACGAGCGGGAAGACGGCGCGAACCAACGTCCCGTGCGGTATCCGTGGCTCGATCGCGCAGGTGCCGCCCAGCTCGGTGGCGCGCTCCCGCATCGAGGTGATACCGACGCCGGCACGGTAGGCCGCGGGAAGCCCCGCGCCGTCGTCGGCGATCTCGACGCAGAGCAGGCCGGCCCCGCCAGTCCCGCCAGCTCCGTCGACCCCGCCGGCCCCGCCAGTCCCGCCAGCTCCGTCGACCCCGCCGGCCCCGCCAGTCCCGCCAGCTCCGTCGACCCCGCCGGCCCTGCCGACCCCGCCGGCGCCGGCCCCGCCCTCGACCCGGAGGTGGACAGTGGCCGAGCTCGCCCGCGCGTGCCGGCTCACGTTCGTCATGGCCTCCATCGCGATGCGGTACACCGCGACCTCGACAGCCGCCGACAGAGCCAGCGGGCCGGCGGGTCCCGAGACCGTGATGGGGCCGAGCGAGCGCGCCTGTTCGGTGAGCGCCCCCACCAGGCCGAGCTCGTCGAGCGCCGGCGGGCGCAGCCCGTAGACCAGCCGGCGGACCTCGGCCACGGCCTGCTGGGTCTGGGCGGTCAGCAGGTCGAGGGTCTGGCCCGCGGCGACGGGATCGGTCGCCACCCGGCGCCGGGCATGCTGCAGGCCGAGGACCACACCGGCCAGCGCCGGGCCGAGCCCGTCGTGCAGGTCGCGCCGCAGCCGGCGGCGCTCGTTCTCGGTGGCGGCGACGAGCCGCTCGCGCGAGCGCAGCAGGTTGGTGGTGAGCGACACGGCGTGCGCCGCCGCGGCCACCTGGCGGGCGAGCCCGGCGAGCAGCCCGCGCTCGGCGGCGGTGAAGCCCCGCTCCCCCTCCCGGGCCTCGACGACGAGCCGGCCGATCGTCTCGCCGGCGAACACCAGCGGCAGCTCGTCGCGCGGCCCGTCGCCCGGCGTCCCGGCGGCGGCGACCACCTCCCTGCCCAGCTGCACGCCGACGTAGGGCAGCCGCAGCGCCGCCCGCACGGTGGCGGCGACGGACGGCAGGACGTCCGCGGGGGCGGTGGCGTCCGCCAGCCGCCGGGAGAGCTGGTCGAACGCGCCCGGCGGGTCGTCCCGGTACCCGTAGACCAGTCGGTTGACGGCCCGCCGAAGCAGGTCACGCAGCGGCAGGGCCACCAGCACCGCGACCGCGACGGCGACCGAGCGGCTCACGCCGCCCGACGCCAGCACGCCGATGGTGGCAGCGACCGCGAGATAGACACCGGCCACGGCCACGGACAGCGCGGCGTAGAGCAGGCCTCGGTTGAGGACCAGCCGGGCATCGAACAGCCGGTAGCGACGGATCGCCGCCCAGGAGGTCACCGCCAGCGCGAACATCCCGACGCTCTCGCCGGGCAGCGCGTAGACGGCGTTCGCGTCGCCGTAGACGGCGGTGAAGACGATGCACGACCACCAGGACAGCGGGATCAGCCAGGCGGCCGGCATGACCAGCGCCATCGCCTGGGCGACGAGCGGGTCGTCGATCCTGCGCCGGCGCCGGTGCAGGGCGAACGCCGCGACCGTCGACAGCGGCGCCACGAGCGCGATCACCGTCATCAGGCCGGCCGCCACGTCACCCGCCGCGCCGGGCAGCGCCGTCGGGTTCGGCTGCTCCGGGAAGTCCACCGGGGTGGGCCCGAGCAGCGCGCCGGTGAACAGCGCGGCCGAGACGACGCCGCCCAGCCACACCAGCGGCCGCCACCGTCGGCTCGGCGGCCGCCCGTCGGGGAAGAGCAGCAGGCCCACCAGCGGCACCAGCACCATCGCGGGCACCCAGGGCCAGCCGTCCAGCCAGCCGGCCCAGCGGGCGGCGGGCAGGTCGTGGCCGCCCAGGTAGGCCGCGGCGGCATAGAGATAGGAGCCGATCGCCAGCGGCATCGACACCCCGGCGGCGAGCAGGATCCACGTGACCGGGTTGCGCGGCGCCGCCCGGACGGCGGCGGCGGCGACGATCGACACCGACGGCAGGACCGCCGCCAGGACGGCGAGCAGGATGGCGAGCCGGTCGTGGCGGTAGGCGACGCAGACGCCGACGGTGGCCGCCGAGAAGACAGCCGTCGCGCCGAGAGCGGCTCGGGTCACCGCGATGATCGCCGCGGGCGGCCGGCGGCCGGCCGGCAGGCCGCCGGGACGCCCGCTCGGTGCACCCGGCCCGCTCGACGAGACGCGCGGTGAGAACTTGGCCTCGGCGGGGGCGCTCGTCACGTCAGCCCCGCGGGGACGCAGGGACTGGTTGGCGCCGTCGCACCGACAGACCTGGCCGTCGTCGCCTCCATCGCCAACCCCCCGCCTCAGCCGGTGTCCCTTTTCCCGTGGATCGAACACGGGGACTGATTCGTCGAACAATTATCTGGATTCCGACGCGGAGAATGGCCCGAATCAGTGGGATGCCGGGATGGCCTGCGCGACGGGTGGCGCCACCGCCGGCTTCGGCTGGTCATCGTGGGTGCGTAGACCTGGCAGGCGGGTCGCGCAGACGAGGAAGGCGGCGGCCCGCAGCGCGTAGCCCAGCGCGCCGATCGCCTTGACGTCCGAGCCGACGCCGAGGAACTCGACGACCGGGGAAAGGCCCAGCGCGAGCGCGGCCAACCGGGGCACCGCCCCGGACCGCCACAGCGCGACGGCCAGTAGCACATATCCGAGGACGTGCCCGGCCAGGTAGAGCAGCGTAAGCCCACTCAGGACGCCGTTGTCGTAGTACGCCCTGACCAGCGAGACGGCCGCGGCGCGGTCCGGCGAGCGGGACGCCTCGTAGAGCAGCGCGTCGCCGGCGAGAAGGAACTCGGCCGCGACGGCCGGCAGGAACGCCAGCACGGTGCCGGCCGCGGCCAGCCGGGAGCGGCGGGCGCCCGCCACCAGCCCGACGTAGAGCGCGGCGGGAATCACCAGAACGAGCGGCACGTCCAGCGCGAGCGCGAGCCGCATCGCGGCCGGATGCGCCGCCGCGTGGGCGACCTGGTCGGCGGCGTTGCCGCCCGGGGAAACCGGTGTCGCCAGGTACTGGGCGAGTTCGGCCAACGAGCCGACCACCAGGCAGGCCATCCCGGCCCACACCCGCCATCGTGAGGAAAGCACGACGATCACTCCCTGCCAGAGGTTCTTGCGTCCCGGAGCGGAACGTGACGATCATGTCGATCGCCTCGTCCCGACAGCCAGAGACCGCTGTCCCGCCGGCCAGGGATTTCCCCGGGGGATTCGCGATGCGCCGGTCTAGGAGTCGTCGCCGCCGGCGGGCTCCGGCTCCTCCGGTTTGGCATCGGGTCGGTGAGCGGCGAGCCAGGCGTCTACGTCGGCCTTGATCCAGATACGCATGTGATCAGCCGTACCCGCCGGCGCCGGGAACGACGGCCGCCGGGTGAGCTGGTACGCGCGCGTTCGGCCCACTTTCAGGCGCCTCATCAGGTAGCCGATGGTCACGAACTTCTCCACGCCGCGGACGGTAGGGGTGATGGGTGCGACACTGTCGGGTGCGACAGAGCCGGGAGCGTCAGGAGGACCGATGACCAAACAGGAACGGGCGGACAACCGGGAGCGGGACGGGGGAGGTCAGCCGGAGTCGACGCGCTCGACGCCGACAGGCCAGGCCTTCAAGCCCGATGACGGTGCCGTGGAGGACACGGAGAACACCGGGGACACGGATGACGCGGACGACGCGCAGGGCGCGGACGACGCGGAAGACAGGAAGGACACAGGCGACACGGAGCACGAGGACTTCGCCGCGTCCTTCTTCTGGAGCTCGGCGGTCCATGACGGACCGGCCACCCCATGGCGCTCGCTGTTCCGCTGACGGACAGGACGACGACTCCGATGAGTACGGACAGCACTCACGTGTTCATGACCGAGGACCACACCAGCCAGAACGGAGAGCAGGAGATGGGTGCCACCGCACAGGTCGTCGGACCGGACGCTGGCGACCTCGCGGACGCGGGACGGTCCGAGCTGGTCAGCCTCACGCTGCCGGACCGGGCAGGGCTGCTGCTGCGGCGCCCTGCTGTGCCGACGGCCAGGCCACGGCCAGCAGCCGAGGAGCGGCCCGCGGCCGGCGAGCGACCGGCGGCCAGGGAACAGCCGCCGGCCAGGGAACGGCCGCCGGCGAAGGAGCGACCCGCGGCCAGGGAGCGACCCGCGGCCGGGAAGCCCGGCCGGCTGGAGGACGTGCGATCGCGGGCCGTCGTCGGTAGCGGGCACACCGACCTGCACTTCGTCGAGCTGCACCGCGGCGAGCTCGTCCGGGTGGCCCTCAGCGTGGCAAGACTCCCGCATGTCCTGTCCGTCGTGGTGTGCCCGGCCGGGGTGTCGCCGGGACGCACGGCGCTCGCGCTGGCGGTCGCCGGCATGCTGCGGCTGCGGCGCGCCAGCGGGACGCCGGTCGTGACGTGCGCGGTGTGCCCGCCGCTCGGTGACGGCCGGACGGCGATCCCCCACGAGGTACGCGTCTCGGCAAACGGTCAGGTCCAGGTCCGCCTCGTCTGGGAGATCGTCACCTGGGACGACCTACCGTCGACTGCCCTGGTGGGGTAGCAGCCAGGTGCTCACCGGCCGCAGAAAGACGGCGAAGCACACGGCGAAGGACGACTCGGGCCACGGGACAGCAGGCGCCGGGCCACGCCCGCGAAGACGGTCACGCCCGCCAGACACGGGTGAGCGCGAACGCCGGGACAAAGGCTCGCTGGTGAAGTCGGCCCGGGGCGCGGTGTCGGTCTTTCGGCCGATCCGTTTCCCCGAGCCGCTTCCCGAACCCGGCGGGCGCCTTTCAGCGCACCGGGCTCTCCGCAGGTCCCGGTGGGTTA